>Ga0105053_10010886_pt1 | contig 11242 bp, 8 predicted proteins | sample BON01_FD_78093 | JGI IMG/M metagenome (GOLD analysis project Ga0105053, IMG submission 78093) | Freshwater microbial communities from Lake Bonney liftoff mats and glacier meltwater in Antarctica - BON-01 | ecosystem: Environmental > Aquatic > Freshwater > Ice > Glacier meltwater | place: Lake...
CGGAACTCGTCCAATTTGCCGCTACCAGGAACACACATTGACAACCACTTTAAGCGGAACTCGTCCAATTTGCCGCTACCAGGAACACACATTGACAACCACTTTAAGCGGAACTCGTCCTATTTTCCGCTACTGGGAACACACACGTATAATAACACGTGGATGATCGCATGCATCACTAGTGTGACGGTGCTCACAATAGCTGTTACAGTACTAGCGGTGCTGTACGGCATCGCCAACAAACGAGCTAGGATCGCTCGTTCAATACGGAAGGACATCATAAAATAATTATCATTTTCCCCACTCTGAACGGTCTATTTTTTTTCTCACAGTTTATGTAAAAGAAGCGTAACCACCAGCATGAGTTTCAATGGTCACCTTTGCGATAAACATGGCTTCCACCCCGCGGCAGCTGCGCCTCGCCGTCACCAGATGCGCGCTGGGCTACACCAGTATGCTGCTCCCGCCCGCCTACGCCGTCACCAGATGCGCGCCGCTGCGCTCAACCAGTACGCTGCTCCCACCAACCCACCCATGAGCCATGCGCAGTATGATAAGTTCCAGCAGACTATGGGGGGCATGTCGGAGCCCACAGGTGGATACTCCGGGTGTGCTTACCAGGGTGTCCCGTTTGGTACGCGTGGTGTGACGTGCCAGCACAACATCAATACGTACACGCCTAGTACGACCAGCTTCGCCGGCAACTGGGTTGGGAACGTGGCGTCTGGGTTCCCGGGCCCCAACATCCAGACCCCTGGGGGGCTCCCGCAGCTGTTTATGGCGGGTGGGCCTGGGGACGACGACAACAACCCGTGTCTTCAGTCGTGCTCCTGCGAGAACGACTTGGATTGCACGTGCGCCGGTGGCAGTGACTCACCTGGCCATAACTGTGGGTGGGCTAGCATTAACCAAGACTGTATGGCTCCGGTACCCAACGGCATGTACAAGAGCTTGACAGCTTGCGAAAAGGCCAACTACTCTGGTGCTTTTGTCTCAAAGTAAAGCGGTGTGACACCGTTAGTGTCCACCACAAGATGTTATAAAAACCTGTCTTGCCTTCCCTCAACCACCTGGCCAGTGAAACTTATTTTGTGTGACCACTGTAAAAAACTCACCCACCACACCAAATGAAATCCAGCATTGCAATCAACAAGAACTTTACCATCACGGTTGGTGTTTTCATCGCGGTCATGGGGATTGTCCTTGTTATCTCAGGTGCACTGGGTGTCACCATGTACAACACCATGGACGAACCCAAAGGCGACACGCCACAGGAACTGGCGGACCGCCAGCGCACCGCCAACGGTATTAACGCCTCCTTCATCATATGGATCATCATTGGGGTGGCTTTCTTAGCCGCCTACTGCTCCTTTATCTCATACGAAGCGGGCATCAACAAGACACGGAAGGCGCTGTGTACCAGCGACAGTAACCCGTTGTGCGTTGGGCCCATTGACAGTGCCCACAAGTGGGGCATCGCCACCGCTGTACTAGTCTATGTGGCTAATATCCTCCTCATCACCACGTGCGCTGAGGGCATTTCCCTGCACAAGCTCATCAAGAAGTACAAGGGGGGAGACCCGAAGGAAGTTGATGACAATAAGCGGACGTCAGATGGCATCAATAGCACCTTCATCGTGTTCTTAGTGTTTGCAGTCATTGTTTTGGTGATGTACACCGCATGGCTCGGAAACTTACACCAAACGGCCGGTCCTATGTGGAAAAGTTTCCAAAGCTCTGTCAAGGGCATCCGTGCGTCAGGTAACATATCGACACCCACTAGTTTACAGGGTGGTGCGTCAATGTTTGCCTTCACAAACTACTAAACCGATTAAGAAAGGACACACGATGGAATAATAAAACTCTCAATTATGCATTTATTTTTTAACCACTGACTTCTCCGCCCACCGTCATCGGTCGGGAAACATGTTACCACCATCACAGTTACAGTTATGATGGTAACATAATTGGGGAGGACGGGGTGTACTTACTTTGCGCCACAGACATCTGCATTACTGGTGAGGAGGGACAGTACTTATCCTGCTGAGCTTCTGTGGCAGGCATCTGGAGAGGTCGCACCAACATTTGTGGCTCCATCCCAGGCGGGAGAGCTGGTGCGGGAAAGGCACCGGCACGCCGTCTCCCTATAAACACTGGTGCCGTCGGCACGGAAGCCGTTCGACGAATCAAGGTGAGCGGCTTGACCACAACACCCGGTTGTTGCTTTGTGGTGGTGGTGACCATCAACGGCGGCACCACCACAGCCACCTTCTTCCGTGGAAGCGCGTCTTTGCGCACCAACACCTCACAGATGCCTGTGCCCGCCGGTATGCGCTGTCCAAGCATCACAGTGCCTGTAATGCCGTTGAGAGCGTCACTGGCTCCAAAGGCACCCGCGTCCAGTAGCACCATCTGAGACTCCTCAAAAGACGCACGTTGAAGTGTGCTCCCACCGAGCTCTCGCAGTCCATGTCGAGTCACCGCTGTGAGAGAGCCAGATTGGGTCATCAGGTCTGCCAGAAGTTGAATATGGTGGTCATCCACGTATCCACCGTCGAAGGAGAGAACCCGTCTTAGGTCGTCTATCATCACGTTCAGCGCGGCCTCAATACCCAGCACCCTTGCCACTTCCGGGATGTGGTTGCAAATGGTGCGCACCTTGTCCACCCCGTCAATGGTGAGCAGTCTCTCCAGATTGGTGCCCTCGGTGTCTGTAATCCACTCCATATTCTCTGTCATGCTGCCATCCTCGGTAAAGCACACCACCTTCTCTTGGTGAGTAATGGTGCGGGTGATGTGGGGGATGCCATGTACAGGCGTGTTGTCCATCAGGAAGTCGTGCACTGTCTTGACGGCGGTAAACTCAAGTTGTTTAAGCTCCCCCACATCTTGGGTTTCCACCGCGGAGAGTGTGGTGTTAATACCACAGAGTCGCACGCGTACGACCCATGACACCATGTTGACCTCACTTCGAATGATCCGTGCATCATCCCCCAGATACCGCTCGAGTGCTATGGCCACGTCCACCACGGTAAGCTCCTTTGTGATGAGCACCTCTCGGTTGAGGACAAGACGGATGACCCACTCGCTGAAGACTCGGTCATCACCACCATCATCATCACCACCATCATCATCACCACCGACCGCCTCTGGCTTGTACAGTGCAGCATGCATGTCCATAATGTGACGGTCTTCGTCCACAACAGTGTCCCACAGCCCTGGATCGTGCCGGATATCGCTGCTGTCCACCACATGGGAGAGTTTTACCACGGTCAACGCCAATCCGTGAGACGTGGCCATGCGCTCGCTGCAGTTGAAGGGTGGCTCCAAGTACACGCGCATGCATGGCGTCTTGGCTTTGGCACTGGCGTCGATGATTTCTTTGAGGCGGGGCACACCCAGTGTCATGTTACTGTTATTCACACCGGCCAGGTGGAACGTGTTGAGCGTCATCTGGGTTGCCGGTTCACCGATGGACGACGCCCCCAACGTGCCCACCATCTCCCCAGGCTCAACCAGAGAGCGAAAATACAGTCTCTCCACCTGTGAAAAGATCCAACAGAGCGCATCCCACCTGAGCCCCACCGCGTCCAGCAAAGCTCGGGTAGCGATATGGGACCGTAGGTAGATCAGAACGTAAAATGTGGCCTCCGGACCTCTGGCACGCAGGATTCTGTCCAACACCGCTGACCGTGCCCCCACTAGTTGGTCTAGCGTGGCAAGTGGGCCTTCTTTCTTTTTAAACTTGAATTTGGCGTTCCACAGCAGACGCGGGGCGTTGATGGGGACAAACACGGTGCCGTCGGGCACACCCACCTGCAGCTTTGCCCTGCGCATGGCGTCTCGGTCCTGTTGTAGCACATCCAGCTCGGCGCGCATCATCTCCACAAGTGCAACTGGGTTCACCCACGGCACCTGCGCCGGGTTCACCGCGTAGCGCTCCCGCAGCTGGGTGTTGGTGAGGCAAAACGTGGGAGTCTTCTGTTTCTCGATGTACACAGCGTCCACACCATCACCACCATACAGTGTTTGAAACAGTTGTCCCTGTGGGTTGCGAACTGTGTTACCGTAGCGCACCATGACTCCCTCCAGGGCCTTGATTAGCCTGCGCTGGATGTAGCCTGTCACCGCTGTCTTCACCGCGGTGTCCACCAGCCCCTCACGCCCACCCATGGCGTGGAAAAAGTACTCCTGCGCGGTCAGACCTGTCCAGTACGAGTTGCGCACAAAGCCCCTCGCAGCAGGTGTGTTGTCCATGTGGGCAAAGGATGGCAGCGTGCGACCATCACTACCAAGCTTGATTCGACTCCCCTCCACGCTCTGCTGCCCCACGTACGCCATGATCTGGGCAATGTTGATGGGCGAGCCCTTGGACCCTGAGGTGACCATGAGGTTAATGTTGTTCCGCCAGTCTATATCTTCCTGGACAGTGCTTGACCCCTTCGCGATCATGCCGGACATCATGTTGGTGATACTCCCCTCCACGATGCGCTTCGATGCGTTCACAGCCTCTTTTGAGATGCGGTCGCTTCTGTGAAAGCACCGGTCCACCAGACTGTTCACCTTCTGGAGCACGTTCTTGGAGGTAACACAGTCGGAGATGCCCACGCTGAACCCCCGGTACTCCATGTAGTCAACCAACAGGCGCTGGGCATCTCCTATGAAGTTAGCGGCTACTTGGTGACCCAAGTCGTTCACCAAAATATGAACCACCCCACCCGCGGTATTGCCCAGCGTCTTCTTGCACATGGTGCCTGTCATGAGCTCGCCCTCCAAAATCAGCACCCGCTGCTCCTCCACGTCCAAGTACCCGTCGCTGTTCTTGCCCACACCGTCCACCATCCCGTTACGCACCGTCTTGTCCATCTGGATGGGTGGCAGCAGCAGCGAAAACAGTTGCTTCCCAGTCCACAGCGGTACAGGCTTCAAGATGGCTGGTGGTGGCAGCTTGTCGTACACCGGGTACCTCACCGACATGGTCAACTGCATAAACATGTCCCGCGTCAGAAACGTGTCCCTTAGCGTCAGCAGGTACGCCGCGATCAGAGAGTCTTGAACCAACGAGATAATCGGCTTGTTGTCCTGCGCCGAGATGATCTGCTTCGTCACCGACATCAGCTCGTGCTGCTCCGCACGGGCCTCCTCAGTCTGCGAAATATGCAGATTCAATGAACTCATATAAACGCACGTTCGACAGTATACAAAACAAATACACAGGGAAGAGAAAAGAGAAAAGAGAAAAGATATGCAATGTTAGTACGGCACAGATAAAGAAAAGGTCCGAGTCCGACCAACATACCGCTGCCACCACACAATAAACACACTTACAATACTCACAACGATATATAAAGGTACTTACTTTCATCCCCGTCAAAGTCCGCGTTGTACGCCGTAGTGTCGCAGATGGGCAGCCGGAACGACATGCCGTCCACGATGCGCACCCGGTGGGCCATGATGGACATCTTGTGAAGAGACGGCTGCCGGTTGAACATGACAATGTCACCGTCCCGCAAGTGGCGCTCAACAATCCACCCAGGCTCGAGTAACAGGGTCGATCGATCTTTGATCAAGGATAGGTTGCGCACAGTGCCATCGGGCTCGATGACGTTGGCTGCGCCACCGAGCACACCGGGACCCTTAAGCACCATCGCCTTGAGCTGCTCCATGTTAAAGTTGGTGACACGGTCGGGTAGAGTCAGCTTGCAGGCCACCGGCAGAGGGACTCCCACCTCGTCAATGTCGCCTGTTGGGTCGGGGGACACCACAGATCGGCTGCAGTAGTTGACCCGCTTGCCGTTCAGGGTTCCACGGATGCGACCCTTCTTGCCCTTTAGCCTCTGGTAAAACAGCCGTTTCTCGCGGTTGGAGTGGGGTGGACCAGAGCCGCTGTTGGCCGCACCTCCAACCGCACCTGCCTTGGTGTCGTGGTGCACATACACCGCGATGAGCTGCTGGAGTTCCTCACGAAGCACATGAAATGCGTTTCCCCTGGCCTCCGTTGGACCCGTCTCCAGCGCGATCCCCGCCTCACGCAGCTTAATATTGGTTTTCAAAATGTCTTGAAGATGAATGGTAATGTCGTCTTGGCCCCTCATTCGACTATCGTCACTGTGCTTGATGGACGGTCGGATGATGGGTGGTGGTACAACCAGAACGGTGATGATCATCCACTCGGGGCGGCTAAACTCTGGGTTCAGCCCCATCAGTAGACAGTTTTCGTCAGAGATATGCTCTAAGATGGATCGCACCCTGTCGGCATGAAGTGGCTGCACCGCCCACTCTCGCTCCTCGTCGGACTCACACAACTTTAGGTGCTTCTCATCAAACTCGTGCTTGATGCTATTGCCAACCTTGGTGTAGTTGGGCTGTGGCCCACCACAGTAGCGGCACACGTTCCGCGTCTTGCCGATGGCCGACACGTGTGAGAGGCGAGACTTATCCGACGTCTGGTCCAGATATGAAGCGCGCATCTTCTGATGCTCCGGCTCCACAATAAGCTTGGAACAGAAAAAACAGACGCAGCGCAGGATCTTAACCAACGTGGTTAAAAATCCGGCGTGGTACACCGGGGTGGCCAAATTCATATGGCCAGGGTGACCCACGCACTTAATCACGTTATTGCGACAGGTGGAGCAGTTCATCAGCCAGTCGCTGGTACCCATACGTAGATCGTTGATACCACCAGGCTTTGGTAGCTGGCGTACATAAAGCGACGGATCGGTGACCTCGCATACAGACTCTGCAAGAATCCTCTCGGGGCTTACCAAGCCAAATTGCACACCCACCACCACCTCTTCCAACTTCGAAGAGGACACAAAGTCGGATAAGTGTGACAACATACTACCAATCAGCACAACTTTTTAAGTGACTGGCCATACCAAAAGGTTTGATTTACCTGGGATACAAATAATCAATTTACACGCACACCGCCACCACCATGACAATTTTATCTGTCTGATTTCATCCTGGGCGCATGCATGGACACTATTGTTATCTGTAGCTGTAGCTGTATCTGTAGCTGTAGCCGTAGCTGTAGCTGACCGACTACTTTGGGTAATACAACCACCCCTTGATTCGTATACCACCACACTATCATCACACGATATAGAACTAGATTTATGACTGCACCGAGCACATTCTTCTATGTATTCCCGTACTATGGACTCCCCTTCAGATTCTTTAACATCGCTGTTAGTAGGCGTGATGCCGCTGTTGGTGCTGCTGGTTCCACCAAGTTCAATAAGACTTTGAATATCAAGACTGCGAATATAGTGGAGTTTTCTGTCTGACGTCTTTCTAGTTAACTGGGAAGATGGTGTTGTTGTTGCAGTGTTCCACATAAAGTGGAAGGTTGTTTTATACAGTTGACGATTTTAAAGTTGACATACATGCTCAATCATTTCTTCATTTTCGGTAATCGAAGAAAGACGAAGGTTGTGTATTTCGAGAACTTTGAAGTCATGCGGTGGACACCATTATTTTCTTCATTATTCGATGATGATGATAATGATGATGATGATAATGATGATGATGTATCGATTATGGGTTTACGTAACCCATACAACCCACCGGTGTAGGTCCCATTGATAAAGTAGGTTCTATTTCGTTCACGCATTCTTGTTGAAAGGTCACTTCGTCGTCGGCGGCGTGTTACATCGGTGACGACTTGCGGTTTTGTTTTAATGTTTTCAGCATGCAATATTTTATAGATGTGGGTACTATTTCGTTCACGCATTCTTGTTGAAAGGTCTCTTTCTATGTGGCGGCGTATGAATACCTCATCGATTAGGACTTGCTGTTTCGTTTTGATGTTTTTATCATGCAATATGTTATCGATGTATGTACTATTTCGTTCACGCATTCTTGTCGACATTTCTCGTCGTCGTCGGTTGGGGGATGCACATACATCATCTACGATTTGTGGGGTTGTTTTGATGTTTTGATGTTTTGATCGCAATGTATCGTTTGTTGTTTGATTTCAGACAAGCTGACCAACAATTAAACATTATAACGACGCACCCAAGTTGACCAGTATAATTTGTTATTGTCGTTTTCATAAAAGTTTGCCTAAAGCAACTTTTGAGTTTTAGATTTTTGACAACTTTTCAACCAGCTGCGATTGACAAGTTTCCCAACAAACAAAGGGTGCATTGGGAAACTTGTCAATCGACCACAGCGCAATACTGGCGGGACGGTCCACGTACCAGACGTTAACTTATTCCCGGGTACAACTATCACAAGGATACCTTAGGCTTAGGTCGGTTGGTAGGTATCATCAGTAGGACATGTATGACCTGGTGTTCTGCCTGGGTGGTGTCAGACCTCCGCGTGGGGGTCGACCAGTCTGGTCGGTTAGGACGGTTAGGCTTAGGTCGGTCCGACACTATGTCTGTGGGTGGGACACCACTTAGCATAAGCTGTTTTAAATCATTTTACCTTCGGTGTGATGGTTTGACAATAGACCCACCCAGGCTCAGACCCAGGTGGTGTGGTGGATGGGGGATTGGATGTGAATCAAGTATAAAAATATAGTCCTACCAGTAAAATTACCCGCATGTATCGTCACCCTACTTATACATTCACAGCACTACCGCGTTTTCACCGGGGAGGAGTCCGATCAGACTGCTCACCGCGTTTTCACCGGGGAGCAGTCCGATCAGACTGCTTTTTAGACCCCAACGGAAATTACCCCACCATTTCCGAATGTCGAGACAAGACGTCGTGTGATGGTGGCGGTGGCACAGGAACGTACGGGTGCGATGCCAACGGAAACTGTGTTACCGGAAAGGGCACGTTTGACGAGGGCAAGTGCATGTGCTACAACTGTGCAACATCAAAGCAGTTTCAGGGTAGCCCAAACGCATGCACGACCGCCCAGTGTGTCAACCCTGACGGGGGACCCTGCTACAATGTTTCCATTGCACCCAAAGGTGCTTGTTATCCCACTGACCCGGGGGGTCAGTGCCCCGGTGGAACAGCTCTATGCCCCGCCGCAGGTCCTGTGTGTACCATGGTCGGAAACTCGGGTACTATGACTCAAGGCTGCCCAAGTAGCACATGTTCCACTAAAGTGTGCCCAGTGGCACCGGGGGGGGGAACATGTAACGCTCACGGCACATGCAGCCAGACCACGGGTGTATGCATGTGTGATGCCGGCTGGTCTGGTGACGCGTGCACCATCCAGAAAGTGTGCCCTATTGTTGGTGGCAAGGTGTGCAACACGCCCCATGGCAGTTGCGACCAGGCAACTTTAACATGTAATTGTGTGGGGGGATACTCTGGTGATAACTGTGGTACTGCACCGGCATGCCCCACGGGTCCAAGTGGGACGTGTGATGGCCACGGCACTTGCGACACGTCAACGTGGACGTGCACATGTGACAATGGATGGCGTGGCTCTGCGTGTACTATCTCTGGATCCACCCCCTCCCCGGGTCCAGCAGGCTACCCAAGCGTTACCACTTACTGGGGGCAGAGGTGGGGAGATCCGGATTTCGCAAGGTTTACTGAGATGCCTTGGATTGGTCGCGTCATAGTGTCCTTTACACTTCCCAACGCAACATCGGAGCTGTTCCGGTGTGACAGCAACCCGAGTGCGGGGTTAGACTTGGGATGGCACGGCAACTTCTGCACCAAGTACGACTGTGCCGCCGCTCCGGCCGGGCGGGGAAACACCATCTTCAACTGCGCCGAGGCCAACCAGGCGGCGTGGGAAGGTCAAGCCGGTTATCCTGATACGTATCCACCCACCTTCCCATACGAGTTAGATGCAGGCACGAACCCCAACGCGGGCCAGCCGTTCGCCAAGATCCCAGACTCTATTAAGCTGGTACAGGCCCAAGGCACGGAGGTGCTCATTAGTCTTGGTGGTGCTTTGGGCACACTACCGTCATCCCAAACCGGGGCGGAGTACGGGGGTCAGTTACTGGACGCAATGCGTACACAGTTCTTGGATAAGACCAGTGGCACGGTGCGACCGTTTGGGGACGTGGTTCTGGACGGGGTGGACTTGGACCTGGAGGTGATGACGGACGGTCCATGGTTTATCGCATTCCTGGAAGCATGGAACACTGAGAAGATGGGCAAGCGTAGTGGTGGTGGCAAGGGGATGCTTCTCACAGCAGCACCAGAGGCAGCTATTCGGCAAATCTGGAAATCGCTGCTGGCCACCAACGCGGATGGGACACTGGTGAATCTGGCAGCGGTCGCACAGATCGACTGTTTCCAGCTCCAGTTCTACAACACACCGTACGCGTGCTGGGCGTGCAGTGGGTCCAGCGTGTCCGACCCATCCAACCCCACCAGCGACGGCTACTTTGGGATGGACGCCACAGCTGCGCACTGGAATACCCCCGGGTCATGTGCGTCATGCCCCTACTCCAGCAGTCAGGGATTTTCAATTGGGTCAGGCGGTAGTACGTGCATGATGGGTAACCTCATCAGCTACCTGCAGCTGTACGACTCCATCTGTGTGCAGTGCAACACGTGGCGCAAAGCCAACGGGTACACGCAGCTGCAGAAGTTCCAGGTCGGGATCCCAGCTCCACCCACCATCAACTCCATTTCGCGTGCATCTGACTCTGCTAGCATGGAGGAGCTGTACGCCGCGATGCTGGACAAGGAGCCGGCAGAGAGGGTCACCTACTGGTCAACACAATTTAACACGGCTGCACAGAAGCTGGCTGACATCTTCCCCCTCCACTTTGGTGGATTTATGGAGTGGGATGCCGCAGGTGACGTAGGGCCGTACTTTGTGGCGGCTCCTGGCACCTTGTCAGGAGGGACTTCAGTGAAGCCGTGGACAGGTGGTAAGAACCTCACAATTGGGCCGGGTGTGCAGCTCACTGGTCTACTGGCGACTGCGGTGGAACCCCAGCTGGCGAAGCTTCCCACCACCATGGACAGTTGGAGCGCGAAATTGGATAGCATGGTGCACGACGCCCGATTTAACCCCGGTGGCACATGCTAATAGATAGAGTCTTCGATGGCCTGGGTCTGTGCCTGGGCATGTTCTATTCTAATACCTACCATCACTTGAAAACCTTCCACGCACTACTGTGATACACTATTCTATCTGCCGATGTGATTGGTTAGAGCCTCCACCAGTCACAGGTGGACAACCATGATGCAAAGCACTTCCACCACCGCGCTACTTTGTGCACTTCCACCGGTCTCCAGGCCTGGAGACCGGCCCACCGTTTTCTTTATTTTACATGATGCCTAGTTGTTTATTTTATTATTC
>Ga0105053_10010896_pt1 | contig 11238 bp, 15 predicted proteins | sample BON01_FD_78093 | JGI IMG/M metagenome (GOLD analysis project Ga0105053, IMG submission 78093) | Freshwater microbial communities from Lake Bonney liftoff mats and glacier meltwater in Antarctica - BON-01 | ecosystem: Environmental > Aquatic > Freshwater > Ice > Glacier meltwater | place: Lake...
GCGCCCCTTTGTCCTGTCCGCCTTCGGCGCGGCACCCGGCGATGGGCCGACACCGCTGTTCCTGATCGGCGCCCCCTTCCAGATCAAGGTATGGGAGGCGCTGCTGGCCATCCCCACCGGCCATGTCACAACCTATGGCGAAATCGCCCGGGCCATCGGCAGCCCCCGGGCCGTGCGCGCCGTGGGCACCGCCGTGGGGCGCAATCCGGTCAGCTGGCTGATCCCGTGTCACCGGGCACTGCGCAAGACCGGGGGCCTCGGCGGCTATCACTGGGGCCTGCCGCTCAAACGGGCCATGCTGGCGCACGAATCCGCGTCCACAGGGCTTTGATTGTCACGCGAAAGTGCGGCGATGATCCGCCCAGCGCATAATTCCCCTGTGCGCGCAGGCAACCGATGGGTTATGCTGCGCGTTGGAGATGTGAACAATCAGTCGAGGCGTAAAAAAATGACCACATCAAGATATGCTATTTTGACCGCGACGGCAGGCATGCTTGTCCTGACCGCCTGCACCGACCCGATAACGGGCGACCCCAACCGCACCCGCAGCGGGGCACTGACCGGGGCGGCCATCGGCGCCGTTCTGGGCGGCACCCGCGAGAGCGGCAATGACCGTCTGCGCAACGCCGCCGTCGGCGCGGCCATCGGCGCCGCCGGGGGGGCCGTGATCGGCAACATCCTCGACAGGCAGGCGGCCGAATTGCGCGGCGATTTCAGCAATGGACAGATCGACGTCGTGAACACAGGCAACGAACTGGTCGTGCGGATGCCACAGGACATCCTGTTCGCTACAGGCAGTTCAAGCGTGTCGTCGGGCTTGCGGGGCGATCTGGGCGTGCTGGCCGCCAACCTCAACCGCTATCCCAACTCGGTGGTCGAAGTGCAGGGGCATACCGACAACGTCGGGACATCCGCCTTCAACGTCAACCTGTCCCAGCAGCGCGCCCAGGCCGTCACCTCGATCCTGGCCAGCAATGGCGTGTCGCAATCGCGCCTGCGCGCCGTCGGTCTGGGCGAGGATCGCCCGATCGCGTCGAACCTCACCCCCGAGGGGCGCGCCCAGAACCGTCGCGTGGATATCATCATCCGCCCGACCAACTGAGCCAGCCGAGAGTTCTGAAAGGGCCGGGCCATGGCGCCCGGCCTTTTTCGTTGTGCGCCTGCACGGGTGGTCATATGTTCTGACCAATCGCCCCAGGACAGCCCGCCATGCCCTTTGCAAAGGTCCAGCCCGAGAAACTGTCCGGTGCCGTGGTGCGCCAGATCGAACTTCTGATCCTGCGCGGCATCCTGCGCCCCGGCGAACGCCTCCCGTCCGAGCGCGATCTGGCTAACAAGCTGGGCGTCTCGCGCCCGTCGCTGCGCGAAGCGGTGGCCGAGTTGCAGGCGCGCGGCCTGATCGCGGCGCGCGCCAATGCGGGGATCTTCGTGTCCGAAACCCTGAACGCCGCCTTCCCCGAGGCGCTGACCAGGCTGTTCGCCAACCACCCCGAGGCGGTATTCGATTATATCGCCTTTCGCCGCGACATGGAGGGGCTGGCAGCCGAGCGTGCCGCGCGCCATGGCACAGACACCGACCTGCGCCTGATCGACACCCTGCTGACCAAGATGGAAACCGCCCACACGAAACGCGATCCCGCGCTCGAAGCGCAGTTGGACGCCGATTTTCACCTCGCCATCGTCGAGGCCAGCCACAATGTCGTGATGCTGCACATGATGCGCTCGATGTATGCGCTGCTGCGCCAGGGCGTGTTCTACAACCGCCAGATGATGTTCAAACAGCGCACGACCCGCACCACCCTTCTGGAACAGCACCGCGCGATCAACGCCGCCCTGCAGGCCCGCGATCCGGGTTCAGCGCGGGCGGCGGTCGAGGCGCACCTCGGCTTTGTCGAAACCACCCTCGCCGATCAGCAACAGACCGCGCGGAACGAGGCCATCGCCCGCCAGCGGCTGGACCACGAACATGGGCGATAAATCGTTTCGGCAGATGCCTGAACCGTGGCCGATCGCCAATGCTTTGCCACGCTTGACGCTCATGGTACATCGGCGATCGGGACTGTTCCCGAAACTCTTTGGCGGGGCCACGAAAAAGGCCCGGCGCTGTGCAGCCCGGGCCCATCGTCTCTGTCTTCCGCGCCTGCTCAGTGCAGCTTGGCTTCGACCGTCTTGATCGACTGGTCGATCAGAGCGGCGGCGCGGGCGCCATCCATATCCTTGGCCAGCACATCCGCAGCGGCAGCCACGGCAACCCGGATCGCACGGTCGCGCACATCCTTCACCGCGCTGGCCTGCGCCGCTTCGATCTGCTCTTCGGCGGCTTTCAGGCGTCGCGCGATCGACACCTCAAGGTCGCTGCGGGCCTTGGCGGCGGCGGCTTCGGCCTCTTCCCTGGCCAGGGCGACGATGCGCTCGGCCTGGGTCTTCACCTCGGCCTGCTTGCGGTCATAGGACGCCAGCAGCGTCTGCGCCTCTTCACGCAGGGCGCGCGCCTCGTTCAGGTTCGATTGGATGCCCTCGGCCCGCTTGTCCAGCAGGCCAAGGACGGTGCCCGGCACCTTGAAATAGACCAGCACCCCGATGAACAGGACAAAGGCGATCATCACCACGAAGTCGCTGTTGCCCAGCGAAAAGAACGGCCCCGTCGCGGCCAGCGCGGGGCTGGCAAGCAGGGTCGCGGCAAGAACGGTCAGGTTGCGCATGGCTTTATCCCTTCAGCCGGGCGAGGACGGCGCCATCGACACTGGCCTGATCGGAATTGCCCCCGAAGGCCGAAACGATGGCCAAGGCAGTGTCTTTCGCCACCGCTTCGATGCTTTCCATGGCACCGGCGCGGATCTCGTTGATCGCCTTTTCCGACTCGGCAGCCCTTGCCGCGATTTCGGCGTCGGCTTTCTGGATGGCGACATCCAGATCGGCCTGAATGTCGGCCTTGGCGGCGACAACGATCTTGCCCGCCTCGACGCGGGCATCGGCCAGCGCCTTGTCATAGGCCTTTTCCGCCTCGACCGCCATCAGCTTCAGTTCTTCGGCGGCGGCGATGTCATTGGTGATGGTGCCCTGACGTTCTGCCAGAACCGCACCGATGCGGGGCAGGGCGATGCGTGACAGGATGTAATAGATCGCCAACAATGTCACGACCAACCAGAATATCTGGTTCGGGAATGTGCTGAAGTCCAGCTGGGGCATACCAGCCTCGACCTCTTGCGCAACTGTTTCGGTCGCCATGACGTCCCCCTTGGACCTTGAAAATCAAACCGGGCGGGGGGCGCGCCCCCACCCGGCCGTAAGGATCAAGCCGGATCAGACAGCGAACATCAGCAGCAGCGCCACGAGGAACGAAAAAATTCCCAGCGCTTCGGCGAATGCGATGCCGATGAACAGGGTCGCGGTCTGGCCAGCGGCAGCCGACGGGTTGCGCAACGCGCCCGCCAGGAAGTTGCCGGCAACGTGGCCCACACCGATAGCGGCAGCGCCCGAACCGATGGCAGCCAGGCCGGCGCCGATGAATTGACCCATTTGTGCGATATCGCCTTCCATGTCTTCTCTCCTTGCAATGGAATTACTGTTGTCTTGTCAGACGGGAAACCCCGTCAGTGGTAACGTGAGGCGGGACAGGCCCACCGAAACTTAGTGGTGCGGATGCAGCGCGTCCTTGAGGTACACGCAAGTCAGGATCGTGAACACATAGGCCTGGATGAACGACACCAGCACCTCAAGCGCGTAAACCCCAACCATCCCGAAAATCGCCAGGGGTGCCACGGCGCCCACGGCGGCAAAGCCTGCGAACACCTTGATCACCGCGTGACCGGCCATGATGTTGCCCGCCAGACGAATGGAGTGGCTGACCGGGCGCACGAAATGTGAGATCAGCTCGATGATCGCCAGAACCGGGCGCAGGGCCAAAGGCGCGCTGGACACCCAGAACATCCCCAGAAACGCGGTGCCGTTCTTGACGAAACCCAGGATCGTCACGGTAAAGAACACCGCCAAAGCCAGAACCGCCGTCACCGCGATATGGCTGGTGGTCGTGAACGACATCGGGATCAGACCCAGGAAATTGGCGCAGACGATGAACAAAAACAGCGTCATGATATAGGGGAAATAGCGCAAGCCATCTTTGCCCGCCACATCCTCGACCATCTTGTGGATAAAGCCATAGGCAAGTTCGGCCACCGATTGGCCACGGCCCGGCACAATGGCGCGCCCACGGGTCGTCATGACCATCAACAGCAGCACCGCAACAACCGACAGCGCCAGCCACAGGGTAACGTTGGTGATGGTGAACATGCCCACCGGCCCATCGCTAAACAGCGGCTTGACGATGAACTGATCCATGGGGTGAATGCTCAGCCCACCTTCGCCCGTTTCTGCCATGTCTAGCCCCTCTTCTCATCCTCGGTCGGGCCTGTGCCCGCCGCGCGCATTGCTTCGTCCTGCAGCTCTTTCGCCGTGCGCATCATCGTTTTGACGCCGGCGGCCAGACCCAAGCCCGTAAAGATCAGCATGAAGATCGGCAGGGTGCCAAACACCGCGTCCAAACCGTATCCAATGCCAAAACCGATCCCAAGACCGGCCACAAGTTCGATCACCATCCGCCAGGCCGTGTTGGCCGTCGAATAGTGTTGGTCCGCACGCGGGGGCTGCGCGTTCGCCTGCTTCGCGGCTGCGATCCGGTCTTCCAGCGCCTTCAGACGCTCGGCTTCCAGATCATCGGCCACGGCGCACCCCCTTGGACGGACTGGCGGACTTTAGAAATCCGCAAGCCCCAAGTCAAGCAGATGCCGCGATGCGGCAAGTGCTGGTCAACAGTATGATCTTAAACGGCAAAGTTCGTAACCTGCTCGCATCGCACAAAGCGCCGCAGGGCCTTTTGCATGCGAAAGGGCACCATCCGAATATTCAACCAAACGGTTGACGATTGACGAAGGCGCTGGCACATCAGCGTCATGACTCCCACGCTCGACACCATTTTCGCCGCCCTTGCCGATCCGACGCGCCGCGCGATCCTGTCGATGCTGCTTGAGGATGACATGGCCGTCACCGATGTGGCCGACCCGTTTGCCATGTCGCTGGCCGCGATCTCGAAGCATCTGGGGGTGCTGGCGGCGGCAGGGCTGATCTCCCAGGAAAAGCGCGGACGCGTCAAGTGGTGCAAACTGGAACCCGACGCCCTGTGCGATGCGTCGATCTGGATGCAGGCGTTCGGCCAGTTCGAGGCGGTCAATCTTGATGCGTTCGAGCGGTTCCTCGTGGCCGAACTTGCTTCGCCCGACGATCCGACGATGCCCTGAGCCAACGGGCGGACATCCGGCCCGGATAACAGGGGATTGCGCGAAAGCGAAACGGCGCCCCTTGCAGGGCGCCGCTTTTCCGAAACGATGATCGTGCAGAGAACGGAAGGCTTAGTTGCCGCTGCCGGAACCGAAACCGTTCGCAACCGTACCTGCCGCCGTCGTGGTCGTCGTCGCAGTGCCGCCACCGCCACCGCCCAGCGCCCCGATGATCACGACAGCGCCCAGAATGGCCGCAGCCACACCGGCTCCGCCAAGGGTGCCTAAGCCCACAGTGGCACCCGGCACACCGCCGAAGTCGGCAGGGTTGCACGGCTCGATCGTAACTTCGACGCGGCGGTTCAACTGATTCGGTCCCGTATCGGCGACAATCAGATTGGTCTCACCGAAACCCGTCGAATTGACGACCGTGATCGAAGTGCCCTGCGTCAGGTAGTTTGAAACGGTCGCGGCGCGGCGCTCCGACAGCCGCTGATTCGAAGCATCCGAACCGACCGCATCGGTGTAACCGGCCAGATTGACGGTGGCGTTGCTGTACTTGGTGCGAATCACTTCCAGCAGACCACGGTTGGTGGCCGACACCGCCGCGCTGCCGAAATCGAACGGCAAGGCGACAACGCAGGTTTCGGCCGAAGCCACTGAAGCGGACAGTCCAAATGCAAACACACCGGCTGCGGCGGTAGAGACGACGTTTGAAATCTTCATGGTATCCTCACCAAAATTATCGGGTTGACCCTCGTAAATCACGTTACGCGAAAAACTACCACAAGTTTAGACCATCTTGAAGCGGACGCCAGCACCTTAGGCTTATTTCAGGGCGCAACTGCCTTCTTTTTCTTCAAAACCCGACGGATTGCAAGTCACCTCGGCAATATCCCGCCAGAAAGTGCGCCATCGGGCCACGATGCGTGCTTGCCCGGCCCTAAACGACCCATCCCTTGGCCGCCTCTTTCAGATAGACCAGAAAGCTCTGCACCTTCATCGTCCGGTGCAGATCGACATGGGTGACAAGCCACATCGGGGCCTCCCATTCGGCGCGCGGCGGCATCACCTGCTGCAAATCGGGCAGCGCTGGTGCCTCGGACGTCGAAACAAAGCCCAGGCCCGCCCCGGCCAGCATCGCATCGCGCAAGGCCCGCCCGTCCGTGGCGCGCCAGGTGATGCAGGACGGTGGCACAGCCCCGAACAGCCAGCGATAGAAGGGCGCCCGCGATTCGCGGTTGTCGATGGCCACAAAGCGATGATCCGCCAGATCGGCATCGTTCTGCGGCCTGCCGTGGCGGCGCAGATATGCGGTGCTGCCATAGAGTGCGAATCGGTCGGCCAGGAACGGCTGAACGACATTGTCCGCCTCTTCGGGCGCCGCGCCGGCGCGAATCGCCACATGGGCCTCGCCGAATTCCAGGCGGAACAACCGATCGTCCGTCAGGAACCGCACCGTCAACCCCGGATGTTCGGCCTGGAAGGCCACCAGAACCGGCGTCAGCAGATGCGACAGCCCCGGAATCGATGTCACCACCAGTTCGCCCATCACCGCCGCGCCCCGTCCACGGATGCGCCCCGCCAGCTGGGTGAACTGATCGGCGGTCGCCTGCGCCACCAGCAGCAGATCGGCCCCCGCCTCGGTGGCGGTATAGCCCCGGGCATGGCGCTGAAACAGCTTGACGCCCAGTTGCGCCTCCAGCGCGTCGATATGGCGGATCACCGTGGCATGATGAACGCCCAGCGCCTCGGCCGCGCCGCTGACCGTGCCCATCCGCGCCACATGATAGGCGGTGCGCACCTCGTCCCAGGTGTCTATCGTCATGTCTGCCAGGTCGCGTTGATCATCGCGGCAATTGACGGCATTTCGCACAACCTTGCAAGCGGCGCGCATCCCGCCCCGCCCATTGCCGCGCGCCCCTGGGGCACCGTGCAAACCATTCGTCAGCCGCACGGCCCGTCTCGGGCCGACCGGCCCAGGGGCCAACCGAACCCCTCGCCTTCTGTTCCTTTTTGCACAGCATGCCTGCGTTATCGAGAATTGATGTGCGCATGTGCGGAGACAATATCCGCTGTGACAACATGCCCGAAAAGGAACGCCCCATGTCCCGCATCCTGCGCATCGACGCCTCTGCCCGCACCACGGGTTCCATCACTCGCGATCTGACCGACCGCATCGTTGCCCGTCTGGGCGGCGCCGTCACCGCCCGCGATCTTGCGACGCCCCTGCCCCTGATCGACGCCGACTGGGTCGCCGCCAATTTCACCCCCGCAGGCAAGCGCAGCCCCGAACAGGCCGCCGCCCTCGCCCTGTCCGACACGCTGGTCGCAGAACTGAGCCTGGCCGACACGATTGTCATCGGCGTGCCGGTCTACAACTTCGCAGTGCCCGCCGCGCTGAAGGCCTGGACCGATCTGGTGGTTCGCGCGGGCGTCACCTTCCGCTATTGCGAAACCGGTCCCGAAGGGCTGCTTGTCGGCAAGCGCGCGATCCTTGCAATGGCCTCGGGCGGAACGCAGGCCGGGTCGGACATCGATTTTGCCACCGGCTACATGCGCCACATCCTCGGCTTCATGGGCACCGCCGACGTGCAGATGATCGCCGTCGACGGCATGTCTGTTGACCCCGAGGGCACCCTGAAGGCGGCCCATGGCGCGATCGAGGCAATGCAACAGGCAGCCTGACCCTTGACTCCCCGGGGCGCGCGGCCTAATCCCGCGCAACTCCGGGAGCATGCCATGTCTTCCGGTCCCCGCCCCATGGCAGGGATCGCCCCCCACCAGCGCGTTGCGCCCGTGGGGGCAGTGGCGTTTTGGGCATCGCCCCGTTTGAAGTCAGACCGATCAGCCCCCACATCCGGGGCATACCGAAACCGCCCGCAAAGGACCGCGTGCCATGTTTGAAAATCTGTCAGAACGCCTGAGCGGCGTGTTCGACCGGCTCACCAAACAGGGTGCCCTGTCCGACGACGATGTGAAAACCGCCCTGCGCGAGGTTCGGGTTGCGTTGCTTGAGGCGGATGTGTCCTTGTCCGTGGCGCGCGATTTCGTGGCGGCCGTGCAGGCCAAGGCCACCGGCCAGTCGGTAACGAAGTCGGTCACGCCGGGCCAGCAGGTCGTGAAGATCGTGCATGACGAGTTGGTGCATGTGCTGGCAGGGGATGAGGAAAACCCGGGCAGCCTGCGCATCGACAACCCGCCCGCCGCGATCCTGATGGTGGGCCTGCAAGGGTCGGGAAAGACGACGACAACCGCCAAGCTGGCCCGCCGCCTGAAAACCCGCGATGGCAAGCGGGTACTGATGGCGTCGCTTGACGTGAACCGCCCGGCGGCCATGGAACAGCTGGCGATCCTGGGCGTGCAGATCGGCGTCGACACCCTGCCCATCGTGGCGGGGCAGAAACCCGTCGACATCGCGCGCCGGGCCAAGACCCAGGCCGCTCTCGGCGGCTACGATGTGATCCTGCTCGACACCGCAGGCCGCCTGTCGATCGACGAGGCGCTGATGTCCGAGGTCGAGGCGGTGCGCGACATCGCCAAACCGCGCGAAACCCTGCTGGTGGTCGATGGCCTGACCGGGCAGGACGCCGTTACCACCGCCGAGAATTTCGATGGCCGTATCGGCATCACCGGTGTCGTTCTGACCCGGATGGACGGTGACGGGCGCGGTGGCGCGGCGCTGTCCATGCGCGCGGTCACGGGCCGCCCGATCAAATACGTCGGCACCGGCGAAAAGCTGGACGCGCTTGAGGAATTCCACCCCGAACGGGTGGCGGGCCGGATCCTTGGCATGGGCGACATCGTCGCGCTGGTCGAAAAGGCCCAGGCCACCATTGAGGCCGATCAGGCCGAACGGATGATGCGCCGGTTCCAGAAGGGTCAGTTCAACATGAACGACCTGAAGATGCAGTTGGAACAGATGCTCAAGATGGGCGGCATGGAAGGCGTGATGGGCATGATGCCCGGCATGGCCAAGATGCAGAAACAGGTGCTGGACGCTGGTTTCGATGACAGCGTTCTGAAACGCCAGATCGCCCTGATCCAGTCGATGACAAAGAAGGAACGCGCCAACCCCGCGTTGCTGCAGGCCTCGCGCAAGAAACGCATCGCGTCGGGTTCGGGGCTGGAAGTGTCGGATCTGAACAAGCTGCTGAAGATGCAGCGCCAGATGGGCGACATGATGAAGAAGATGGGCCGTATGGGCAAGGGCGGGATGCTGAAACAGGCCATGAGCGGCATGTTCGGCGGCAAGGGCATGCCCTCCGAGGCGGAAATTCGGGCCGCTCAGGCGCAGATGGGAAAGGGCGGCGGTGGACTGCCCCCGGGCTTCAACCCCGGCGGCGGCTTCCCGGGTATGGGCGGCGGCGGTTTGCCCCCCGGCCTGTCGGGGTTCGGCAAGAAGAAATGACCGCCGCGTTCCATCCCCTCGCCAACACCCCCGTGCTGATCACGGACCGCCTGCGCCTGCGCGCACCGGAACCCTCTGACCTGGCGCCATGGATGGCCTTCCTCGTCTCGCCCCGCGGCACATGGCACGGCGGCGGTCCCGAACATGGCGAGGGACGTGCCTGGCGGATCATTGCCACAATGATCGGCCACTGGTCGATCCACGGCTATGGCACCTTCATCGCCGAAGACCGCGCCACCAATCGCCCGCTTGCCGCAGTCGGCGCCTTCTTCCCGGCCAACTGGCCCGAACGCGAATTGGGCTGGTCCGTCTGGTCAGACGCCAATGAGGGCCAGGGATACGCCGCCGAGGCCGCCACCGAAATCCTGCGCCACTGTGCCGCCGACCTCGGCTGGCCGCCCCTGATCAGTTACATCGACCCCGAGAATGCCCGCTCGGTCGCGCTGGCCGAACGCCTTGGCGCGGTGCGCGAACACGGCGCCCCCACGCCTCACCCCGATGACATGGCGTTCCGCCACCGGGTGCCAGCATGACAACCATGATCCCCGTGCTGGAAACCGACCGCCTTCGCCTTCGCGCCCCCCGCGCGTCGGACCTGTCGGCCTATACCGCCTTTCGCACTTCGGACCGGGCGCGCCATGTCGGTGGCCCGTTCACCGTGGCCCAGGCCGAACAACAGCTGCACGCCATCGCCGGGCAATGGCTGATCCTCGGCTATGGCCGCTGGATCGTTGCAGACCGCCAAACCGACGCGCCCCTTGGCATCGTCGGCCTGTTCTTCCCGGTGCACTGGCCCGAACCCGAACTGGCATGGTCGTTGTTTGCCGACGCCGAAGGGCGCGGCATCGCGTTCGAGGCCGCACAGGCCGCCCGCACCCATGCCTATGGCACCCTGGGCATGACCACCCTGATCAGTTGTGTCTCCCCAGAAAACGCCCGCTCGCTCGCCCTGGTCCGCCGGATGGGTGCCACTCCCGAGGGCAGGTTCGATCACCCCGACCACGGCACGCTGCACATCTGGCGCCACCCGGGGCCGACCACATGATTCTTTCTTGCTTCAAATATCCAGATTCCAACCCCAAGGCCCCGCAATGACCGATGATATATCCCGCGCCGCCGCCCTGCTAAAAGGCCATCGCGCCAGCATCGACCGCCTCGATGCAATCCTCGTCTACACCCTGGGCGAGCGGTTCAAGCACACCCAGGCGGTGGGCAAGCTGAAGGCGGAAAACGATCTGCCGCCCTCCGATCCGGCGCGCGAGGCACAACAGATCGCGCGGCTGGAATCACTGGCGCTCGATTCCGACCTCGACCCGGAATTCGCCAGGAAATTCCTGGCCTTCATCATCCAGGAAGTCATCAAGCACCACGAAATCCACAAATCGTAGGGTGGGTGCAAACCCACCTGCCCCCAAGCCATTCAAAGGAGACCACCCAATGGCCATGAAGATCAGACTCGCCCGCGGCGGCAGCAAGAAGCGCCCCCATTATTCCATCGTCGCCACCGACAGCCGCATGCCGCGTGATGGCAGGTTCCTGGAAAAACTGGGCACC
>Ga0105053_10010898_pt1 | contig 11237 bp, 5 predicted proteins | sample BON01_FD_78093 | JGI IMG/M metagenome (GOLD analysis project Ga0105053, IMG submission 78093) | Freshwater microbial communities from Lake Bonney liftoff mats and glacier meltwater in Antarctica - BON-01 | ecosystem: Environmental > Aquatic > Freshwater > Ice > Glacier meltwater | place: Lake...
GACCCGTGCGTCGTGCACACTTCTGTGTAGCAGAGCGTCATGCACACTTCTGTGTAGCAGAGCGTCGTGCACACTTCTGTGTAGTAGCGCGTCGTGCACAGACAAACGCACGTTTTTGTGAGGGCGCCGTGTAGACGCTCGTGAAGTGAAAGCCAGGTGCAGCACGAGTGTTTGCAGACAATCCATCGATGTGTGTATGGAAGGGTAATATGTAAAGGGTGATGTGTGAATAATGGTAGCATGGGTTTGTGGGTGCTGGCGATTTTTTGGGGGTCATCCGCGGCGGTACTTTCCACCACCAAATTGCTTTTGTCTTGGCAGCGCGTCGTGGGCGTTTAATACTTGGAGAATAAAATCAATAATTCATCTGCGCACCCGCCCAGTGTGCCCCTGTGTGACATGTGCGTGCGCGCGCTCACAAAGAACACCGTCCCTTGTCGTGTCGCGTTTTTCTTGGTGACACACGGTCTGTGCGCTGTTGCGTTCTTTGGGCATAAGAATAGCAATGGAATTTCACGGAGCCGCAGTCGTTCTCATTGCTCCGTTCAAAAAAGCGCAGTGTGGATGGCCCCCGTGGAAGAAGCATTGAGAACCCTGTGCAAAGGGGTGTCCTGCACGTGCAGAGATTTGAAGAGTACCACTCTTTGTGCGCATAGATACGTGGTGTAGGCTGAAAAGACACTGGGTGTTCGTCCAGCGTGCATGCGGAGCCAGGAGTATTGTGTATATTTCCCGCGTAAAACACCAGAGTATCGTCGGCGGAAGAAGGGGGACTGGAATCTATATTTTCATCATGGCAATGCGGGGCTAAGGTGTTTGGCTAGTGTTTTTCGGAAAATAGCACAAATTGATGGGCAATAAGGCCCCCGGAGCGGAGCCGACGCGAAGCAGTTTGTTCGAGGAAATTTACGCCGTGTGTTGCGAGAACGAGGAATTTGTGCGAGCGCTCTTCACGTCAGATGCGCAACAGGGGGCATGCGACGGGAACCCGCGGTGCGCCAGCATGCTGTCGCACGTCACAAACCGGTACACGCGCAAGTGCACCCGCATGCTGGTGGACTTTGCCGTCTCGATGGAAGTGGAATGCATGGTAGTATATCTGCATCAGAGCATGCACTTTGATCCCGTGCTGTGCTCGGCAATTTCGCGGAAGCTCAACGCGCAAGGAATGTGTGGCAAGACGTGTGGAGATACGCACACCCGGCGGCTGTATTTGATGTACCTGGTGCGGTGCTGTGGCGAAATGTGGGGACAGAGCCCGTGGTGGCTGGATTGCGAGATTTTGTGCACGGGTCCGTCGCCCTTGCACCAGCAGTGCAGCAGAGATGCGTTGGGCAGAGTGTGTTGGCAGCCAAGAGGCCTTACCCCCGCGTCCACGGAGAAGTTCTGGGAGCCTGAGTGCTCGTGTGGTACGAATACAATATCGGACCGCTGTGCGTGGTGTCTGCAGTGTGCAGAGCACAGTCTCTGTCTTCTAGTGGCGGGGGACACCTCGTGCGAATGCATCACAGACTCGTTGCGCAACAGTTGTGCAGATGCGCTGGGCGTATACCGGTTATTCCTTACCAGCAAGAGGCTCGGGATGCAGCCACCATACGCGCTAGACTGCCCGGTGGCGCTCATACAGCTGTGCAGGCGCGACATCGAGCACCTGTATATCGAGGGCCGCGGTCCGCTACCGTATTTTGCACGGATCCGCATGCTCTTGCAGTGTCTGCATCGCATTCCCATGAAAAGGATCGAGCAGCGGGGCATCACCCATGTTCTGGGCGTGCTTCGCTGTAATTCTACACCTCCCCGCACGCTTACAGGGGACACTCTCGATATCATCGGGCATGTTGCTGGGTGTTTCGACACGGCGGAGCTGCGGGCGCAAGCTCTCTGGTGCGTCTTGCGATGTATACGGGCGAACCTGGGCGTGCGCAAGCACTACTCGTGCCAATACGCCTACCAGTACATTGTCGGGAGGGCCATCGCGGTGTGTTGCTCTCTCTGCCACAAACTGTTTGACAACACGGACAATTGCACGACCAACAGACGCTGCAAAATGCGTGCTCATCACAAAAAGCAGCGGCACCGCCTGTGCATCGCGCTGAGCGGGTTCGTCTGTTCTCTGGTGGACATCACCAGCTTCCACGAATCGTGTCGCGAGGATATCTGCGCTCTGGCCATGTACAGCATACAGCAACTCCACTACCACAGGACCTCTAGCGTATCGCCCGTCTACAGCCTCATGCGCGCCATGCTTCCGCTGTGCCAGCAGCCAGTGCTGCCACACCAGACCATGGAGGTTGCGCGTTACGCGCAGGCAGTGATCACACTGTGCTCTGCTGCTGTACAGCAGCTCCTTGCGACGTATCTTGGGGATCTTCTGCACCACATCCCGCAGGTGCAGGCGCTGCTGTACCGCATACCACAGAAACTCCCCGTGCTTTTTTACCGCACCGTCTTCAAGCGCGTGGCGCGTGCCGTAGTGCGAGCACAGTCCAAGACAGCGGACACCGAGCCGTTGCTTGCGATACTCTCGACTCTTTTGCGGGTGCAGGTGCGGTGGGATCCCGGCATTCTGCGCAAGTCGCACCACTTTTTCGAGATCATGTACCTCGTGTCGCTAGGGCTTCCGCTCTTGCCAACAGAGGCCCAGTCGCTTAGTTACGACAGCCTGATGCTCGTCACCCTGTGCCTCCAGAGCATTATGCAGTCCGACGCTGTGTCGCCGCTGCTGGACAAACAACTTGGCGTCTTGTCGGGTGTGCTGCACAGCACATGCGTCCTGGTGTGTGCCGAGCTCAACGACCAGCAGTTGCAAGTGCGCGAATTCAGGGTCGCCTTCTCGTTTGTCTGTACGTGCTATTCCTACCACAGTCCGTGGACGGAGGTACTGAGAACTGTGCCGCAAATTACCATGCGCATACTGCAATACATCCACTACTTCCAGATCCCTGTACGATCGGCACTCTTCCAAAGGTATATTTTGCTGCTGTGCATCCTGTGCGACACCCACCTCCTGTATCCAGAAGTACTCACAGGGGTACACGAATACGCGGGGTGTTTGGTGGCTTGCAGCTACACCGACGTCCCCGATGGAGTGCCGTCACTTCAGCAGTACAACGAGCATCAGATGCTCATTGGGCAAATCATGCTGTCCAGCCAGCTTCTCCGCATCCTTCACGCGCAGTATACACGCACCGAGTCGACGGTGGGCACAGTGGAACTTGACGCTCTAATGGACAAGACGTTGTACGTGCTTGTCGCTCTTGCCCGTGTACGCAAGGTCGCCTGTGCGCAGGAGTCTTTCGACGACACATCTCGGACGTTGTTGCAGGTTTTGGAGCTGCATCCGCTGTACGGCGTGGCCGAGCACGCCGTGTCCTGTTATTTCCGCTGCGAACACATTGACTCCACTGCATTCACGTGCTCGCTCGCCGAAAGATCCTATGCAGTCAGCAGTGTGGTGGAAGCCTGTGTGCTCGAGCTCATACAGGAGCTCACTATCGATGCCTCCGTGGACCGCTTGCACTACAACTACCACGACCACAACGATCGCGCGCCCATGCCTCCATCATGCACGTCGGGTGTCGTGGACGTCGTCGACTCGACGGTGTCGCCTCAACGAAGGAAAAAATTACAGTGTGTGTCACAGATCCTGCACCTGCTCGAGCTGTGGCCGTTGCACCAGAAAAAACGCGCGTGTTTCCTCACGGTTGTAGCCCTTGCGCGTGTGCGCGGAGTCGTGCTGAGCTGTCTCGTGGGCGGCGAATGCGGCAGCGCCATGGGCTTTGTGCGCATTTTCATGCACTATGTCCAGAGCAACGTGGTCCTGCACTGTTACCCTATGCTGCGCGACGTCGCGTCCTTTCTGGAACATGTGCTGTGCCCGGAGCTTTTGCAATGCAGCAGCCTCTCGTATTCAGAGCGCGCGGCGGTGTTGCTTCTTCGCCGAGTTATGCTCGCCCACGGCTATTCTGTGCATGCGTCCGACAGCACGACAGCCCGCCAGGACTGCCCTCTGCGTGTGGGAGAGACTCCTCAAATTGTCCCAAAATAGAATTTTCGATGCCATTCTTTATAGTCTAGGAGAATTGCTGTCGTTTGTACAGTTGACATTTTCTGTGCATTTCGAAACAAGTCGACTGTACCTTGTGCAATGTCGGGGTTTGTGTCGGGATGTCTCTCACCCACACCTGACAATTGTCTTGAGGGCAACTGCGCCGAACTCGGGTACCACTGTGCACACGGTGGCCAGTGTCTTGGCGAAGTGGTAGCGACATTGTATGCCCCGTCTTCGCTATGCGGCAATGTTTTTTCCTCCGACACTGAGGTGGACGCAAGTGGTGATAGCTCCTGCGTCTCGGACACCATGATGACTCGTGCAGGCGGCATGCACACATCGGAGATCGCGGGCAGAGAGTTTGATAGCGACGACGGGGGCCTGTGTGGTCGTTTTGAGAATTCGTGTGCGGATCCGCACGGGCTGAGCTCGGACACTAGCAGCTTCGCTGGTTCCGTGCAGAAGAACCTTGCAACATATGCTGAGACATTCGGCGCGTCTACCCGCGACTGCAGTCGCTATGCGGACAACGTATCCTTTCGTGATAAGGTGGAGGGGTTTTCAACCAAGCCTGCTGTGACGTACGACTGTGTTGTTACGGATGTATGCTGTGTACCGCAGCATTTTCGTGTCTTCTGTGACAAGTCTGTGGGCATTAGTACGGATTTTCCTGTGCAGTCTGGAGGACTGTGCCAAGCGCAGTTCTGCGACCCTCAGCGCGTGGACACGGACCCGCAGCGCCTGGACAAGGACCCGCAGCGCATTGAATTTTTGTCATGTGTGGCTACCGGGGATGGTGACATGGATGGCGTTGGGGAGAGAACCGTCGACACTTCCAGTGTTGCAAGTGCCATTTACGAGCATATGCAGTCCTTGTCGCAGGGAGACGCGCCGTTGCCTCTCGAGGACCTGGTCGAATTCAAAGTCAATTCCCAGACATATTTCTGCTGCTCGCTGTGTGGCTACTTCAACAACCGGAAGTACCACGCGCAGATGCACTTTAAGCGTATCCATGTGCGTTGTGGCCGTCCGATGATGAGAAAGAGGAAGTTTGTCTCTGTCTTTCCCGACGCGCTCTCCTCACCAGAGGAGACTGTCGTAGAAAACGTTCACAAGATTGGGGACACGGTGTGCATGGAGGGGGTCTATCGAGCACAAATGCGTGTGACTGCCACCTTCAAAATGGAGAAAAAAAGGAGCAAAGTGCTTCCGATTTGGCCCGACTCGGCACCGGCAACCGCTTACTGTGCTGACGTGCATGAGCATGGTGTACCCAGCATCACGCCTCGCCAAGACAAGCAGTGTGTGGGTCTTGAAGACAGGGCAACACTGCGGCTTGCAGTAACCCCTGTTGTCGCTACAGTGTACATCGTGAGCGAGGAGCGCGAGGGAGGGGGCAAGTCTGTCGGACCCGGACAGGACGTTTTGCCCGGAACCGCAACCGCAACCGCCAAGGACACAAGCGAGGCATATACCAAAGGCAGGTATACTTTTCGTGGTCGAAAACTGACTACAAAATCGCCATCCGAGTCGTCCGACGAGCACATGGGCATAGTGGACAGCGGGTTGTGTCGCACTAAAAAAGTCAAAAAGACCAAGCGCATGGGGGCCAAGCGTACGGTTGCAAATGAAAACACTGGCCAAAAACAGACTGTAAAGAATACCAGGGACAGCGCTATACAGCATAGTATGTTCGGAGAGGATTTGCACTGCAAAGACCCCTTGTACAAGGGATTTACTACACACCTCACATTTGGCGACGACAAGGTGCATTGGAATATTAGGAGATAACAAGACAAAATTTGACTACTAGCAAGCAACCAAGAGGCGTGGAAGCTGCGCCTCTCAGCAATGCATAAGAAACGCGTGCTTGGCTAAACTCTATGCTCACTGTCGTGTATGAACGTGTGTCGAGCTGTATAGTGCCGCCATGCGCATGTCGAGCCCCTACAGTGCCACCATGCGCATGTCGATGTTGGTCTCCCGTGCACATTGCGCGTAGTTTTGTAGACACACAAAGTTTGAGCTGGAGCTTGAGCTTGTTGTAATGGGCATTGGTGGCGTAATCGTATATTTACAATAAAAACATCAAACACACTGTGTCGCGTTGACGTGTACATCTACCGACACACGGCGTCCATAGAGTTGCAGTGCTAGCTACTATATCCGTGTGGAAGACACTGGCAATGTCGGGTCTGTGCGCTGGTATAACGTGAGTCCTCCGGACGAGTACTACCAAAAAAGTCTTGAGTGGCGTCTTCCGCCAAAAGCCGCGACTGTGCACTGGTGTAGACACACAAACTGCGTGGTAGTGGGTGCCAGGAGGGCCTGTCGCGTAGCATAGTGCATGTGGTGCTTTGTCCGCGGGGTTGTGGACGTGGTATGCGTGTGGCCTTTTTCGCGTTGCGAGGTGCTTTGCTTGTAGACGCACGCCCTTGTACATATCACCGCTGCGTGCGATGAAGCTGTAAGACGTCGACTGCAACGCCCATACAGGTGGTGACAAGCAGAATGATTGGCGGGGACCGCGAGTATTTGCCCATCTTGTGCACGACGTATCGCACTATCATACTCTGAACAAGGACCGCCACCATCAGATGGTGACGAACCTGCTCGAGAGACCAACTTGCAACCGCAAAGTCAAACGCCACCCGGAGCACTGTCCCACCCGCCACGACATAAAACACTGATTTGCTCTGCATATTATCCATGCAGAAGGACAGGTGGATCAGGGCGATGGTGGTCAGGGTGAAGCATGCAAAGTTCGCGTCCATCAGACGCATGTGTGTGGTCGCCGTCCTCTGGCGGGTACCGCGTCCTTTAATAATAAGAACGCCCTGTTACGAATAAACATATCGCCCTCGCCCTCGCCCTCGCCCCCGCCCTCACCCACCCCACCACAGACGCGGAACGAAGGCGGACAGCCCGGCTATTTCTTGCAATAGGTCTTGAGAGAGATGTCGTCGTAGCGTTCGAGACTCTTGATGATTTCGTTCTTGAGAATGGATTTAGTCCACTTGACAAGAAATGGAATGTCCCCGTGTGTAATGTAGTGTCTCGAGAGGATGGCGTCTTTCCCTGGGCGGAATAGGTTGATTTTATTTTTAATGGTAATGAAGGAGAGTATCGGGATCGCGTCAATTTGGATGTGCGAGTACAGATACTCCTTGTGTAGGAAAATGTGTTTGCTCACGTGCATGTTCGGGTTCATACCCGTGATTTTCTGCAAGATGTACGGAACTTTGACGGTGGTTTCGTAAGATATAACAGTATAGTACACGGGGTCGGTGACGGCGAAATGCCCCATACGGTCGGTCGTTTGTGTGGTCAGACGCATATTGAACTGCACAAGCACCGGATCGTCTGCCCTCTGTATCGTCTGCCAAGGGCTCATGTGCCAGTTTTTAATCTCTCTCCCATTGGTCCAGTCGCGACAGATGTTGAACTGAGTCTCGTTAGGCTGCACGAGTGTGATCGGAATCTCACACTCCCGAGTTAGCGTCTGCACGTGCGTAATAAGGTTTTCACTGGCACAAACCGGAAACAACAACGCTGTCCAACACAGAGCTATCAGCACACGCCCCGCACTTTTCCCGTAGCGCGACTCTGGCATCTTACTTCTATGCCTCATCTCACTTATATACCCTGTCTCTCATAGACTTGACGAAAACAAACTGAGCGACGCGCGGTGTGTGTATATGTGTCCAACTCCCACACCCCTCGCTTGGTGGCAAGTCTATCGTGCGCACCATGCGCACAACAATACACACCTGGACAGGGGCAAATACCAGACCTGTGTGCCTTTGGTCTTTCCCCGGTTGTCGTGTGGGACATTTCCAAGGAAGCACACGATGAGCTGTGCGGGGTGTGACAAGCTGGTACACGACACCTCGAGATTGGAAACACCCTGGCTCGCTTCACATTCACACGTTGATCGACAAGAACATTCGGCGTGAACTTGGATTTTAGCTCACATGTCTTTGCAGTGGTGTGGTGTAGGGTAAGACCTTTTACCAGGAAGGAAAGATAAGTCGTCGAGTCAGGTCGAGGTGTGCTGAGGATTGCCTGACATTACAGAGAGGATGGTAGTTGGACTGTGGAAATCGCGCGCGGCTATATGAAGTGCTTTGTCGGCACCGACGCGAGAAGAGACGAGCTTTCTGGGGCGTGCAGTTCGGGGTCGTCGGAGTCGCTCAGGGCGAGACCCGCTTTGCAGGGCAGGAGGGCACTGGTGTTTGTGTCGGGGTCGTCACAGGTGCTGCTAGTGGGCTCATTGTGCGCCGACGAGAGACGAGACCGAACTGCCGTAAGCGCAGGGGCGTGGCCCTGGTTTGTGCGAGGTCTGGCCGGTGCAGCAAAGGCTTTGCGCACCTGCATGGCGTCCTCCGTGTTTCCAATCTCCGAGGTGACGTGTAGCAGCACGTCGTCCATGGTGTAGTGCGGAGCGGGGGATGTGGTTTCGTGGAGGTCGTCAGTGGCCGTAAAGTTGTCGTCGTCGTCGACAACATCGTCCTCACGGTCGGCATCCCACCCCGTCTGGATTGCCTTATTCTCCGCGCGGCAAAACCTTATGGTGAGAATGACGTAGACCACGTCGAGAGCTCCCACGAAAATGAGCGTGCGTGTGATGTCTCTGCTGTGGTGGTGCACGTTGGCAGAGACCTGCAGAGTGCGGACATATGCGAAGCAGATGAGAGCACAGCACACAAACGACAGGGTTTTTTGCCGCACACACTTTATCACCAGGAACGTGCACATCCATATCAACGCAGGGATCACAACAATGTACACCACCGTCACCCACTCCGAGAGGACCGAGAGCACAATGTTCTTGGCGTAGGCGTGTTTGCTGCGGTTCTCTTGCTCCGTGACAAAGAGGGTGATGCACAACAGCAAGGCCGCCAGACACGTCATCGAAGGCTGCATGATCTCCAGCACCACCGGGAGTCGGATGGAATCGGGAGCACTCGACAACAGGAAGGGCACAAAGAAACACACCACCCATGTCACTATCTTCTGCGGCATGCTGGGCTCGCGGAAGCCCTTTTGCGCGGCATCCAGCAGGTCCGCGAGCACCGACGAGTTCTGCGGCGCGAGCAGATACTCGTCCAGGTCGTCGTTGTGCAGTAACATGTCGATATAATTCGGCGCGTGTCCCGTCCCCGGATCCGTCGTGTCTATAATTTTTCCCGCCACATCATACGAGTCCGAAGCGTTCTGGACGGACAGACCGTCGTCTTGGCGCAGGAACGGCTGTGTGCCGGCCGCAACAGCGGGCGATGTGCGCACCTCGGTTTCGTTGGCGGCGGATGCGTTAGTGTCGGTCTGTGCCTGCAAGGGCATCTGGTCGGAGTACACGGCTTTATCCGCGGTAAATGCAGGCGACGCGCGCTTTGCCCGCTGATTCAGAATCGTCACAATCGGGCACAGTGTTACGACCGAGAGTACGGCACACAGGACCATCAAGACCATCACAGCAGTGCGTTGGGTGTCGCGCTTCCACAAAAAACCTCGCTTGGTCTCGTCGTGTATGCACCTTGCAAGGAAGCCGATGCTCATGGCCAGCAGACACGCGATGTTGTACATGGGGATGCAGAAGAAAAGGATGAAGCTCGCCAGCGCCATAGGATACTGCATATACCACAGCTCTTCCCGGCTCACAAACAGGCGTATCTCGCGCAAGGTGTGGTTGAAATTGATGGTCTGCAGGATCGTCGACTGCACTGTGTAGTGCTGCATAATTACGTCCTGGCTGTTGATGCCGACCGTGCTGCGCATGTCGTCCACAAAGGCCGTCCGTGTGCGGGAATTCCCCGAGCCCACCAGAATGAGTTCGGCAGATTTCTTTCGCAGCATTCTTGTTCGGCTGCATAGGCACTGCAGCACAGTGATTGCCGTGTAGTAACAGTTGGAAACCAGCACACTTAGACAGCAGCACACAATCTGCTTGGCGAAAAACTGGTCGGCGTGCAGTGCTACTGACGAGAACCCGAGGCATAGCGACATGCCCCCGACGAGACCGAGGACCATACTTATGTGCACCACGTGCGGCTTGAACTCGACTTTCGACATTTTTCCTGGGCTCCGACCCCGCACGCAAGATCGTCCAACACACGCCCAGCGCTCGCGCGTGCGTGAGCACTGTGTACCTATCTACCTTATACTGAAACGCGCAACGACGTAGCCATACAACTGTAGTGTTTATTTATCCCAGAGGTATCAACCTTCACAATATCATCCGTGTGTATCCTTGTAGTGCCAGTGTGGGCATATGTAGATATGCACTATATACATATCTCCGGCGGCAAAACATGAACATTACACTGCGCAACCCAGCGCGTTGAATTCCCACTGCAGTGCATCGTGCGAAATCATGCCACAATATTCGAATATTGGGCGTATTTCGAGGCCGCCATGCTGGCGCTTTGCATAGCCGTCCGACAGTGTGCAGTGTGAGGCACATCTCCGCCTACACAACACGGACATTACACTGCGCAACCCAGCGCGTGGAATTCCCACTGCAGTGCATCGTGTGAAATCATGCCACAATATTCGAATATTGGGCGTATTTCGAGGCCTCCATGCTGGCGCTTTGCATAGCCGTCCGACAGTGTGCAGTGTGAGCGGGTGCAAAGGGCCCGAGTTTGGAAAAAAAACATTTCCTACCAATGTCCGCAAAAGCATCGATTTTGAAAGTAATATCCACGAAATGACGAATATCAAAAAGCAAGCCCCTGTCGCGGAAGACCTCTACAACTCCTTCAGTGATGACGACATTGACCTCGACAACAAAAAAATAGTCGAAAAGACTGCTGCACCCAAGCCCGGGCAAGCCCGCAATTTGGTAGACTCTGTCGTGCGCAACACTTTACGTTTGCTCCCATGGCTTACACCACGGGCTGCTACTGCTCTGTGGTGGCGTCTCGCATCGTATCCCATGCACCACACACACACTCGCCATGCGCCCACACAATATCTCCAGCAAGAAACAAGCGTTTGCTCTCATGTTCCGGCGCGCCTTCTGCTGTGCTCGGTGGTGGTCTCGTATCACACTCTCACACACAACTCACACACACAACTCACACACACATATGCCACACACAACTCACACACAACTCACACACAACGCACACACAACGCACACACAACGCACACACAACGCACACACAACGCACACACAACGCAC
>Ga0105053_10010899_pt1 | contig 11236 bp, 10 predicted proteins | sample BON01_FD_78093 | JGI IMG/M metagenome (GOLD analysis project Ga0105053, IMG submission 78093) | Freshwater microbial communities from Lake Bonney liftoff mats and glacier meltwater in Antarctica - BON-01 | ecosystem: Environmental > Aquatic > Freshwater > Ice > Glacier meltwater | place: Lake...
GGTGGGGGGGGGTGGCGCCTCGCTCGCCTCGTGGGCGTGTCGGGGGGTGGGGTGTGGGTCGCGGGCGGGGGGGGGGGGGGGGGGGGGGGGGGGGGGGCATGGTCCATGCCAAAATATAATAATGCTTTACCTCCGGGTCGAGAGACCGGAAGGACGGAAGTTTTGGTGCTTGTATAACCCTGACAAGGATCCACCCAAACAAAGCTACATTTACACGGGTTAACCCTGCCCCCCCCCACCACAGCGTTTGCAAGAGATTGCGAGGCTCTGCATGTAAACTTTCCGGGTTTTGGTGGTTTTATAGCCTAGATATTTATATACATATATATATCGGGTTACCCCGACCCACCCCCTTAAACCCGTAATCATTAACCCGCGGCTGCGTAATAGTACTAGTATCACCACTCGGGCTAAGGATAAACTCCTCACCCTAACTTAGCCTTTGCACGATTGTCAGTACCAATATTGTATGGTGTATGGCATCAACAGGGAGGGTCGGGGGGGGGGGGAGTAGATATTGCGAAAAAGTCGCGCAATAATATAGCAGTAGTGTGGGTAATTCTAATGGGCGGGGGGGTTATAAAGGCATTATTGATTCTTGAACACACACAAACAATTGAAATAATATCTTATATAGGACAAACCCTAACCCTAACCCGGGTTGACCTCGCCCCTATGAACAATTCTCAGATTCAGCCAGCTTACAGTATGTAGGATGAACCCGAGCCTACACATGTATTGTAGCGTCCTTGGTTAAAGATGCCCTGCAGGTACTCAGTACGCGCTACGGGTAGCTTCACTTTGGTCAGACACCTGAGCGAGTTTCGACTAAGAATTCGGGTTAACCCTAACCCGAGTGGTAATAATAGTACTAATACGCCGCCGCGGGTTAAAAGGCTAAGGGTTCAAGATGCCCTGTGAGGCGAAGTGATTCGACATCGAGTTGCCAATACTCAAATCGACGAAATTCTTCGGGTTAACCCCCATTCGGGCTACTCGGGCTAAGGATAAACCCCCACCCTAACCCAACCCGTAACCCTTAACCCGCAGGCACAGCTGGCTTCGCTCACCGCGCTACAGAAGAACTCGCTGCGGGACAGCAAGGACGCCAGCAGGCGGGGAATCCAAAACATCCTCAACCAGCTCGAGCAACAGGTACCGGGGTCGGGCACGGGGACGCGGGGGCCGGGAGGCCAGCGGACGGGAGGGCTCAGCCCGGGGCCGTACCGGGGTGGGCCGGGCCCGGGGGTGGCGAGGGTTAACCCTGAGGAACGGCCGGGGTCGGGATCGGGAGGGCCGGGCCCGGAGGTGGCGAGGCCAGGTTCGGGAGGCCAGGGGACCGGAGGCCAGGGGGCGGCGAGGCCGGGGCGGCCGGGGTCGGGAGGGCCGGGCCCGGGGTCGGGAGGGTCGGGGTTGGGGGGGCCGGGCCCGGGGACGGCAAAGCCGGGACGGCCGGGGTCGGGAGGCCTGGGGTTAGGAGGGCCGGGAGGCCAGGGGCCGGGCCCGGGGCGGCCGGGGTCGGGAGGACTGGGGTCGCGAGGCCAGGGGCCGAGTCCAGGGACGGGGAGGCCTCCCAGGCCGGGGACAGGGGGGGCGGGCCCGGGGGCGGCGAGGCCGGGGTCGGCAAGTCCGACCCCGGGAGACCAGGGGCCGGTAGGGCCGGGCCCGGGGACAGGGAGGCTGGAACGGCCGGGGTCGGGATTGGGAAGGCCGGGGCCGGGGCCGGGCCCGGGGACGGCGAGGCCGGGACGGTCGGGGTCGGCAGGTCCGGGCCCTGAGCTGAGTGGAGGTGGGCCGGGCCTGGTGACGGGGAAGCCGGAAGGCCCGGGGCTGGGAGGGCCGGGCTCGGGGCCGGGCTTAGGAGGGGTTTACCGGGTTCACCCGTGGGTGGTGCCTGATGCGGCAGGAGAGGTCGAGCTTGGATCGAGCGGAGGGGACTCGATTCCCGGGTGGGCATGATGCATGCATAGCGGTAGTTTAGTGTTACTCCAGATTTAAACGGGTTAACCCGAGGACGGCCTTGGGTCGAGCGGAGGGGGCTCGATTCCCGGGTGGGCATGATGCACGCATAGCAGTAGTTTAAGTGTATATGTAAAGATTCGGCGGCACCAGCACACGCGCATACACGCGCACACAGGCTCGCGGCGCCACGCCAGAGCTCCGGCGTGTTGCAGACACCACATCCCACGGCTTGTCCGCAGGCAAGTATTCCACACAGACCACCATAGGTAGCCGTAGTCTGTGTGGCCGACCAAAGGGGCAGTCGTCTAGTGTTAGTCCTCGGACTTTATAAACTGGGCTCGAGCGTGCGACAAGGCACGGCTCTGAAACACTGCGACGTCATGGTGGTTGTGTGTGGTGGCGTGCGTCTCTTTTGTGGTGTCGACTCTCCCAGATTATATGGGGTGCGCTGGCACAGGGCGGCGCCTGCTCCGACTCGCCGTCCTCTTTTGTATTTGAGTTGAGATGTGTGTGCGCCGGGCGCACAGCCATAAGGCGCCTGCACGCGTGTGCCATATATATATGTCAGCGGGTGGGTTTCCCCGTGTGCTGTTTCCCCCCTTGTGGTGTTTCACCCCTGCGGTGTCTGGCTGAGGCTCTGTGTGGGTCGGGTTGACCCCACGCGATGATCTAGCTTCGTCTACAGGGTTCCGGGTTAACCCTCTGACTGTTGTCAGAGGACTGTCCGCCAGCCCCGGCCCACCAGGCCGAGACTGGCCACCGGCGCGCGCCACAGCGTGCCTCATCACCACCCCATCCGACCCCGCCGTGCCAGGCCGACCTCCCGGCCAACAACAGTATATATATATCATAGTAGCAGTACATAGTGTACTCCCTCCAGGGGCGATAGAGCTGCTGCACGTATACGGGTTGACCCGAGCAACCCAAAGCTCGCGCCGAGTGCTCCTGCCTTTGCTCTCACAGTCACAGTGCCTTTGGCTGAATTGACCAATCAATCACAATCAATAAATCAGCAATCAAAGGCCCTCACAAAGCCGCGCACACACGGGCAACCGGAGAAGCTGCTGGGGCGCGGACGAGTCGATGCCCGACGCCAGCACGGAGCTCTACGAGGTGCAGGTCGAGGCCAAGACCGCCGTGCAGCCCGACGAGGCGGGGGGCGTGGCTGACGGGCTGCCCGACGAGCTCGTGGCCGCCAACCACGTCTTCGGCGCCCCCATGCAGAAGGTATTCAGTCCCCTTTCCTTCTTCGAGACGGCATACCTCGACCTTGACATGCCTGGCGAGGAGTTCAATGCCCTTCTCTCCTTCGAGGAGGCGGTCGACAAGTTCCACGTCGCCGACGCCGACGCCGCGAGGCCTGCTACCTCTGCAAGCGCGGGACTCACCTCGGCGACCGCGAGGCCACCGGGGCGGTGTTTCTCTCTCTGCTGGCTGTCCCCCGTATTTACCCCAAGTCCCCACTCTCACTGCTCGCTGTCGCTGCTAGAGTTTGGGCTTACGACTCTCGCTGCTAGAGTTGGGACTTACAGCCCCCCAAGCCTGTGTCGCTTCGCGACGCAGGGTTTGCTACCCCTGAGGTGGCGTTGGGATGTGGCTTCTCCTCGGCCCGTGTGTGTGTGGCTTTGTGAGGATCTTTGATTGATTGATTGACTATAAAAACCCGTGACTTCGAGCTGTGCGAGTTCTGTCTGCTGCTAGTGTGAGTCCTCTCTGGCTGGCTAACTGCTATCTGTCGATTATTATATCTTATATATATGGTGTATAATATACGTATATTATATCGCTCTTACGCTCTCACACAACACGCACAACTTTGCTTCACTCAGCCCAGTACTTCACACTTCGAGGCCACTTATTCTCACCAACATCAATAAACTACTAACTAAATTTTAAAGGGTACCGCAAGCAAGCGCATCACACAAACAACACACACGACGCTGTATATTATACATACTCTGGACTCTGTCGCTGCGCTACTCCTTATACACATGATATGCGGCTGCTAGAGTAGGTATAATATAGCCAGCTAGTACTGGTATAGCTAGCGGTGCTATATAGAGACTGTATATAATGTGTACGCGCGTGTGGCTGGTGGCTGGTGCCGCCAAACCTTTACATACATGGATACATACGTAACACACAATACAAAAGGGTGATTTTGATTGTTTGACAAAGAAGTTTTAGCATTTTTTTTTTTTATTCCTCAATCAGATTCAATCAACTTCAAACAAACTGGAGCAACTGACCGGCTGGCGCTGGCGCACAGGGCGGGGGCGGGGGCGCCCCGACACACAGCCGCATACCCGCTATGGAGTGCTCTGTGAATTGCTCCGTATGCATTGTTAGCAAGGCTGTGTTGCCCTGATGATGATGGTCTACTCGTATGTTGGAAATTATGTAGGGCCCGGATTTATTAACCGGGACACCAAAAGCGAGATGATGATAAATTTACCCCCTACGACAAAACACCTAACGACACCCCCTCTCCACAACAGCAGCCGGCCCGCAGCGGCTCACACGCTACCGACACGGAGACACACCTACAGCACAAACAAAGGGGTAGGGCCCGTAGACGGACGACCGCCCCAACCAACCGATTTGAAAACGATATTTGATCTGATTTGGCCCATAATTGGGCCACCGCGCCCAAGCTCGTTCCCGAAGGAGGGCCTGAACCCGGGGGACAGTCCAAAGGCACGTGGACGCTGGTTTTATTAGCCCGTCCACACGGCGTTGAAACAAAGTTGCAAAAAAATAGCACAAATCATCATCCAGCCAGGTGTGGGGTGGCTGCCCGCCGCATCCGCATTCATTCATTGGCCTTTACACGATATTATCACGACCAATATTGTTTGGTGTATGTATGGCTCACTAGAGGGGGGGGCGGGGAGAGGTCGTTTAGTGCGCAATAGCCGTGCAATTGTATGGCAATAGTGTGGGCAATGCAGGTAGGAAGGGTAACGAAAGGACCAGTGATTCGTGCACAAACAAAAGCATGGTTAACCCGAGTCCAACGGCATCGCGACGCACGTAGGGGGGTCGCGGGGGGTGGCAGAGCCAATACCCCAAGCCCACTGCTCGGGTTAAACCCGCAATCCCCTATGATGAGGAGGGGTGGAGGGGTAGTGTAGTTTTGGTGTCTGGGGGGTCGGGTTGGTCGAGCACAGAATGACGAGCTGCGAGCTGTCCAGATTTTGTTGTTTGAGTACGGGTGGATGTGTGTTATTGGTAATAATTGTGATGGGGGGCGTGCGCCTCCTTCTCCCTCCTCTTCTGAGGGCGCGAGGGTATGCACTATTATTTGTGTGAGTGATTAGCGCTGTGGGTGGTGTGATTGGGGGGGGAATGGGGTCTGCGGCCTACCTCGTAGTGGTTGCGATAAGGCGAAGGCGCGAAACAAATGACGAAACCCAAAATCCCAGCGGCAGCGTTGCCTCAATACGCCGGGGCCCGCGGCCCCGCCACCAACGCCAATGGTCAGAGGCGGAATTCGGAAGAAGACGAACCGACACGCCTCGCGGCAGGCGCTGAACCTAGCGGTCGCCGCTGAGAAGGATGGCAACGCGGACGAGGCCGAGCGCTTTGCGCAAAAGAGCCAGGCCCTCTTCCCATCGCCCGAGGCGGAGGCGCTGCTTCAGCGGCTCAGGGCTGAATCTATCGCTGCAGCGGCGCGGCAGCGGTCAGCCACTCGCGATGCTGAATCCGTCGCTGCAGCGGTGCACAAGGCGCGGCAGCGGTCAGCCACTCGCGATGCGACGCCCGCACCCAGCCAAGCGCGGGGCAGCTCAGCCGTGGCTGTGGCAGAGGTGAAGCGCGTAATGTGCGCACAGCATCACTACGAGGTCTTCGGTGTGGCGATGGACGCGGATACGGTCACCATTCGAAAGACGTACCGGAAGCTCGCACTGCTGGTCCACCCGGACAAGAACTCGGTACAGCCCTTATATGATTCGAACTTACGTACTTACTTATATCACACCCCAATTGGTAGCCCTGCGCAGGCAGCAGTTCTTGAACTGCCTGACTTGTTTACTTGCTCACTTACATACGTTATGTAGGCACCCGGCTCGGTGGAGGCCTTCCAGCTCGTTGCAGCCGCCCTGAGCGTGATTGGCGATCCCGACAAGCGCAGGGTCTACGACCTCGAGCTGATGGCCAAGTTCGGCCCGGGCTTCGGCCTACCTGGCTACGGCATGCCCACCCCCGAGCTGGTACGAGATCAAAACATCTGACTACTGGCTCAGCCCCTCCTCGTATCTAGCTTCTAATACGCTGCCGCGGCATACACTCAGGTACAGGGTGAACCCTGTTTATGACATGGATGCTCATCGTAACTAATGCGTATGGCTGTCACGTTCCGACATTAATGTGCGCAGCTGTACAAGCTCACCTGCCGAAAGTGCGTTGCCTCGTCTTGAATCTACGAACTCGCATTTTTTTGTATGTTGTAAGAATTCATCATGTTGAACATTCATACTACACATGCTGCGCTCAGAAGGGAACATTCCCAGCGCCGAAGCGCTGGATGTTCAACAGACTGGAAGGGACATCGCGGGAGAAGAACTCGGTTGCCGCCGGTGTTGATTTGCATAGACGGTTCATATAAAAAGGGCAGCACACACACAGGGAATACATCGAAATCGATAATGGCGATGCTACTCCAACCGTCCACCTCTAGACGACCAAGGTGCGGGGAGGGAGGAGGGTTAACCCCACTATGTATTAATCCATCTGTCCGCCTTTTTTCGAAACAGGAATACGAGTTCATCTGCCCGATCTGCTTCGCTTCGCTTGCGGCGTGGTGGGCGACAAAATACGGAGTCAATCCGGTCAAGCGTACGTTGCGGTGCGAGTGCTGTGGCAATCAGTTCACGGCGTCGTTCGCCGCCCCACCTGCACCGGTGAGCAGGCCAGGCCGTCGGGTTAACCCCGAATCTGAATTTTGTGTTTAATACATTTTAAAACTGAATATTCTGCTATATACATACATATATATAGATGTGTATATATTCAAATGCATGTCAAATATATCTCTATATATACATTCACACACACAGCTATATATATATGCATATACCTATACATATAAACATGTAGAAGTATATGAGTATATAGATGTATGTATGTTTACGTGGGTTAGGGGTTAGGGGTTAATCCTCGGGTGAACCCGATGTATATATATATGAATTGTTATCTAGATAGCAGATATATATAGTTATAGTTATATATGTATACATGTATACATGTACATAGAGATTGATTGATATGACATAATGCTTAGCTCAACATCAGTTTTCATTTCAATTTTTTCTGGCCGCTGATATATGGTGCTGCTCTATGTGGCCGGAGTTTGCGTGTATTTTATCATCGTTTCGTTTTCTTGCCAGTCCGAGTATATATTGTACACTGACAGAGTTACTATTAAAAATCAACAAATTTTACATCTTATTATGTAACCTAACGGCACCCTTACGTTATTTTCGTAGGCCACTGATGGACGAAGCACACGCCCCTATGGTGAGGCGAAAGTTGCATTATTTCTCTATTTGATACTCGTGTTAAGGTTCATTGGCTTCAGAGCCAGAGCTCGTAACTCCTAACATCGTTCCCTGACGCCACCCTACTTTTCTTCTTCTAGGCCGCTGCTGTACGGAGCAAGCGGTCTGCTACTGCCGGTGGCAAAGAGGTAGGTGGCGGTGGAGGCGGTTTTGGTGGGGGAGGAGGCGGAGGCGCATACCGGTGGTGGCATCCATGGGGAGAATCCGTGCGCAAGGTTCGTCGCCGAGTCTTGACCATGGAATTTGTCAAATCGTTGATGCGTTCCATCAAAAATGCGTGCATGTGACTGCTAAGATAAATGGCGCGGTAGAGGAAGCGTTAGACGGGGAGGAGCTGACGTTGCCATGCTATGGCGATTCATTCGCTGGGATGGATTGTTGCGTACAAGGTGCAAGGGTCGTGGCCGAGCCTCTGATAACCATGGAATTAGAATTAGTGTTTTCGAAATCGTTAATGAGTTCTATCAAACGTATCTGCTTATGGCTTATGGGTTACCCCGAGCTCCTATATGAATGTCGCGGTAGCAGAGAAGATGCTGGACGGGGATGAGCTGACGTCGCATACCGTCACGATTCATTCGTCGGGAGGATTTTGTTGCGTGCAAGAGTCGTGGCCGAGCCTCTTATAGCAAAGGAATTAGTGTCAGTGAAATCGTCAATAAGTTCTATCCAACGTATGTGCATATGGCACCTAGACGAATGACGCGGTCGTAGAGGGTGTATATATGTATGTAAAGAGTTGGCGGCACCAGCACATAATAGGGGGTGTTGAATGGGGAGGGGGTGGCGTTGCATGCCGTGCCGATTCATTCGTCGAGAGGATCCGTGCGCAAGGGTCGTGGCTGCAAGTCTTGACCATGGAATTTGTAAAATCGTTGATGAGTTCCATCAAAAGTACCCGCATGTGGCTCCTACATGAATGACGCGGTAGAGGAGGTGTTGGTTGGGGATTAGGTTAGCTTGAATTTTCGTTGGGATCGGAAGGATTTGTGTGTAAGGGTTGTGGTGAAGTTTTAGTTATGGATGGGATTTGTGTGATCGTGAAATAATAAATTTCAGATATATAATTTATAAGTCTACGCAGCTGTGCGTGTTGGCCTTGTTGTCCGGCTCCTCTGGGGTCATTCACAGACGGTTTATAATACAAAGGGGACACACCATCATACGCACAGGGACAGTCACAACTTCAAAAGCAAAGGGACGTTTTTTTAAAAAATGTGCCTGTTGACTGTTGATAAAATATGGCAGGAGATTACATAGAAAACATGTTGTCTAAAACAATTCGAAATGCATACATTATAGACATAGACAAAGGCATTGAGCACCGGTGCTCGTGAAGCCTTCCTCAGGTATAACACAAGCTCGACGTTTCGTCAACTGTCGCGTGTCGCCGCGTGCACGGCGACAGCCAGAGTCGATCCTACACAGCCCACTCACACCACACCGCCCCTCCGGTATTACGTGACCAGCCCACATCAGTACACTGCAAAATTACTAGCCTATAGTTACTTGGCTGGTTATTCGCCCATTTGGGCTAGAAAGCAAGGCGAGCAACTAGGCAAGTAACACATGCTACTCGCCGCTTCACTTGGATGGTAAAGAGGTCACTAGCCCAGTCATCAGCCAAGTAACGAGTTCACCGGCCTAGCAAAGTGCGTACTAGCCAAAATGGATTAACAAGCCAAGGAACTAGGCTAGTAGTTTTACAGTGTAGCCGCGCGTTTCGTCCCGATGCTACCGTATAGAGGACACCAGTCGACCCTCACAGTTCCAATAGGCCCTTACGTCACGTCGAATACCCCGCCCCCCGCCGGTATCTTGGAAGCTTCCCTCCGGTTGCCCTCTCAACCCGCTGATCGGGTGCGATAGACAGCGGGGTTAATCCGGGTTTACCCGCAGTCTAATCTGGCGCAGTCTAGCCCTCCCGATCAGCGAATTGAGAAGGCTATCCGAGGGGAGCCACCGAGATACCGAGGGGGGGGCGGGGTCTCTGTGACGTAGTGGCCACAGGGTTAACAAGATTGCCTGCACCTCCGCACTCGGTATGCACGCGGCACGACGCCTTCGGTAACTAGACGCGACTCCCTGTACCTGTGTGTACTTATCACTCGACGGGTTAACCCGATATATACATACATACACACATACATACATGCATACACGCATGCATGCATATATATCCCTGTACCTGTGTGTACTTGTCACTCGACTGTACTGCTACTGCCTGTGACGTCGAGCCTCCGGATTGAAGACCAACCGGTAGAGTCGCCTAGCCTCCTTGCGGGGTTAACCCAACCGGCGACTCGGGTTAACCCGTATGCAAGAAGGCTCGGATTAACCCGGTAACGTCACTCGTGTTCGGGTTCACCCTTAATCCCAACCCTATCCCTATCCCTATCCCTTACCTTTATCCTAACCCTCACCCTCACCCCCACCCTCACCCTCACCCTAACCCTGTCCCTAACCATTACCCTTACCCCAACCCTAACCCTCACCACAGCACTTACCCTAACTCTAACCCTAACTCTAACCCTAACCCTAACCTTAACTCTAACCCTAACCCCAACCCCAACCCCAACCCTTACCCTAGCCCTAGCCCGTAACCTTAATTGTAATCGAAACCGTAACCCCAACCCTAACCCTAACCCTAACCCTAACCTTAACCCTCGGGTTAACCCAAGTGACGATAGTAGCATCACTCCGTCTTTCAAGTTAATCCGTACTCTAACTCTAACCCTAACCCTAACCAAAACCCTGACCTTGACCCTAACCCTAACTCTATCCGTAACCCTAACCCTAACCCCAACCCCAACCCTAACCCCAACCCTAACTCTCGGAGTTACGGGTTGACCCCAACCCCAATACTCGGGTTAACCCGAGGTTAACCCAAGGTTAACCCGAGAGACGATAGTAGCGTCAATCGTCTGTCGCCGCCGCGTTCACAGACGGTTTATAATACAAAGGGGACACGAGCACACACGCACATGGAACTGATCCGAAAGTGGCTTTAGGAGCCTAAGGGGAGCTCCCTGGAATATATCTAGATGCTTGGAAGCGGAGTCGACGCCGCGCCACGTAACTTAGCCACCCCATAGGGGAGCCTGCTAGGCACAGTGCGTGCGAAGCGCGCCCTCAGACACGCCACGCACCGCTGGCCGCGAGCCGCATGCGACGTTCACAGTCGAGTTCCCCTGCGGTGGCACCTTTCCAATTGACCCATGCACGATTCAGACATATCCGAAGTGTCGCCCTGTTTTCCTGCATGTGTTATCGTTTCTCGTCCTTCGACGCCGCGTTCACAGTGACGTGCACAGTCGACTTTCAGGTTAACCCGAATCAGCGTCACTCGTATATCGCCGCCGCGTTCACAGTGACGTTCACAGTCGAGCTTCGGGTTAACCCGAATGAGCGTCGTCTTTAGACGCCGCGTTCACAGTGACGTTCACAGTCGAATTCCCCTGCGGTGGTGCCGGCGCCGGTGCCGGAGCCGGAGCGGGCGCAGGCGCTGGCGCCGGGGGATCGGCGGGCTTGGTGTCCACCTGCTCAATAGATCAGTCAGAGACTAGATTATTGTAACACACAGATGTCGAGTACATATCCATATGTGCAAAGTAATGGACACATACATATGTATTCATATATATATGTATATATGTATATATGTATATATGTATATATATATATATATATAAATATATATATATATATATATA
>Ga0105053_10010904_pt1 | contig 11232 bp, 19 predicted proteins | sample BON01_FD_78093 | JGI IMG/M metagenome (GOLD analysis project Ga0105053, IMG submission 78093) | Freshwater microbial communities from Lake Bonney liftoff mats and glacier meltwater in Antarctica - BON-01 | ecosystem: Environmental > Aquatic > Freshwater > Ice > Glacier meltwater | place: Lake...
CGAATTGAAAACAACATCGTCCGCAACGTCATCGTGGTAGACAACTCCGATTGTGGCGGTGGTGAGTATCCAGACTCCGAACCTATCGGGCAAGCCTTCATCGCCTCTATCGGTATCGAAGGGGACTGGCTACAAACGTCGTACAACAACAATTTCAGGGGACAGTACGCAGGCCAAGGCATGACGTACGACCCGGTACTTGATGAGTTCGTTAGCCCAGTGGTGGAGCCATGACAACAGCGGAAGTCATTTCTTTGTTCGGTGTCAGCACTGTTGTTATTACTGCTGTGATTGCTGGGTTGTTGTGGATTGTGAAAGCGCAGGTGAGCGCGATGCAGCGTGATCTTAAACCGAACGGCGGGAACTCCACTAAGGATCAACTGAACAGGATTGAACTAGATGTTGCTGATGTTCGGACGAAACTGGATGGGCATATTGTGTGGCATCTTGATAAGTAAAGTTTTGGTCAGAAACCTTACACGTTTTTCTGACATGTAAAGTTTGTATAACTCCACTTATCATTAAATGATGGCGTGTAGGCGATAGGTCACACTCTTACAAAACCCCGTCGTTCATGTGTTCCATTATCCGGTCAGCAACTAAGACCGTTTGGTTCGCAGGATACTGTATTGATTTTTCCTTGAGATCAAACCAGAGCAAAGTTAAAACGATTGTCCCACATTCCCCAATTTCGGGGTGAAGTCTCACAAACACATCATTCCCGCGTCCAGTGGTACACGTCCATCCAACCCCATCGGGGGTGCAACGTATTCCGTTTGGTTCCAGTTCGTTGACGATCTGTTCCAGAATGGTTCCTTGTTTCTCCATGTGAGAAACGTACCGTTTAGGTAAACAGTCTTGGTGACGCAACGCTACCAAAAACGGTATTGATTCGACATAACATGGAATAACGCACTCGTTATTCCACATTAAACAGCCACCTTCGGGTGGCTTTTTGTATGAAAGGAAACATCATGCCCAACATTTCGACGCAGTGGCGTAAATACCTGTACGGTATTAGTGCCGCAACCATCCCTGTTCTTACTATTCTCGGGTACATTTCGGATGAACTCGCTGTCACCCTCATTGCTATGGCTAACGCTATCTTCATTGGTGGTTTAGCGTTTACTAACACTCACCCTGATAAGGATTCCTAATGGCATGGAAACTGGTTGCCGGTGGTGTAACCCTTCGGGCACAACTTGATGCACGTTTCCCCGGTAGGGACAAGGCGAGCGATGGTAGTATTGGAAATTTGGAGCATTCAACCAGAAAGTCCGATCACAATCCTGACTCTAAAGGATGGGTTCACGCCGTCGATTTAGATTCAGGTTTCGGTAGAGGTGAGTGGCGGCGTGGCCGCAACGCAAAGAACCTTGCAAAGCAACTCGTTCAGTATGCCGCTTCAGGTTTGCCCGGTAGTGACCGCGTGAAGTACGTGGTGCATACGGGTCAAGTTGCTAGTGGAACGTATCGTAGTAAATGGTGGGTGTTTCGTGGTAGAGGCTACGGGCACTATCAACACATTCACGTGTCGTTTACACAGGCAGCACAAAAGAACGGTGCGTTGTGGCCGCTACCTATTCTTGGTAGGCGTTTGAAGACGCGACGTGCGTGGGCAAAGAACCTTCGGAATGCTTGACGTCAAGTGTGACCAGTGTACGTGTAAACAGTGTAAGAACTCTACAAACTAGGGAGCGTAATGCCAGTAGATATTTCTGATGGTGTCGTAGAGGATCTTGGTTCTTCCTTACTCGCACAAGTCAACGCAGCAACCCCAGATTTTATATCGTGGGACTGCAACATTGCTGGTCTAAAGTTTTTGTTTGGGTTCAGTCGCTCGTACCCGTTGCAACGCGAAACGGCACCGTTTCGTAGGGAACGTGTAGATAACGAACGTAACCCCGGTGAGCAGTCTCTTGATTCTGGTTACTGGATCAGGTCGCAGTCTTCGTGGCATTTTGGTAGCGGTCTTCTTACTGCTGAACCGTTAGAGGTTTCAGCGGAAGAGGCACAGTTCAGGTATAACCGTGGCGGTGGGGTTAACCCGTGGCAGGCAGGTGTTCTTTCTTTATTGAAGGACACAAGTAACGTGTATTCTTCTGACGGTGCCAGTCAACTGATGCTGGGTGTGGGTACGGGTGTTCTTCACGCAACCGGCAACGTGTTGAAGCATATCGCTAACGACAACACTGCAACCACAATAACGTGGGGTAGCACGGAAGACATTCAATCTATTACCACTGACGGTTTGTCGTGGTTCCTCACTACTACTGTTGGTTTGTACAAGGGTGCGTTGCCTTCGGGTGCTGGCGCAAAGATTTACGACGCTAAGGCTAGTACTTCCCGTAGTCTTGTGCGTTGGGTTAAGTCCCGTCTGGTTTACGTGTGCGACAATGAGGTGCATGAGGTGACTGACTTGTCACCCGCCAGTGTCGTTCACCCACCTGTTTTCTACACTCACCCTAGCACCGACTGGGTGTGGAATGACGTGTCTGAAGGGCCAACGAGTATTTACTTGTCTGGCTACGCCAACGACGTGTCTTCTATTTACCGTGTCGCTATTGCTACGACCGCCACCACTGTGACGTTGGAGCAACCTGTTGTCGTGGCTGAGATGCCTCGCGGTGAATCAGTAAACTCGTTGTACTCCTACTTGGGTACGTTCCTTATCGTGGGTACTTCTAAGGGTGCCCGTGTTGCGGCGATGGACGTTAATGGTTCTTTGAACCTTGGCCCTTTGACGGTTGAGTCTGTTGATGGTTGTACTGACGCTGTTGCTATTGGTTCGTTTGTGTTTGTGACTGTCGGGTCGAAGTCTTCTTCTGGTGACCGTGTAAACAGGGCGGGGTTGTGGCGTATTAACCTTGGTCAAACGATTAACAACACCCAGTTGTTGTTTGCTTCGGCAGCGGATCTTACCACGAATACTACTGTTACTGGTAAGGCCACTCAGGTTACGTTTGCTGGGGATAAGTTGTGGTTTAGTGTGGACACGCAGGGCGTGTACAAGGAAGCGGCAACGTTTGTTCCTACTGGATGGGTTGAGACTGGGCGTATCCGTTTGGGTACGTTGGAGTCGAAGGCTTGGCGTGACTTAAGGTTGCTGGCTGAGAGTGAAAGTGCCGGTAGTGTTACTGCTTACGCTAACGCTGCTGGTTCGACGGCACCGTCCACTTGGGATCAAGTGATTTCTGTTAACGGCACTGTCACTGACTCGGTGGGTCAGTTGAACATTGTCGCACCGGGTCCTGTCGCTAACTTGTTTGTTGCTTTCGAGTTGGAGTCTAACGATGATCGTTCTCTTTCCGCTGAGATGATAGGTTTTCAGGTTCGCGCTATCCCTGCCCCTCGCAGGGCAGAGTTGCTGTCTGTGCCGTTGATGTGTTTCGACTTTGAGACTGACCGTAAGGGTCAAGCGTACGGTTCGGTTGGTTTGTCGTGGGCTAGGTTCAGTGTGTTGAAAGAGTTGGAGTCCACTTCGGCTACGATCCGTTGGACGGATCACACTACGGGTGAGGTGGCTGAGGGTTACGTGGAGAAAGTATCCATGAACAGGATCACCCCGCCGTCTAAAGGTTTAAAAGGTGAGAACATTGGTGGTCTCGTGACAGTGCTTCTACGGCTCTCATAGGGGGCAGTGGTGTCCCTTCAGGTACCCACGACACGCCGTTTAACGGGGCTTTAAGGGCACTCTGACCACTCCCACAGGGGTCCCGGGTCATATCCTATCAACCTTGTTTCGTTAGCCTCTAAGGTGCCTTAAATCTTAATGCTCACTTCCTGCTTATCCTCACTAAAAGGTGAGGTTTAATAAAAACATTCATCTCATTCGGCGTGTCAGGTTGACAAGCCACAAAACTCGTACTTAAACTGGAGTCCGTAAGGACGGCAACCGGAAGTAACCCACCGTTCGTCGCAGCCCCACAGAGGGCTGCTCCTCACCTGTTAAACACCGGGTACTCAGTCGTCGCTTCGCTCCTCCTTCGTGTACTGTTAAACATTCTACGCCAATGCAAAAGATTCACCCCTCGTTTCTCCCTAACCGGAGTTACGGGGGGTTCTTTTTTTGTGTCCAAAACCGGCGTGTCTAACTGGCAACTAACAACTTTATGTTGTATGTTGCTCTTGTGAATAAAATACCAGAATACATCTCGTACTCCGGGATGACCACGTTCAACGATTGCGGGGAGAAGTACAGACTCACCCGTGTAGAGAAAGTAGATGAAGGTAACGCTTACTTCTTCGCCGGGGGAACATCCGTTCACTCCGCATGTGACTCCGTAGATTACGCACTACTGGGGGTGGCAGAATGACCGACGCCCTAGCAGCAGGCATATCCACGTTCAACAAAACCTTCGAGACACTACTCACCGAAGGAGGTGACCGACCGTGGAGGGCAGGTGGCCGCAAAAGCAAGGCGCTACCCAACAAGGAGGACGCCGACTGGTGGAGGGCTAACGGCCCACTGATGGTGGGTAACTATGTCAGGTGGAGGCAACTCAACCCGAACATAGAAGTATGGACGGCACCTAACGGCAAACCAGCCATTGAAATAGGTATCGAAGCGATGCTACCCAACGAAACAATGTTGAAGTCCTACATTGACCGCGTGTTCCAAGACAAAACAACTGGTGAACTACTCATCGTGGACCTTAAGACAGGGCAACCACCGAAGTCGTCACTGCAACTAGGCGTGTACCGTTTAGCGATACGTGAAATGTTTGATATAGATATTCGTTACGGTGCCTACTGGATGGGTCGTGAAGGAACACTCACACAACCAAGTGACCTTGACATGTTCCCACCCGAAATGGTTTCCCGTTTCATGCGGGACACGTACAAGATCATTAAGCAAGGGATCTTTCTCCCCAACGTTGGGATGGGTTGCTCGTGGTGTGGCGTGTCGGATCACTGCTACACGCAAAACCCTGCTATCGTTCCACCCGTATTGGAAAACGACATTAAGGAAGTGACAGCATGACCGCATCGAAAGACACACTAGTTCAAGTAAACTTCAAGACACGATCCGGCACGTTAATTAACGTGTACGGTAACGATGAGCCTTCGTTTGATCTTGGCTTAGCAATCATCCAAGACCGTATCGCTACGTTCACGGAGATTGAACAGCAACTATCAGGTGCCGGTGTTGTTGGTGAACAGGTAGCGTTAGCGTCTGTACAACCACCAGCAGCAGCAGGTGTACCTGACGTGGCACCAGCAGCACCACCCGCTGCATCATGGGGTCAACCACCAGCACCCGCACCGGCAGCAGCGTTCACGGCAGGTGCAGTACGACAGTGTGCACACGGTGTGATGACAGCGCGTAGTGGTACGAGTGCCCGTGGACCTTGGAAGGCGTACATGTGTCCAACACCCAAGGGTACACCGGGTCAATGTGCTGCACAGTTCCTTGACAACAAGACACCAGAGTGGCACACGTTTGTTGCTAGTTAACTAGGAGGGTTGCGTCATGTGCGAACAGTACGAGTTGGATAGGCAGTACCGGCAAGGTGTCCGTGACTGCATAGCGGTATTGGAGAAGTCTCGAAGCAACATACTCACCGTTGCCGCAACCTTGGCGCGAAGCCAAGGTTCACCCAAGAAGACCCAAAACATGATTGTCTTGGAGTGCGCCAACGTGCTGGTTCGGAACTTAAAGATTCAGCACGATTCTTTACAGGGACTGCTGGAAGTCGAACCCGGTTGGTTTGTGATTTCCGGTTAACTAGACTCGGTGTGGACGGTTAGCCGCTAATACCGGCCCGTCCACACTATTCATGGTGGTGCGAAGCGGTACGGGCGGGACCGTGCACGGTAAGCGACTAAGCCGGAGGGAACTTTTTGGAAACTCACCGGGGTCTAGCCACACTCTACGGAGTGTGCCACGCCGATAACGTGGAACGCTGACCTCACAGGGGGGCCATGCTCAAGGGATCTTCATTACGGCGCGACGTGGGTAATTATCGTTGATCCGTGGGTTCGACTCCCACACACCACCTCTACTACCCTTTCCCTGAAGGAGAAACATGAGTAAAAGAATCTACAACGTCAACTACCACACGTCGGCCCCCGGCGAACGCACCATATACGCTAGAAGTTTCCTCAACTTACAAGTAAGACTTATCAGGCAAGACTACGACCACCAAGTTGGGGTGGCTTTAGACTTTGAAAGATCTGGTGCGACAAGTCTAAAGTTTTCTTTCCGCAACAAGGCTTTCTTTATTACGTGGTGGGCTACCAGAATAAGGAGGCGCACAACATGAGAACACTTGATCGTGCAGTACGCTCACTTGACAAAGGTGGAGCAGCACTACACCTACCCTTCCGTTCATGGGCAGACAAGCATATAAGTATCCGTCGTGGTGAAGTATCCATGATCGCAGGTCCACCCGGTGCAGGTAAATCCACCGTGGCCCTAGCCCTCGCACTCAAAACACAAGTACCAACCTTGTACGCTAGTGCTGACAGTCACGAATCCACCATGGCAATCCGATCAGTGTCCATGATAACGGGGATGCCACAATCCGAAGTCGAATCCCGCATGATGATGGACGTTGACTGGGCTAGTGGTCTACTGAGGCAGTACGCTGGTCACATCAAATGGATGTTCGATGCCAGCCCCACGTTGGGTGACCTTGAAGATGAGATCAACGTGTACCGTGAACTGTACGGTTCCGACCCCGAACTTGTAGTAGTAGACAACGCCGTAGATATTACTCACGAGAGTGGTGACGAGTTCGGTTCGTTGCGTTCACTGATGCGTGAAGTTAAATGGTGGGCACGTGAAATGAACTCAGCCTTCCTCATCCTGCATCACACCAGCGAATCGTACAACAGCAACCCTTGCCCGCCACGGGCAGCGTTGCACGGAAAGATCGCACAAATACCCTCACTGATCCTTACCCTGTCATCCGAACAGCCGGGACTCATGGCCGTTGCACCAGTAAAGAACCGTTACGGGCCAGCGGATGCCACGGGTGGCACGGCAGTGTGGATGAACTACTCGCCAGAGTCAATGCTACTGAGGGACATGGAATGAGTGCAGCGAACAAGGCTAAGGGAAGCAAGTGGGAATCCGATATAGAAAACTATCTCAACGACGTTGGTATTAAAGCACGACGCTTACCCCGTGCCGGGGCGAAAGACATTGGCGACGTAGCAATCACGCTTAAGAGTGACAAGGTGATTGTGGTTGAGGCGAAGAACGTGGCATCGGTGACGTTGAAAGAGTTCCTGCGACAGGCCGAAGTGGAAGCAGACAACTATGAGGCTAAGTACAAAAACGTGTGCTACCCTGTTGTCATGGTTAAGGCACGTCAACAAAGCGTTGGTGAGGGTCGCGTCATTATGACGTTGGATACTTTGTTGAACCTACTGAAATGGGAGGGCTTATCGTGACTGACGCTAGGCTCCCCATTGCAGAGTACATTGATGAACTACGAGCCGCATACTTCACAAAGTATTATTCTTACCTTTCCAAATACTTCGAGATCGCAGTTGTTTTTGGTGGCGAAGAAGCCAAGAGACAATTCTATGCCGATCACAACATGAACCCTGACGGAAGCACGAAATGACTGACGCTAGGTTCCCCATATGGCCCGTGCTAGAACACTACGGGTGGACGTTACCATCACCCCGTGGCGTGTGGCAGACAGTAAAGTGTGGGGCACACGACGACAGTCACATGTCCTGCCGTGTCAGTGAAGATGCAGGTCAAGTTAAATGTTTAGCGTGCGGATTTTCGGGTGACGCGATAGCGGTCGTCCAACATTACGAACAGTTAGGATTCAAAGATGCTCTCGTTAGATGCGAAGAACTTACTGGAACAAGCGACGGCAGCGTACGAAACACAAGTGGATCAGGTCGCGGGGTATCTGGCAGCAAGGGGAATAAGTCAAGAGGCCGCGTTTACACACCGCCTCGGCTTCGTGGCCGATCCTCTGGTGGGACACGAACGGTACGTGGGTAGACTTGCTATCCCCTACGTCACACCCACGTGTGTCACTGATGTTCGCTTCCGTGCTGTTAACGATGACGATTCTCCGAAGTATCTGTCGCGTGAAGGAGCCGAAACCCACCTGTATAACGTGAAAGCGTTCGAGATAGACTCAGACTTTATTGCTATATGTGAAGGAGAAATGGACACGATCATTTCCCACAGTATGTGCAGCATACCCACCATAGGGTTGGCTGGTGCGAACGCATGGAAGCCTTGGTACGCTAGGGCTTTCGCTGACTACCACAAAGTATTCGTCCTCACCGATGGTGACCAGCCCGGTAGGGATCTTGGTAAGAAGATCGCCCAACAGATTGATGTTGCGGTGGTAGTGTCCATGCCCGACGGGATGGATGTGAACGAAGTGTTTATTCGTGACGGTGTTGAAGGTGTCAGAGGGAGGATCGGGTTGTGAATCCGTGGGTGTGGTTCGGTGTTAGTTGCGTACTGTTTATTGCTATCGGTTTCCTTGTTGACCGTGTAATCATGCGTGTCACTGGGTGGAGTCAGGAGCGGGAGATTAACAGGATTATTGCTGACGAGGTTGTTGAACAGTTCCGTAGGGAACAGTATAATGGAAGGGAAGATCCACTATGAGAAGAAGCGAATATATTGAAAGGCTTGAGAACGCCGTTGAGCGTCTTGAATTCCGTGACTATCACACTTCCAGTGTTTCGTATGACAGTTATCGGCGCACCGGACTGTTCGCGTGGGAGGGTGAGCAACTCAAGGTACAAGTCAGGGAACTATCCAACCAGCGCGTCGTGGCATTACGTAAGGTTGAAGAACTAACGGGGGAACTCATTGAGGTGCGCCTAGAACTGACTGCGTACAAGGAATACCATGCGGAAGAAGTCGTGCTGATAAACAAGTACAGTGACGATGTGGAAAGGCTCACCAAGGAACGTGATGACATGGATCAGGCTCGTGCCGACAGTGAATTAAAAAACATTTCACTAACGTGGCGCGTCACTGAATTAAGGAAAACAGTGGCGCTCCTGAAACGTTTACTTGCCGACAGTGATGGGGAGACACTATGACCGACTGGGAACCGTTCGACGAAACCACCATCACTAGCATGGATCTTTTTGAATCGTACTCGAAAGAAATATACAACCGTTTACAATCCGTACTCATCAGTAAACAGTTAGACTACGGCCCCGGTAACATTAACAACGCGCCCGGTGGCCCACTCAACGGTTTACTGGTTCGCATGAACGACAAAATGGAACGACTCAAGCACCTGAATTATCATGCGGAAGGTGAACCACAAAACGAATCCATAGACGACAGCCTGCTAGACATAGCAAACTATGCTGTCATCGCAATGATGGTGAGGGCAGGGACATGGCCGAAAAACATTTCTTCGCATTAAGAAACTACCGTGTGTGTACCGAATGTAAAAACGGTTTCGTTCCTTCGGACCCACCATCCGTTTACACGTGCCTGACGTGCCGTTCATTGGCACCTTGTGCCTGACGTTAAGCACGTGTGTGGCTACTGCATGACACAATACCACGACAACTGCCGGAGGGTAATAGTGTACTTCGATAAGACATGGACATGTGAATGTTTACACGACGAGGGAGTAACTAAATGAAACGCACCGTGGTAATTAGTGATCTGCAAATACCCTTCGAGGATCGCAAAGCCGTTGATGCCGTCGCGGAATTCATTGAGGACTACAAACCTGACATTGTTATCAGTGTGGGTGACGAGAGTGATCTCGCACCGCTGTCACGCTACTCGCTAGGTACCCGTGGAATGTACGAAGGTAACCTTGGTGCTGAACGAGACCGTGTAGTAGACGTACTAGGTATGCTCAAGGTGCAGCACATCACCCGCAGCAACCACCTTGACCGTTGGTTCGCTGCACTCTCAAGGGTGCCAGCCTTCGAGACAGTACCAGAAATGAGACTCGAAACTTTCTACAAGTTCGAGCAGTTAGGTATCACCTACCACAAAGATCCGTGGGCACCAGCAAAGAACACGCTACTCATGCACGGTGACGAGGGTGCCATGAGCAGTAAGGCAGGGCAGACAGCCTTAGGTTTAGCCCTGCGAACCAACACAAACATTGTGTGCGGGCACACCCACCGTCAAGGTATCTCAAGTACCACGTTCACGTGGCTAGGTAACAAGCAACCCAAGACCGTGTTTGGTTTCGAGGCGGGTACACTCGCAGACTTCAACTCACCCGGTATGAGGTACGCGAAGATGAAGAACTGGCAGCAAGGCTTCGGTTTGTTGTATGAGGACGGGAACAACGTTACACCAGTGGCAATACCGATAGTGAATAAGTCTTTTATTGTGGAAGGTGTGAAGTACTCGTGGAGATGACCATAACGGACAGTGAAATTAAACTAGCAAAGCAAGGGGCGCAAGGTGCGTACCGTGCAGGGCGTGGACTGATAGACCTCGGGGATCTTATCGGTGAATCAAACATGTGGATGGTAGAAAACTACCGTAAGGTAGTAACGTGGAGAGATGAAGGTCGCCATGGTCACAACAAACTCCGGCAGGCGTGTCGTCAGCGTTGCCTTACTGTGATCGCCAAGGAACGCAAGAAGCGTTCAGGTCTCAAAGGCGGGGATATTTTCTTTTACAATCCTCAGATGGTGCGTGAACTTATCGCAGACATTTTTGATGTGGATGACTGGACTACTAGCGGTGTTGATAATGGTGAGTTGCGGGGCAAATCAGTGCCCTCTGAGGGTGGAAACAAACTTGCCATGGTGGTTGATGTGCGTGGTGCTTTCTATTCTCTTACCGTGGACGACAGGGCTGTCATCGAGTCGTTGTATCGTGACGGTGAGTCGTTTACACAGGTAGCAGTCACGCTTGATGTTGCTGAGCGTACCGTGCGTCGTAAGGAAGAACGTATCCTTGAGAAGATTGTGGAGAGGTTGGGTGGGGAGTCACCGTTTCGTTGAGTGACCCCCCGTTAGTAAGCCAAACTATGCCCGTTTGGGCATGTTCTGGCGTACACTTTTCCTGCCTTGAATCCCACTCATCACTTCACCACTGTTTCTGGTTCATCATGGGCAACTTCAGTGTTCCGCAACATCTCCAAACATGTGCCGATAGCCAACTTAACTTCTTTCGTGGCCACTCCATACTCTTCATAATCTTCTAACACATATTTCACGGCTTCGATACAGGCATTCTGCATAGCCCGAACACCGACGTGATAACCGTGATCGTATGCGCCACGTTCTTCCTGCAACATTAAC
>Ga0105053_10010905_pt1 | contig 11231 bp, 18 predicted proteins | sample BON01_FD_78093 | JGI IMG/M metagenome (GOLD analysis project Ga0105053, IMG submission 78093) | Freshwater microbial communities from Lake Bonney liftoff mats and glacier meltwater in Antarctica - BON-01 | ecosystem: Environmental > Aquatic > Freshwater > Ice > Glacier meltwater | place: Lake...
ACTAACGCCGTTGACAACCAGGGGCAAGCCCTGGCGGCTCCGTGTCTGGGCAGGTCCAAAGTTCGTTCGGCCTCATAGGTGAGGGCCCTGAGTAATGAAAAGATTTCTTGGGTACCCAGGAACTTCGAAATCCTCCACCTCCCACGACCGAGCAAATCAAAACGACACTTGTTTGTTAAAAAAGAAAAAGAAGAAAAAAGAAAACCTGAAGGAAAGGGACTTTCCCCAGAGAAGTCAGGAACACACTGACAGATTTTCGCATTTGAGAGCTACTTAACCTGATAATGAGCCTGTTGACCCGGCAGAACCACGGGGGTTCTTCTGGCCGGGATATTGACGAGTTTATATTCCTCTGCGAGTGTGTCTCATGAGCAAGACAATCCACACGCTCACGGTAATTGCAATTATGATAGAGTTGTCAGAGAGAGGCCCTGAGGGGCAGGTAGTTGATACACAAAATGTGGAGAGTGGGACAAGAACACGATGTCATCAGAATAGTCTAGAACGCATGGGGTCATCAACAAGATGGGATGGGGGAAAGCACGGGGCGGGGTAGTCAACAGGGGGGCGGCGGGGGAAAGCAAGGGTTGTGAGCCCATTTATGGGCAGGGATGTTTGTCACGGTTCAGGCCGGGAGCCAGACTGTCTAAAGCCTGCGGGGACAGGAGTGGCAATTAGCGCACGCATATACGATTCGAATTCTCTTTGAGACAGGGCCAAGGAAGGTTGCAGAAGCGAACGCAGGCACGCAGGAGCAGGGGAGGGAATTAGCGCTCGCATATTTGTGGCAAATTCGCATGGAGACAGGGCCGAGGAAGGCCCGGTCGCAGAAGCGATCGCAGGCACAGCACAAATTCGTTGTGGGAGAGGGTTGAGTCCTGCATGACGTTGGTGGTTGTCGTTGTCGTTTGCTTGTCTCGTGGCAGAGGAGTGAAGAGCTCAATCATTCAAGTCAAGAGCGCAGACTGCTAATGGGTATGACTGTCGATGGCCACCCACCGTGTCACCCTGGGACGCTACCTTAGGGATTTTGATGCCCCGTGTGAAACAGGCCAGCTTCGTGCTCGGAAGAGACTAACACCCTGGCCAGAGATCAGACACTGGGTCCCCAGTACTCCAGGATGTCTCCGAGCGACCTCGGAGTTTTTGTTTGCGCAAAGCGAGCTGCAGCGGCAGATGAGGCAGGCGGCGGCAGTGGAGCAGCAGGCAACCCAATTGCAGCAAGATAGCTTGGGAGGGTACGCGAGGTGCAGCGTGCTTGTGTCCGGAAATAGATTGCACTCCTGTGGTGGCAGGCACCAAAGCGCAGGGGCGGCGCAGCGTCGCAATTTGGCTTAGTCACGTCGCCAGACTTGGTCATCCCCGCTGACTCGTGTACAAAGTAGGAGACTCGTATTGAGCAACTGACAGCACCTTGTCCTATCAGTCATCAGCTTGAAATGCTTTCTTTCTTTCTTTCTTGGGTTTTGAAGACCCAACCTAATCAATGGACAAAGCGGATGGTAGACACCCGATTAACCGCTTAGGACCCAAGAAACTGTCCCGGACCGGACGACAAGGGGCCTACATGAATTTAGAGCCGACCCTGCGAGTCCCCTACAAGTGGGTACAACAGTTTACGATGTTGGTGGGCTGGCATTCATCCTCGGGCTAACCAATCCCCACGATCAATCTAAATGCGCTGGTCTGTGATCTGCTCCCAAGGCGGTTAAGGACAAGTCCGTGAAGCCTACAGACAAGAAAAGCGAGTCTATCCTAGTCGAGTTGCCATCGACTTCAAAAACGCCTTCAATGCAATGTCGCAGGCAGCTCTCTGGCACGTGATGATCATGTTTCATATACCAAACGTTGACTTATTGGAGCAGATTTACGACAGCGCAACATTCAGTCTGGCTCCCAAATGATGCAGAAAGTGCAACAATCACGTTTGATACACTGGCAGGTGTAGCGCAAGGAAGTATCACGTCCCTGCAACTGTTCAATATCTTTGTAATCGCTCAGTTGCGGATGCTCACGGCGACTGGGCAGAATCAGGGTATTAGTCATGGTTTGTAGATTGGCAAGAACAAGGAGGACAGCAGTCAAGACGCCGACCACTGCTATCAGTTTAATAACGATGAAAGGGGTTGCGTGCATCCAGGATGTAGGTTGCGCACATCCGGGATTTGCCCCGTACCTTGTGCGCATCCGTTGCCCAAAAGTCCGTTGCGTGCATCCGTCAAAATGGCCTTTCTGGTTGCGTGCATCGGTGCACAAAAAGACCCTTGCGTGCATCCGTTTCAGAAATGACCCTTGCGTACATCCGTTTCCAAGTTACTAAAAACGAACGTTCTTTTGTACGTCTGAGATCTTGGTGTGCTGTCAATTTTTGATTATTTTGGTGCTAGGCTTTTGTCTCCAACAAACCTCTTCCTTGTGCCCCACCCAACCAGGCTCCTGTGCCCGGCTCTCCCCATTTCTCCTGTGAGCTAATCATACATGTGTGCCTATGTGTGTGTGCCTCTTCACGTGCGTGTGAAAATGTGTGATTAGATTGATAAATATCAGCAAATATAAGCAAAATTGTGACGACGTCACATTCAATATTCAAGCAGAGATTGAAATAGATGTGTGTAGTGACGTAAAAAACAAGCAGTGAAGTGACGAGTTTTTCCCCCCCTTCTTCATGTGACAGAATACAATACGAACTTAGTAAGTAAAATACAATAAGTGTGTCCATCTTCCGGACTCTGGGGGAGTCTTGAATTGTGGTTACCAGTTTACCATCCTGATTTCACTATCGTTCGACGGCCCCAGCTTTGATGCTCTGTTAGCGTGTGCTCCTCTTTACATCTCTTTACACGTGCACATTGTGCCCAATGTTCTCCCTCGATTTCTCTGTGGTTAGCTTCGCAAGTCCTTACACCTGCTGGAGCATGGAGATAATCACCCGATCATGCGCTTCGCATGATAATGATTGCTTTCAATATACTCTTGGAGAAATAATGTAGTAATTGTGTTTTGAACTCTTTCGTCTTTTCTTACCTAGCTTCACATAGTGAGTGACGTTGTTTTCGTTGTTTGTCCTTTTGCAGGTGATAGAAAACTGGAAAAAATTCATGTCGATCTAGCATTATTAGTATGAGGTCCTACCCTCCTCAGTACCCACGCTCCTCTACCCCCCTAAACCCATCCCCCTCCCTCTTTCTTTTTTCTTTTTCCTCCCCCCCCCCTTTCTCTCTTTTTCCTCTTTTTATTCCCTCCTCTTTGTTCTTTTTTTCCTTTTCCTATTCTTTTCTTTTTTTCTTGCCTGACCCCCCCCTCTTTTTTCCCCCCTTTGCTTTTTCCTTCTTTTTCTCTTACTCTTTCTACCGTGACATTTTTGTTTTGTGTGTGTGTGTGTGTGTTTCTTCGATTGTATGTGCGTGCGTATTTGGCAATTCCATGTATGTCGGCCAATGATAACATCAAGCATGAAATAATTTAAATTTTAGATATGTGTTTGACGAGGAAATACATAAAATCAAATAAATGCGAAATATGTAAAATTTCTTGTATGTGTTTACACACAACGGATATTCTCTATCCACCTTCCTTGTCGAGGCAGAAAGCCGAAATACATCAAGTAATTTCTAAAAAAAACAATGGCGGTGATAGCAATGGCACCTCACCCCATTCCCCTTCCTTGCACCTTGGCCATATTGTCCACCGGCCATCGAGACGCCGCCACGCCCAATGCCTGCTGGGCCCCTCATTTCATGACCCAAAAACGCCTCATGTTTTCGAATCCCACCCGAGCGAGTCGCGCCTCTCTCCCGCCGCGACGATGAGCGACGACATGCAGTCGGCTCTCACTCCACCCTTGCCCTGCGCTTCTATGATACGGCCTGCAACCCCTCCTCAAGTTGTCGCTTTTAAGTCTTAGACCATCTCTGCTCCAATTTGTCTCAATCGTTTCACTCTTGCTGAATCACGGAACCCCGATCTTTGAATTTGTGTGTGTGTGTTTTACCTTTTCCTCTTCTGCCGTTGCTTTCTGGTAGAAATAAACTTCAGCTTTAAGTCCCTGTTTGCAATTAGGTCGTTATCATCATAGAGATTCCACTATTACTTCAATCTTAGTATAGTTTCTTGGCAGTATCAGAAATATTGAAACATTCTGATACTTGTGCTGTGCCTTCTGTGTGTAACGCCGTTGGTTTGCTCATCTTACTCAATCACCTTTCTACAGCAGCTGATATGAAAAGGATTGTGAGTTATTTACACATACACTTGTTCTCCAAGGTTCTCCATCGACGTCGTCGCGTCAGCCCCAGACGACCCATGTATTTGCTGATAGTAGGATCGGATTACTGTGTCATGCACTTCGCATATGCGTTGCACATGCGCTGCCAGAATCTTGTTCTTCTTTCCTACTCGTACACTAAGCCTTTTGAGCTTGTTATAGAGATCGCCTTCCACTACTGCACCACGCCTCCCTGCCACAAAATTGATCTGTTCAAACGTCCATTCCGGGACAGCCACTGTGAGCGCCTCGATGATGCTTCTGTGTTGCTAATTAGCTTCATCTTTCTTTACCCCCAGAAAATCGTCATTTCTGTCAGATGACCGCTTGAACTTTAGGATGTATAGTGTTTGATGATTCTTGTTAATCACTATGCCATCCGGCCTCCGATTCCAAAAAGAATTTTCATAAAACATTGTTGGGTCGAAATCATAGCGTTCCCTTTCGTGCTCTTTCACAGAGATAATTTTTTCAATGTCTGCTGCCTTTTCCGTCAGCGATTCTCAGCTGCATATCTGCTCAAACTCTTACTGCTGCCACAACGTGCTCATACTACTCTCTTTATGAGGTGTGACAAACCTGAGCTTACTAACTGGTGTTTGTGCAGCTTGCATGCTGGCATACAGATGTTTCTAGATGAAGTGGTGGGCAGCTGTGACGGTTGTCGCCATTCCATTGCAGAAGGCACTGTTGATGTGCCCATACGTCTCTTCCAGCAAATTTTCAGTGCTCGCACCGCGTTGTTCTCGTGCCCTTTTGCATAATCTGCGGCCTACATCTGATCGCTGTTTGTTTTTTGCAAGCCATTTAGCTACCGGAATGATCCCTGCAATTGCCATGATTTCTCGCCTTTTATGTCTCCAAGGGACGCGCGGGTCGTTCAAATACTTCCCCAAGAACGCCCTGCTTTGATTTTTCAGTAACATGAAGTCTGCCGTCCACGTGCCATATGCAGGGTGATTGGTATTGTCTTGCTCTGCCCAAGCTTGCACACGTGATTTCAAGGATTTCCTGTCATCAATCCAAGTGTTCTGCTGTAAGACCGTGACCATGCTTTGGCACGATGTCTCAAATCGTTGCTTGTGTGTGCAGTCCTCTATGTCATCACCTTTACACCATTTTCCATATCGTCGTCTGAGTGTGCTCATTTGTCTTTAAGCACCTGTCAGCCTCTCTTTATGTTTTGGCACCTCATTCTCTGCTGCTCCCCTTCGTATTCAAAATTATTGCATCCGAGACAATGTAAAACTAGCTCAGTTGGTCAGAGCGCGGGACTGTCAGTCCTGAGGTCTTCGGTTCGATTCCGGCAAAAACTCAAAAAAACTGAAAACCCAAATCTACATGGATCTGAGGTACATAGACCCTCAAGCAAGAGTACTAAACTACTGTTTCAAGTAATTAAAGCAATCATCAATCAATCATCCCTCATGCTATTGTTAAATGTCGAATGACGATCTTGATAAGTTATGTTCCCTACCTCGCAGCACGGTTTTTGCCACGTGAAGACTGCTCAATTCGTCCGTTGGCACCACTCTTTGCCTACCTTCGGATCTGAAATATCCTTACCCGCCAGAATGTCGGCTCCCTGATTCGCTGGTTCTCCTCGATGCGCTTTCACTTTGACTAAAAAGGTTGCTGTCTCCACTGCAATCCTCTTTTGTAGTATCTCGATATCTGCTGCCAGAATATCCACGTCAGGTGCCCCCATTAACGTTGCTTTTTCACCTTCACCAATCCACCTATTGACTGCCTTTAGCAATGACTGATTGTCACAAAAATACAGCAACGGCTCCTCTATCGGTGTGTCACAAAGCGCCAGTAAAAATATTGACAATTCAGGCCGATTTGAGCTGGAGTCCTCTTCCTCTCGTCCCATTTTGCACTGCTGCTATTCCTTTTTTCTTCTCAATCTATTATATCCTGCTCTCATTTTGCCCTTTTTGTCTGGACCGTCATCTGCTGTTACTCGGTCCTGAAACCCATAGCCTCCGAGCATGTCTATCCCAGTGCCCATCTAGTAATCGCGTTCTCTCCCTTTCAATCGCACTTGACATTCGTCTTTTCCTTCTGATACTCCGGCCGCTTTCTTCAAAGCTGTTTTTTTCTCGACTGCCACATGGCAATCTTGGTGAACATACTTCGCTTACTGCGCGTTTGATGTTGCTCTGTCGTCACCACGCTTTCCAGCGCACTGACTGCCCTTTACCTCCAATCTTATCCATCTTCTCTCCTGCTTTGGCTTTTGCTTGCTTGTTGCGGTTCGAGAAGATCTCTTTTCCATCGACTTCAAACAGGCGTTGCTCTTCGTCTTTTTTCCTCGACCTGCACCAAACCACCCAATCCTTCGACTTGTCCATCTTTTTCGACTACTGCTCCTGCTCTGATTCCGATGAACTTTCCCGTACTACCACGGTGAGTCGAGCATCCTCTCCCCAGAACTTTAGGTCTCCTGGAGTCGTCCAGCCGACTGAAAAAACGGAGGGGCTGACATTATTGCCTTGCCTTCTAGTCTCTTGGCTTTGTTGATCTGTTGCAGTGCTCGATGTATTGACCATATTGATGATCTATACCCAACTTCATCCTTTTCCTCCGTGCGCTTTGTTTCCTCTTGGATGACCGTGATCAGCTCTTGTTTTCAGTCCAACCATCACTTTCGTAAAAAAATCTCACTGCTGCTCGCGATTGTCCACCCTCTGTGCGGCTCCATGCATGTAGTTAGGAACACTGTAGTTCTCATTCTTGTTCTACCAAGGCGTTCTTATCAGAGTAATGACTCTGCTAGGATTCTGACTTATCCATCTTTTGGATGTGACGGTACTAGGGTATGTCTTGATCTAGAAACCAATTTATGCCGATTTCTGCATGCACTTCTCGTTCCAGGAGAAGCAGAGGGTCATCAACGGCCGGCAGTTTGGAAGGCACTTCCCGCTGCATCTGCCGTTGTACCCGTGCTGGACCATTCTTGTTGAATGCATTTCCTCGGTGAAGTGGACTAGTGTTCAACCGGTTGCATTTTGTCTTGGTGTCATCGTCTTTGCTCCATTCCGAAACTAGCATTTCAAGCGCATTTTCGAGCTTCTCATCTTAGAGTTCCTTTTTTGTGTTCTGAATGAAATCTGTGATGATAGGCGCAAAGGAAATTTCTGACCGTAGCGGAAACCCCATCTGCTCCAATGTTAGCCAGATCCAACTTGATTCGTCTTCCATCTCTTGATTGACCGTCATGACTTCTCTTACCTGCTGCATCAGCATGGTCGTATCACCTGCTTGCGGATCATCGAATTTCCCTGCATATCGCGGGTCGGCATGGGCGAAAACTATGCCGTCTAGTCTTTTACCTTTGGTCTGCATTTGCTTCTCACACCCATGACACTTGTTACTTTCAAGACTAGGATTCTCTACGAAGCCACAGCGACAATGCCTACACATTACTCGAGCTTGTGGCCTTGGCCACCACCTATTACTTTAGATTTCTGGCAAGATGTCAGCCAACCACTTGGCTGGTAGTAACAAGACCGGTTGCTGGTCATCCTTCGTCAGGTTTGTCGAGAGCTTTCAGTCCAATTTTGCCATCCTTGCCATTTGTCCTCATACTCTCGCTGGTTGTTTCCTTTGATCTGGACCTGAAACTCAACGATGCTTTCGAGTCCATCCCCCACCTCTTGCGAGCTCATCGACCACTGTGCATTTTTCACTGATTCTACAAACTCGTGACACCCCCCCATGTTATGTGTGTTCACTGCTAAGCGCGCACCAAGTGGTATCCGTTTAGGCGCCACTTGACGGTCTTTGTTGATGATACTCTTAACCTCTACGTTTTGTTGCGCTTAATGCTCGCAAATGGCTTTGCCTAACAGTGCCCGTACCTGTGTCAGGAACGTGGTTTGATTCAAAGCCGCCTCCATAGGCTAATTTAACGTGTCTCTGAGTGTGGGACACCCCCCCCCCGTGACCTGTTGCTTGACTATGTTGACCCAGTAGTGTTGTACCGTCTTTTGATGCATCTGCTTTGCTACACTGTCTGTGCCCATTTCTGGATTGTATTTGTCAAAAATTTCCAAAAGTGTCAGTAGACATGACAACTACTCCCACATGGTGCCCCCTGCTAGTGCTCTTCGTCCGAACTCTTCTGTGCTTGTGTCCCTCTTTGTTGGATCCGGACTCTGTTTCTTGCGCTTGGCTGGTAACGATTCCGCTGGAGGCAGCTCTTCACCAATTGTTGAGAGTTCTTTCTTGAGACGTATCCAGTCTTTCCACACTTCGACTGAGCGTTTGAAAAAAATTAAAGTATCTCGTTGTCTCCTCTCGGCCGACGGCAGCTTGAGTCCTTGCGAATCCACTAGTTCAAAGTACTGTTTCCAAAAAAAATCAGAAGCTGTCGCTGTTTCTGTGACAGTCCTTGCACTACCGGAAATAAAACCTGAACTCTTTGCTCGCCATTCGACGTTGCATATATTCTCATTACCGGTGGTATTACCACTAATGCTTTCCCTCTACAACTCTTGTGAATTCTAGGCAAGTCAGAAATACTTTCGTATCCAGCTTGCCTTCAAGCGGAAATGCTTTTTCGCATGGCTGCTTCTCCCGCCCACATCAGCTCCCATGTTGTTTGCTCGAGACCCCATACCTCTGAATCTGTATCAAGGCGCGACCCTCCAATTCTTTGAATCCTCATTTTGCATTGCCTAATGGATCTAGTTGCTGCAGCCCAGCTCATTTTTCCAGTGGCATGCACTGATGCTAGTCTGTCGTCCGACTGCTCTGCCTACGTGACTGAGATATTGCTCTCCTGCAGTGATTTTGCTAGTCTCGACCGTTCATCGTTGGTCGCTGTTGACTTGTATCTTCTGTCGGAATTTCAATCACCCACATTTTTACAATTGAAACTCCTCGTCCGTCATCGTTGTTGTAAGTTCATTAGGGCATCTGTCTGGACCTATAATTTTCCCTGGTTTCAAACACATTGCGACATATTTCATAATCTCCTGGCTCGTGAGTTCGTCCTATAAGTGTCAATCAGTAGTTTCACCATCAAAGGTAGGATGTCTATCTCGCCCTTATTATGCCTGAAGTTCGTAAACTGCTAGAATTGTTGAAAGAAGGCGACTAACTCTCGTCTGTTCTGCTCAACAGTCGCTTGAGGCAGACTAGCCCGTGTCTTGCTTGCATTGCCTCTACTTGGGAAGACGCCACCTTGCACTTGTGCATGGTGAATCCACTCCTGGCATCTGGGAGCTTGGAGTAGAAGGAATGAAAGGGGAGGAAACCTGCTCATTTGGCGGAGGAAACCCGCTCATTTGAGCTCAGCGGGAAAGAAAACTTCTCTAGCTATGATGAATCGAAATCGAAAGAGGAGAAGAACAAAAAGAGCGGCAGCAAAAAGAATGTACATCGCGGGCAGAGCGTACGATACAGGTCATGGTGAAAGCAAGGCAACTTCAAAATGGCAGTGAGCGAGGATCGCACTTCATGCTGGGTTCACAAAGATCTCACTGTCACGACAAAACAAAGTCGGGCGTTGTGGACAGCAGCGAGGGCGTCGGGAAGAAAGGACGAACGTCAAGCACGTCTGACAGGTATTAGGAGCGCCAGACGCACACACTTTACGAGAAGCAATCGAAGAGCCCCGAAAAAGAACAACCGCAGGAGCAGCGACACTTCTGGTCCAAGTGAAAGCGCATCGAAGAGAACTTCAAATGAAGAAGCCGAAATCCAAGCAGACAAGGATTTTTCAACTTGAAGCAAAGATGTTGCCACAGAATGGCGCGACAGGACAAATCGAGCAGTTTTCACATGGCAAGAGCCTCGCCAGAAAGGAAGCACGGTGAGTTATTAGATCGAAAGTCGATGTGGAACAGTAGGGTGTGGAGGGCGATTAGACAAGGATCGAAAGAAAAGGAGGTGCGCAAGCACAAGGATCGTGTGACAGGAGCTTGGAAACAAATCAGCAAACAAAGACGACGACTTGATGTAAAAAGTCAGCAAACAAAGACGACGACTTGGTGTAGGCTATGACCCGATTATGATAATGGCTGCACGGCATGGTACAGGGATGGATGAGGAGAGTTTCAGAAAGACTTGCATGAAGAAGAAGGCAAAAAGAGGAGGCACCAACCAGCCTTTCAAAGTCTACAGCACATGGGTAGCGGACTTCATGCTGGGACAGGATGCAGGAAGTTTTATGCTGGTCAAGTATTTGAGTGACAAAAAAAATCAATGGAAGCGAAGGAAATGATTTGGAATGGCAGTGGCAGGAAATATGCCAACAGCCAGCTTCCTAACCAATTTAGGCAAGATGCAATCAGCATGGTGTCGGCTTTGCAGAATAGCGCGAGAGGCCCGAAGTGAGAGTACTGACGGTCTGGCGGGTCACATTAACAGTGCAGGCTGCGAAGGGATGGCAACGATGGTTACGGCTGCCCACCACTCCATCTGGAGGCACCTGTATGACAGCATGCATGCTGCACAAAAGCCTATAAGCAAGCTCAAGTTTGTCATGCTTGACAAAAAAAAATAACATGAGCACGCTGTGGCGACGAGAAGAGTCACAAGTTTCTCAGAATCTGCAGCAAGGAACATGTGGCGCAGAAGGCACAGGATATAGAGGTGACAATACCAGTCCAAACAAGTCAGGAGACACGGTGCAACCTAGATCCAGTGTGTTCCTTCGCAAATCATTTCTGGGGTAGGCAACTGGCTGGGGTCGCAATCGATAAGGCTTTGCAAATCGTATATATTTTAGAATTCAAACGGTCGACAGACAGGGACGAGGGGTTCCTAGAGGATAAAGACGCAGAAGCTACAGTAGCATCCCGGGAAATAGAAACCACGGTTTTTGACCCAGCCAGCCAGTTTTTAAGCAATATTTCTAGGCGTGCATAGAGTTTCTTTACCCCTAAACCCTAATATATCTAGGCGTACATCCAAATTCCAGTCTGCAGTTTCTATTTGCCAGTTTCTATTTCCC
>Ga0105053_10010906_pt1 | contig 11229 bp, 6 predicted proteins | sample BON01_FD_78093 | JGI IMG/M metagenome (GOLD analysis project Ga0105053, IMG submission 78093) | Freshwater microbial communities from Lake Bonney liftoff mats and glacier meltwater in Antarctica - BON-01 | ecosystem: Environmental > Aquatic > Freshwater > Ice > Glacier meltwater | place: Lake...
ACACACACAACACACACACAAACACACACACAAACACACACAAACATACACATACACACGTACATAGATACATACACACACACACACACATACACACACACGCACACACGCACACGCACACACACACACACTCTCTCTCTCACACACACACACACACGCACACACACGCACACACGCACACATGCACACACGCACACACACGTGCGTGTGTGCGTGTCAAGTGTGTGTGTGTGTGACTACATCCCTATGATTGAGATTGAAATATGTGTGTAGGTGTTTACAAAGGTGAATTTCAGAGTGTGGAAACAGACAGAAAGACGTGAAAACGTCCCTATGATTGAGATCGAAATGTGCATATGCGTGTGAGTGAGTAAGGGTGAAATTCAGAATGTCTGAGGGCCAACAAAAACTATGGAAAAATTGCCGACCACGTTTACACACTCGCACGTAAAAACACAGAGACATACATACACAGGCACACACACACACACCTAGACACACAAGTCACACACACAGACAAACAGACGCACAGACACGGACGCTCACACATACATATACGCATACATAGAGATGTAACTACGTCCCTATGTTGAAGATCCAATTGTGTGTATATTTGTGTTATTTTTTTATAATGGCGAAATTCAGACCTGTGAAAGAATCATTGAAATGAATGAAAAGGGGTAAAATGAGTAGCAATACTCGACGCTTGCATGCGTGTGTGTATGCGTGTGTATATCGGTTTAACCTGCGAAAAGAATCGGAGTCGCCGATGAGGCGGGGAAAATTGAGTAGCAATATCGACGCTTGCATTTGTGTACGTGTGTTTGTGTAACAGTGAAATTCAGACCTGCGACAGGAGGAAATTTTCAGGTTTGAGATCAAAATGGACGATGCCGCGGCCGTGCATAAAGTGCACGCTCACGAGCAGCTGGCGCATGATACACTGCACCTCGCTTTCTGTGAGAGCACGTTTTTTAAAGTATTCAAAGAGGTCACCACCCCCCATCAGCTCCATGATGATGACGTATTGATGATGATTTTCGACAAACTCTGTGGTTTTCGTTAAGAGTTGGTGCTGCAGTTCAAGGCCGAGTTTTACCTCTGTGATCAGAAGCTTGCGCTCGTCGGCAGGATGGGTGGCTGAATCGATGCGGTTCCGGGGAATGATTTTCACAGCCACTTGCGCACCTGTCACCTTGTCACGGCCCTGATAGACTGTTGCGTAGGCCCCTGAGCCTAGCACTTTGCTGGAAACTTCGTAGGCGTTTTGCAGATTGTGGTGCGCTGCGTGCTGCCGCATAAGCTTGCACCACGCATCTCGATCCTGCTGCGAGGCGGCAAAAAAGGTGAGCGTCTTGCTGTTGTTTTCGTAGACGCACTGAAAGCAGAAGCCGCTTCTACCCTGCACTGGGCCATCCATTGCACTGCGGGGGTGCACGACGCTGTTCTGGATGAGCTCGTCCCCCTGGAGCTGGTCGCCACCTTGGCACTGCAACGATGGCCAGCTCAGATTCAATGTGACATCCATGAAAGAGCCGTCGGCTGTGCGCTGCCAAACCTTCCCTTGCTTGCTTTGTAGCGCCACGCCCACATTGAGCTGGAACGCCGGCATTTTCGATGACCCTGACTCCTGCCAGTCACGTGTTCGTGTGCGGCCCACAGAGTTCGCTGCTGCATCTTCGTGCAACCAAAAACGGTCTGTTTCGAACCGGCGCGCTTTGGAAAATCATCCGAAAATGCAGTCACGGAACCAAGGTAACAAAATTACTGCACATGGTAGTGGGACTCGGCCAGAAGGTGAATCGTGCTGACCAAAAAATTGAGGGTCGATTGGGGGATTCAATTTGAAATCGAGAAATAGTTTTATTGAAAGGTGGGGGTATGGGTGTTCCACACCATATAGGTGGTCCACACCACCTATATCTTCTTGAATCTATTCCTGCTTGGCGCTGTAATTGTGTGGCGGCAAAACACCTCAAAAAAAAAACCTTCTCATACCTAAACTGATCTGAACTGAAGCTCATACCACCCTTTCGGTAAGGGTCCTGGCCAACATTGCCTTTAAAATAAAAAGTGATAACGAACGAACTCGAAGAAGTCTTGGCCAGAGGACACGGACTGCAAGGAGGATGAGCTGGGTGTCAGTGTAAGGTGTCGATGTTGGTACAGTTGTAGGTAACGGTGTCCAAGATCAAGGTGTCGATGTAGGTGTCGGTCTAGGTGTCTGTCTAGTTCTAGGACCCCCCCCCCTCACTTCCCTCCACTCTTAGGGAGCCTGTCTGAGATCTGGGAGTCTTATGACCTAAATTACAGCCGATCCCACTCGGGGTGACATTTTCGAAAGCTCTTTCAAAGCTCAGAGCTCAAAGCTCGAACTCTCTTTTGCCACGTTTCAGTGAAAAGAGACGTTCGAGCTTTGAGCTTTGAGCTTTGAAAGAGCTTTCGAAAATGTCACCCAACGTGGGATTGGCGGCTGTACCATTTGCACTCTTGATGAGGTTGTCCTTTTAATAAATACTCTCTAATAGGGTACACGGTGTTACCCAGGCTCGTTTGTATGCTGACGCACAGAGTGTCGATGATGTATCTGAAAGAAAGAAAGAAATCTGATGGCACACAAAAACTCTAATTTTTACTCTCGAAGAAAGAAGATCATTATCTTCTTGCAGTCCGTTCCGTAGAAGATGAGACTCGAAATGCTCGTCGGATACTAAACGAAATGGTCAAAGTTCATGTTTCTTTTCAAATGAGCTGTTTGAAAAGAGACCTGTGAGGACCATTCAGGATTTCTTTTAGCATTCCGACGAGCATTTCGAGTCTCATCTTCTACGAAACGGGCTGTAGTAATGGTAACCATTCCAATTCCTCAATCCACTGCCTGAGATCTGGGTGTAAATCGTATTTTTAAGAAATTTGCTCCTCTTGCTGAGGTTAATAAACACTCCCAAATTAAAAAAACAAATATGCTATCAATATACAAATACATCACTTCAAAAACACATTCATGTGTACAAGGTCCATTGCGAGAGTGCCGTTCGATTCGGTCAGGCGCTTCCGGACTTCCTTATTACTGCACACCACCTATGAGCATTCCTGCTTTATTTGGGCTCGTCTTGGAGTGTGGCAGCATAACAACAAAAAGAAGGAAAAAAAAAGCACACAGTGTTACCCAGGCTCGTTTGTACGATGACGCACAGAGTGACGATGATGACGACGACTTGGCAGACATCCTCGAAGCACTCCTTGGCCGTGCAGGCCAGCGCGAGGACTCAAGCTACGACGATGATGGGGTGGATGTCAGTGTAGGCGTCGATGTTGGTGCAGTTGTAGGTGTAGGTGTCAATGGTCAAAGGTTCAGTCTAGGTGTCGGTCTAGGTGTCGGTCTAGTTGTAGGTTTCCCCCCAATCACTTCCCTCGACTCTTGGGGAGCCTGCCTGAGATCTGGGAGTCTTATGGCTTAAATCACCATCTGTCCTCTTGATGAGGTTATCCTTTTGATAAACCTACTACTACTAGGGCACACACATACCAAAATTGGCAATACCCCGGGTGATGCATAAACAACCCCCCTGCACGTGCCTTCCTCTGCTCCTTGTGCTTGTTTGCACAAACAAACCTACTCCAGTTTGCGCAAGAACGCCGTTAGCTCGACCAGCAAACTCACATGCACATGCGTGTTTTAAGTTCTGAGGGTGCATGCGTGCTTCAACACGTGTAGGGGCAGGCGTACCCCCATTGCATGCTTGCTGCTATTGTACGGCATGCACAGCGTTGTTACACTCTTGTATGCATGCACAGGATGCTTTGTTGTAACTATACCTTCGAAAATACTCTCACTACTCCCCCTCCCCACGCCCCTTCTCTCCCTCTCTCCTATCCGACCTCCACCGCCTTCAATCTGCTAAGCTGATGTGCACGCGCGGGGGGGAGGGTTCTCTCTCCCTGTGTACTCTTCCAAGCAACTTGACAAGCGACACAGCCTCCCTCCTCGCACGTCAAGGGTTTGCTTATGTTTGTTTAGGTCTCTATGTACGCATCTTTTGAGTCTGTGTCAAGGGGAGCCTTTATGTGCGACATGCGCTGCACTGCACAGATCGAGTACTCTTGGGACAGTCACGACGGTCTTGGAATTGAAGGTGCTAGCGTGCGCAATTCTTTGTCACTGGGAGACCGGGGTGGTACAACATCTCAATGTCGGGTCAAGCAGCACCATATTTCTCTCTGTGTAGCGCGCGGGTTATTCAACTCAGTGTCGTGCAGTCAAGCCTACGGGTGCGAACGCCTTCGGAGCTTTTGAATCAACTTGCACATGAGAGAGGGGTTTGGGGGACTGTGCGCACGTCAGCGATGTAGTACTTGCCCGAGCGAGCATGACCTATGGTGCGCAGGCCTTGTTTGTATAAGGATGACTATGATCTATGGTAAAATGCCTGACACCTCGGTGCGGCACCAGATACAGCTGTGCACACATCCATGGTACGCCTCCATACCCGTCCTGTCGGTGACCTTGCATTGTTTAGATGTATGCTTTCCTTTGCCGTGAGATTTGTGACACATAAAAGTATGATGACGATACCTACACCTACTGCGTGGACACCACCCTGGTACGCTACCATACACAACTTGCTCAGTGTACACTCTGTGTCAGTTTTGCCACAAATATGGAGACGATGTGTGTGTGTGTTGCTTTGTTTTATTAAACCAATATTGGGGAATCAATGTGACAGTCCTGTCAACAATTTCCCCGAATCCGGTACGTGAGTCCATATGGTCTAGTTTCAATTTTGCTTTGTTGGTGGGAGGCCGCTTTTCCTAACCACCAAATCGTTCCTGGGTTGCCCCCTCCCCCTTTCTTTCACCCTGACCCCCTTGAGTGTTGGTGCTTACATCACGGGACTGCCTTGAGTATTAGTGCTTAAGGGGATCAGACGAAGGGGATCTCGGGACGCTATTCAGTGGATGAGGATGCGCATGTGTGGAGCCTGCGTAAGTCCAGGGATGTGAGCCAACCCATCAGCTTGTAGAGTGTTAACCTCAGTTGGCATGTAAAGTGATTCTGGGCGGTGCCCACCTCAGTTGGCACGTAAGAGTGTCTCTGGGCGGTGGTGTAGCTTTGATAGGAACGCAGGATGAGCTACGCGGCCCGAGTGGATATACTCTCAGGGGGATTACTTCGAGACCAAGGCGGGAGGCGAAGTAAGGATTTTCGGGTTTTATAAAAAGAAAGAAACAAACAAGAAAACAAAAAAAAACCATTGACAAGTTTTGCTACAAACTTCAATATGACGATGATGTGATTTTACGTTTTTTGTGATGTTTTAGGTTTTGCTGAAACAACCATAAAAAATGCCTACAGTGTGACCAAAACCCAGAAAGTCACAAAATTCAAAAGTGTGACATTGTGACATTTTGAAATGTTACAAAATGTCACAAAATGTCATACTTTTTTAAATCCTTCGTACAAAACCACGTTTGTCGTTACGTTTGGATTTCGCTCGGAACGACTCTGAGCAGTTTAGCAGCTTTTCGAACAAACAAACACAAAAGGAGGGACAGGGCAAGGAGGTATGTTGGCAATTTTCAATTGTGGGAGCGTCCCTTGACTCGCTCTCAAGGAAACCCCGGCACTGAGGGTACCGGGAGCCGGTCAGATTGCCACACGAACATTGCTGACAAACCCAGTTGGGGACACTCTGGTGCACGAAAAGACAGGGAAATCGAGAATCGAGAAATAGCTGAAGTGTAAGCGGTGGGGATGTGGGCACATAGGCATGGTGACAAAGGGCGCGAATCCGCGCGGTCCTGGAACAAATACCAAACGCTTAATGATTGCTTTTGCTGTCACATGAATTGCGCTCAGCTTAGGGCACCTTAGGACACGATTGTTGGGGCGTCCTGCGCAATCTCTAATAGAGAGTCCCAGTACCCTCCCGGCACGTATGTCTTTCTATCAACTAGTGATTAGTCGTGTGCTTACCACCCGCCTGGTCCAGTGATTAAGTTGGGTCTTCGCCACCCAAGAAAGAAAGAAAGAAATCCTAATGTAATTGGAGGGTTAGCGGTGTAGCGACAATAATAAACAAAAACCAAAAAACAGCACTCGCCATGGGGGACCACGTAGGATCGTGGTTTTCGACATATATGCATCTGGATAATTACGACATTCAAAAAATTGGTACAAAGTTTAATGTTCTGTGTGTCAAACTTGACCCACATAATCTATCCCAGAATGGGAATTGGGTCTTTTTCAAATGCAAGAGACATGTAATTTGAAATCTGGTACAACCACGTCTAAAACACGCGCCAAGTACCCACACCGGGGACCGTAACGATTCCCCAATATCGGTTTGATAAAACAAAGTAACACGCACGCCCTGCGCATCTGCAAAACAAACGGGAAAAGATGGCAATGCCGTGCCCACGCATGGCGGCTGTCGTGCTCGTGCCGCCTCACCGTTTGTGGGTACTCTGGTCTTGTCTCGTCCTTACCGACCATGCCTCAGTTGTACTCCAGATGCTGTACTACGGTACTCTCTAGGGGCTCGCTGCGTGTTGATTTATCTTGTGCGGGCCTGTGACGTGAAAACGTGTTGTTTATTGGGACCTAGTAAGTCCCCAGAGGCCACCACCAGAAGTGAGCAGGTATGGTATCCCTGCCCGAGCGGCTGATATTTTGTCTTGTTGCCTAGTTTTGCCCACTAAGATCCGCCGTGACATGGAGGTTTTCAGCTTCATCAAGTCAGCGGCCAATCGCAGAGACCTACTGTCCAAATGTGCGGCAGCCCTACAGTGACCCCTCTTGCTGTTACTATGTCCGGGCGATTACACGATAGCATGTAGTCACCGGTTGGTTTGCCGAAATACGTATAATCCTGTACCCGTCCACGACCTCAGGTGTGTTCCCAAGCGCAGCCCGCTCCATGTGAGGGTGGCCTTGCAAACAAAACAATCGTAGTGTTAGTTCACAGTCATCGCTCCTTCGTGAAATTGTCAAGCAGTTCAGACTTGCATCCCTCGGGACCCACACTCGAAACCCCTTTTTTCGCCCTATTTTCCGAAATCGGACGTCTGGGACGTCCAATTGGAAATCGGACAAATTTGGAAATGTCCGATTTTGTGTCCATCCGATATCAGATCCGGATATGTCAGATGATCGTACAAATCATTTTCCCCTTTTTTTCCTCCCTTTTTCCGAAATCGGAGATCTCTCAAACGTCCGATATCAAATTAGACATTGAAATGTCCGATTCAGTTCTAGTTCCAGTTCTCTCCAAAATATGATGTGGGTTGTGAATGATCACCTTAACACCCTCGGATGTGGGTTCTAAATGGTCACGTTCAGGCAGCCTTGGGTTTGGTTCGAAAAAACGTGCGAATTGAGTAGAATCCAGTTTACAAAGTATTTCGTCAAATTCGTTTTTGTGACAACGAAGCAATTGTTCGATAGTAAGTCAAAAGTAATCTTGACGCGGCAAACCTGCGGCCAGTGCTCGAGCATGGCTGTGGGAAGCAAACACCGAGCGCTAGCATTTTGTTTTTCTGTCTGAATCTGCTATTTGTTCCCAATATCAAAATGTAGATGATGGTCGGATCTAGGTCTGCGCATGATTTTGAGACTTGCCAAGAGAATGCGGCTGCGCAAAGGCGAATTCTGATTTAAAAAACGTGTTTGGCCACAAAATTCGTCGGTATTCGCCACTGCAGAGGGGGCGTGCTTTTTGCAAGTCCCGAAGTCATGCACAGACCTAGAGTGCTGAGAACCCCACCTTCTTGATCAAATCCATTCTTGGAAATTCTGGGAGCCAAAAGATGGTTTCATCTTGGCGCGAACTCGGGCCTGTTCTAAACACCAGTGTGAACCTCGGTTAGAGGGGTTGCCTGCAACCCCGGGATGTAGGTTGCACGCATCCAGGATTTGCCCGATACCTTGCGCGCATCCGTTGCCCAAAAGTCCGTTGCATGCATCCGTCAAAATGGCCATTCTGGTTGCGCGCATTGGTGTCCCAAAAGACCCTTGCGTGCATCCGTTTCAGAAATGACCCATGCGTGCAGACGTTTTCAAGTCACTAAAAACCAACATGTGGATCCGAACATCCGAAACTTCGGTTCAAATTCTTACCACCGGGGGTTTGCAAGAGCCATAGACTAACCATTCGGTCTGGGCCATTCTCTGTTGTAAAACCCCGGTAGTAAACCCCAAAGTTCGGATCCACATGTTGGTTTTTAGTGACTTGAATACGGATGCACGCAAGGGTCATTTCTGAAACTGATGCATGTAAGGGTCTTTTGGGGCACCGATGCGCGCAACCAGAAGAGCCATTTTGACGGATGCACGCAATGGACTTTCGGGTAACGGATGCGCACACGATATGGGGCAAATCACGGATGTGCGCAACCTACATCCCGGATGCACGCAGCCCCTTTAGTCGTGAACCTCCCATTTTGTGATTATCTAAATCATTTTAAAGCGAAGGACAGAAATCCACTCTACAGCCAAGCTACCACATTTTGAAGTCCCCTCCCGCAGGAGGGGTTTCCTACCTTCAACTTGCAACTGAAATCTTGTTTCCATTCGGGTCTATTTTCCCTTTCCATTGCAGAAGTGACTTCGTACCGGGCGCCTTGAGCTGTCGTATTACCAACTGACATTATTGGGGATGATTGAGTCTTGAGTTCTTTTCTGTAAACAAAACAAAACAGAACAAGACTTTTGAGAGTCTCCCTTTCCAAGGATCTCGAGTTCCTTACACTCTTACTACATCTTAAAGATCTCAAGATCCTAAAACTCTCACCACATGTACGTTGGTCGCAGAATCAATTTTGGAACCGAATTCTGAAGCTTTTTACACCGACCAGTTTTCAAAGATAGCCGATACCAAACAAATATGATTTTGCCCAAGAAATTGGCTACAGATGAGAAAGGTTGGTTTATCCCCTCCCACCCTCCTAAATTCTTCTTCTGAAAATAGACAACGTTTTTGCAAATTCGTTCGTTCAAAAAGCTTCGGCCAACTAAAAGATTTCCCGACGAGATTACGACATGGGGTTTGTTCGAAAATCAAAGCAAATTCCGGAAATATTGCTGTTCTCGAGCTTGAAAACTCGTGATGAAAAAAGCTTCGAATTGGGGTTAGGTTTAGCATAGGCTAACGAGGTGGTAAGAGAGGAAGCCATGATAGGATGTCACGCCTATAGTAATAGGCGATAGTCTGAGACACGCAAATAGTGTAGACTACATCTATTTCGGTGCTTCTACCCACCATGATCAGCACCCGCAATGGATTTGAAAAAATGGATCTCAGAGGAGAAGGAAAAAACAAGTGGTGTCCAGAACTTGGGACTTGGCCCAAAGTCTTCTAGCATAGTGGGATTTCAACAATTACGTTCTCAATAGTACTTCAAGGTTCCAAAGACAAGTCCAGGTATTGCGGTCCATTCATGTCGGAAGCAGGATACCCTTCACTGAATGATTTTCAACTCACGTACAAGTGTGGCTCAGTTGGTCAGAGCGAGGGACTGTTAATCCCTAGGTCGTCGGTTCGATACCGTTTAAAACCCGAGAACTCAAGATCCTATGGATTTGAAATACATAGACCCTCAATCAAGGGTACTAAACTACTGTTGAAAGTAATAAAAGCAATCATCAACATCTACATGACAGAATATGCACCACACGCATGTGTACGAAGATTACTTACTTGAACTTATTGAACTTTTTTTCAGTTTTGGATTTGGGAAATAGGAGTGAACTTTTTTTCAGAAATGCATCGACGGTGAAATGCATCGAATCATGTTTATTGAAATGATGAAATTTGTGGTACATATATCTTGTGGTAAAAAAGACAGCACATACGAGTCCGTCGTGGAAGAAATAGATTTGAAGTACAAATATCTTTTTCAGCTGTAACCAATTCTGAATACAGCACGATAGAGCCTTTGAAAATAAATTCAAAATCCACTGGAGTAGATTTTCAACATTCGTACGGAACCTTCATAAGAATGTATTTCCCGCGTATTAAAAAACAATGCTGAAATGTTACCATGCTTCTTAGTTGGATTGAAACAATCATAATCTACTATAAGTTTCGAAGCTGGAGTAGATTGCAACTGTTAAAATCCAACTATACTAAGAGACTGCAATCCCCGGACTTGTCTTTGCAACTTTGGAATACGACTGGGTCGGAAGATCACTTTTTGGCCATTTGAGAATTTTCACAGAGCTGTGCAGGGTCGGAAGTTCCGGGAAAAGAATTTGCACCTGAGGAGCTGGTATTTTGGTCTCTGTCTGTGGTGGACACTGTTGGCGTAACCGACACCGATGCACCTGAGTGCGCAAGCAGCGCCCAAAATACCAGCCCTCAGGGCACACTCTTTCTCACATCAGCTCCCGACCCTCCACAGTACCGTGATATTTATCTGGTGGTGAAAAAGTGAACTTTCTTTCTTTCTTTCTTTGTTGCGTGGCAAATACCCAACTTAATCACTGGACGAAGCGGGCGGTAAACACCCGATTAATCATTTCTCATCCTCCAACCTCAAAAAACAGGCTTGACTGTGGACCCTCAGACCAAAGGTCAAAAGGTGAATCGCGCAGGCCTTGGGCCAGTATGGCGCAAATTTGGACATCATCATCAAGATAAGACATTGGGTTTTGGTTTTGGTTGGACAACCCGCCACACCAATAACCCTCTTTAAAAGTTGAAAACGCATACGAGTGGTGTGTAGTAATAGGTTGATCGTGAAGCTCCCGGCGCGATGGCACTTCCGTAATAGATTGGAATTCATACGTATAAACAAAAAGGCAACAAAAAGGCAACAGAACAAAACAAATAGTTACCGTTGTACAAACACGCCAGGTGTATGAAAAGAACCCAGAGCAACACACAATAATACCCGAGAGAGCAGGATTCAAAATAGGAAATAGAGACGGAGAGTAATTCGGAGAGCTGAAGAGTGGAGTATTATATTATGATGATGATGGTGATGATTACTACAGTCGTGTATATGAACATGTACGCATACATCATTCTCATTTTGATTATGAATCGTGTTGATGATTTTTTTTGAATGTATTATTTTTCTGGTTTATTATATTATGTATCCATACATACATATACATAAATATATATATGTACATATATACATATTACATATATGTATATTACTCATATATATATATATATGTATATATATATATATATATATATATATATATATATATATATATAT
>Ga0105053_10010909_pt1 | contig 11227 bp, 11 predicted proteins | sample BON01_FD_78093 | JGI IMG/M metagenome (GOLD analysis project Ga0105053, IMG submission 78093) | Freshwater microbial communities from Lake Bonney liftoff mats and glacier meltwater in Antarctica - BON-01 | ecosystem: Environmental > Aquatic > Freshwater > Ice > Glacier meltwater | place: Lake...
CCAAAGCGCACACCGCCGACGATCAGCACCGGCAGCGTCAGTGCGGGCAGCGACAGCAGCAGCGCACGGCGCCGCACGGCGCCCGAACTGCGCGCCGCCATCGCCCCATAGCCGGTGCGCAGCGCGATGAGGTACAGCGTCAGGCTGAGCGCGGCGGCGACCAGCAGGCCAGGCACGATGGTCGCCACGAACAGCGCCCCGACCGACACCGAGGCCAGCGCGCCATAGATGATCAGCCCCAGACTGGGCGGGATGAGGTTGGCCAGCACCGACGACGCCGAGGTCAGCGCGCAGGAAAACGCCCGGGGATAGCCATTGCGCTCCATCTCGGGCACGAGGATCTTGGCGGTCGATCCCGCGTCGGCCATCGACGACCCCGACACCCCGCCCAGCATCACGCTGGTCAGGATGTTGACCTGGCCCAGACCCGCGCGCAGATGGCCGACGCAATGCCCCGCCAGATCGATCAGCCGCTCGGTGATGCCACCCGCATTCATCACGGCGGCGGCGGTAATGAAGAACGGGATCGCCATCAGGGTAAAGCTGTTGACGGCGGAGGACATGTTCTGGCTGATCGTCACCAGCAACAGCGGCGGCTGCCCCGCAAAGGCGGCCAGAACCGAAAACACCATCGCAAATCCGATGGGCACCCCCGCCATCACCAGAATCAGCGCCACCGTGACCAGCACGCTCGCGCTGTCGATGGCGCCGATCACCGGCACAAGCGGGCCGACAAACAGATAATACATGCCATATCCGGCGGCACAAAGCGGCAGACCGGCCCAGCCGGGCAACGGTGCGGGCGGCGCCAGGATCAGGAATGCCATCGCCAGGGCCGCGCCCACCGGCACCGCCGCATAGACCCAGCCGATGGACAGCCGCAGCGCAGGGGTGAACCCCATCGCGCGGGCCGTCAGTTCCCAGCCGTGATGGATCAGCGCGGCAGAGGCCGCCGCGATGAACACGACCCTGATCGCGGCGGGCAGGCCCGGCCCCCATCGCGCCGTCAGGGAGTCGATCATGTCGATCCGCAGATGTGCATCGCGGTGCACCGCCATCGCCATGCCCAGAAAGACGACCCAGACAAAGCCCAGGCGCGCGGCCTCCTCCGGCCAGGGCAGGCTGTTGTTCAGCACATAGCGGAAGAACACCTGCCCCACGGCCAGAAGGCAACACCCCAGAAGGGTGAGAACCGCAGCCGTTTCGACCGTGCGGTCGAGGATCAGCGCCAGCCTGCGCGCCGCCGGAAGGGGCGGCCCGCCATGGCCCGCCCCCGTTGCATCGTCCAGGACGTTCATCCGTGTGCCCCAGATCGCCCGGGCGTCGGCATCAGAGCGCGCGGATCGCTTCGATCATTGCGGCGGTCTCGGGGCTGGCCTGGCCGAACCGGTCGAACAGCGGCGCTGCGGTTTCGACCCATCGCGCCTTTTCCTCGGCCGACAGTTCCTGCACCATCACACCCGCCGCAACAAGGCCGCTCAGCGCGTCGGCCATGCCGGCACGGTTCGTCTCGCGCTGGCCGGCAAAGGCGGTCTTTGCCGTGCTGCGCACCATGTCCTGCATCTCGGGCGACAGGGCGTCCAGCCAGGCGGCATTGACGCGCACGGCCTTGGGCAGGAACCAGTGGTTGGTCAGCGTCAGATGCGGGGCCTGTTCGTACCAGTTGAAACCTGCGATGGAAAAGAAATCGGCCTCCAGCCCCTCGATCACGCCGGTGGACAGGGCGTTGTACTGTTCGGCATAGGGCAGAGGCGTCGGGTTGGCGCCCAGCAGTTGCCAGAAGTCGATCCAGACCTTCAGTTCGGGCACCCTGATCTTGGTGCCGGCCAGTTCGTCGAGGTTGATGACCGGTTCCTTGGTCAGAAGGTGGCGGAACCCGACCTCGCCGAAGGCGACAAATTCCACCCCGGTCTTTTCGCGCGCGATTTGGGAAACCCGCTCGCCGATCGGTCCCTGCAGCACGGCATCCACATGGGCCTCGTCGCGATAGATGAAGCCGGGCGCACCGCCGGTGGCGGCGATCTCGGGCGCGATGGCCTCTTCGGTGTCCGGGCCGCCGGTGGTGATCTCGATGGTGCCCAGGCGGTTGCCCTCGATCAGGTCGGAATAGCTGCCCAGCTGGCTGGCCGGGAAATGCTGGGCGTCGATGGCACCGTTGCTTTCATCGCGCAGGGTCTTGGCCCAGGCCTCGAACGTGTCGCTGATCGGCGAGCCGATGGCCTCGGACGTCGCAATCCGGCAGGTCATGCCCTGGGCATGGGCCGGACGCAGCACGGCGGGTGACATCAGCACAGCGGCGGCGCCCGCCGTTGCCTGCAAGACCCGGCGTCGGGTAAAGGTTCGATCGGCACGGATATTTCCGGTTCTGGACATCTGTTTTCCTCCCAGTGGTTGATTGAACGCCATCTTCTCCCAAAGCCACTAGACCATGAGAACGTTCTCATGTAAAGTGGGTTGATGATGCGGACAGCGCGCCGGAGCGATTGCAAAGGGTGCAATGCCCGCAATAGGATGGCCCCTCATGGCGGAGACCCGGGTGTCGGTAGTGACGATCAAGGACATCGCGCGGGAAACCGGGTTGTCGCCCGCAACCGTCGCCCGCGCATTGGGCGACGATGGCCCGGCCCGTCCCGAAACCCGCGAAAAGGTGCGCGATGCCGCCGCCCGTCTGGGATATGTCGCCAACAGCGCCGCCCGCTCGATGCGCAGCCGGTCGAGCAGCATGGTGGGACTGATCGTGCCCGACATCGTGAACCGCTTCTATTCCAGGATGGCCCGTTCCATCGCCGAAGCCTGCGACGCGCGCGGGTTGCATTTCCTGCTGGCCATCACCGATGACGACCCGGACCGCGAACTGCGGCAGATGCGGGCGATGGTGGCGGCGCGCGCCGCTGCGGTCGCGCTGGTGCCGGGGCCGCACTCGCATTGCGACATGGCTCCGCTGCTGGCCCGGCAACCCTTCGTGCAGCTGGTCCGCAGATCCGACAGTCTTGCGTCGGACTGGTTCGGCTTTGACGAGGAAGCGGGGCTGGAGGCTGCCACCTCGCATCTGCTGAACCTCGGGCACCGGCGTATCCTGTTGATCTGCAGCGACGACGACATTTCCACCGGGGCAGAGCGACAGCGCGGCTATCGCAATGCCTTTGCGCGGATCGGGCTCGGTCCCGACCCCAGCCTGATCCGTGCCGGCAAGCCGTCACTGGCCCATGGTCGCGCGGCTGCCGCCGGGCTGCCCTGCGACGTCACGGCAATCATCGCCGCCGGGACCATGCTGACCGAAGGTGCCGTCGACACGCTTGCCACCCGGGGGCTGCGCATCCCCGAAGACCTGTCGATCGTCGGGTTCGGCATCGAAAACTGGCATGGCTGGTGGCAGGGCGGATTGACCCGGATCGTTCCCCCGGTCGACCAGCTGGCCGATTCCTGTGCCGCCCACCTGCTTGCCCGGATCGCCCGACCGCAAACCGACCCCGGCCACCCCCTCCAGACCATCCGCCACGCGACCCGCCTGAAGATCGCCCGTACAACCGCCGCGCCCCGTCTGCCCTGATCCAGAGGCGGGGGGCGCGGATCGACGGCCACCCGCCGCCAGAACCTTGCGCCCTTCGCGTGCCAGCGTCAGAGGCCAGAGACACCCCTCATGCCCGGAACGCCATTCCGCGTACCCCTATCCAAGGCCGGACTCTGCCACAAACTGTGCTTGGGACCGGCTTGCAAAGATCGTCCCGACCGGGCCTGGCATCGACATCCCCGCTGCACACTGCCACTGCTCTGCCGACCTGCTATTGTCCTTGTCACCGCATCCCTGCAAATCTCGTCAGAACATCGCGCTGAACACACCGTTCAGATAGGCGCCGGTCAGCCGGTAATGGCTCAAGAGCCGTTCCGAGGTTCGGGCGACATCGCGCTGCACCGCCGCCTCAAGGATGGCATCGTGTTCGGCGGGGATGTTGCGGCTTTGGTAGGACTGGCTGTTGCCCGCGATGTTGCGATAGCGGATATTCAGATCGTACAGCTGACTGCAATATTTCAGCAGGATCGGCGAACCGCAATTGGCCAGCAGCGCCATGTGAAACGCCTTGTGCTGTTCCTCGAACGCCGCGCGCCCTGTGGACGCCGCCCGCTTCATGCGGTGATTGGCCAGAACCAGCGTCTCTTCCCAGGCGGGCGTCGCCTGTTGCAGGCTGGTGCGCAGGGCCATCTCTTCCAGCGAACAGCGCAGGGTCAGGATTTCCTCGAAATTCGCGGCACTGGCCGGGGCCACCCGAAACCCCCGCTGGTCGAACCGCTCGACCAGCATATCCGAGGTCAGCAGGCTCAGCGCCTCGCGGATCGGCGACGCGCCGGTGCCGAGAAAGGCGCGCAGGCTGTCGATCTTGAGCTTCTGGCCCGGCTGCAACTCGCCCCGCAGCACCATGTCGCGGATCGCGAAATAGGCGTTGCGCGTCGCCGAGGCCTCTTTTGTCGCGCTGTCGTCGATGATGTTCATGGCCATGGCTCCGGGTGCTCAGCGCAGGGCGACCCCCTTGGTGGACAGCCCGACCGAGACTGTAAACGACCCTTCGTTGATCAGCCAGCGGCGCATTTCAAACCGGCGCGCCCCCGTGGCATGCATCGGATCGGCAGCGGCCAGGGCGCGCGCCGCCGCAAGGCTGTCGGCGCGGTACACGATCATCCCGACCCCCTGCATCAACTCGCCGGTTTCATCCGACAGCGGCCCGGCAAAGGCCAGGTGCCCCGCCGTCTCGAGCGCTGCCTGATAGGCCAGATGGTCGGGCAACGCCGCCCTGACCGCCTCGGGCCCCTTGGCCGGCGTGCTGTGGGCGACGAACAGCTCCAGAGCCAGGGCACCCCGTTCGCGCGCGGCGGATTTATAGTCGGACCAGGCAGTCATCGGGCGGCTCCTCGAAATAAAATCGATATTATTTGACATCGTGATAAATAGTAGGCAGATTTACCTCGAACTGACAAGGAACATGCGATGAAATTTCTCGTGGGCACCACAGCGACCGGCACCGCCGTCTACGCGGTGAACGGCGATCGGGCGGTCGATCTGTCGGCACTGGATGCGGCGGTGGGTGCCGATCTGATGGGTCTGATCGGCGATCCGGCCCTGCTGACGCGCCTGCGCCCGCTGATCGAAACCGCGCCCGACGTCGCGCGCGACAGCCTCATCCCCGCCCTGCCCGTGGCCCGGCCCGGCACGATCATCTGTCTGGGCCTGAACTATGTCGATCACATCAAGGAAGGCGGGTACGACATTCCCACCTATCCGGCGCTGTTCATGCGCGGCCGCAATTCGATCATGGCCGCCGGGGCGCCCATGGTGCGGCCCACCGTGTCGGACAAACTGGATTACGAGGCCGAGTTGATGGTGATCGTCGGCAAAGGCGGGCGCCACATCGCCGAGGCCGACGCCCTGAACCACGTTTTCGCCTATACCGTGTTCAACGACGGGTCGGTGCGCGACTACCAGCGCAAGACCCACCAATGGACCCCCGGCAAGAATTTCGACAACACCGGCGCCATCGGCCCCGTCGCCGTCACCCCCGATGACCTGCCCGAGGGCGCCTCGGGCCTCAAGATCGAAAGCCGCGTTGGTGCAGAAATCCTGCAAAGCGCCAGCACGTCAGACATGTTGTGGTCGGTCGCCAAGACCATCGCCACGATCTCGGAATACACCACCCTTGAACCCGGCGACTACATCGCCATGGGCACGCCCCCCGGCGTCGGCCATGCCAAGACACCGCCCCGCTGGCTGCGCCCCGGCGAAACCATCGAGGTCGAGATCGAGGGCATCGGCATCTGCGCCAGCCCCGTCGTCGACGAAAAAGACCTCGCATCGCGCGAGGCCGCAGAATGACCGACATCCGCGCCGCCGCCCAGAACGACATCCGCGCCCTGCGCGCCCGCATCGACAAGCTGGACGATGCCGCCATTGATCTGATCCTCGATCAGGCCCGGTCGCATTACGCCTGGACCGACCGGCCGGTCGACGATGCCCTGCTGCACCGCATCTATGACATCACCGCCAACGGCCCCACCAGCATGAACACCTGCCCCGCGCGCTTTGTCTTCGTCAGGTCGCAGGCGGGCAAGGACCGGCTGGCAAAGACGCTGAAACCGGCGAACGTGGCCAAGATGATGGGCGCGCCCGTCACCGCGATCATCGCCCACGATCTGGAGTTCTGGCAGGAACTGCCCTTCCTCTTCCCCCACGAGGACCGACGGGCCGTGTTCCGCGACAAACCGGCGTTCTGCGAAGTCACCGCGTTTCGCAACGGCACGCTGCAAGGCGCCTATTTCATGGTCGCGGGCCGGGCGCTGGGGCTGGATGTGGGCGGAATGTCTGGGTTCGACAACGCGGCGGTCGATGCCGAATTCTTCGCCGGAACCAGCCTGAAATCGAACTTCCTGTGCAACCTCGGCCATGGCGACGAAACCGCCTTGTTCCAGAAACTGCCCCGGTTCGAGTTCGACCAGGTTTGCAGCTTTGCCTGAGAGGAAAGTGAAATGGCGATCAGGATGAAAACCGTCGTGACCTATCGCACGACTGCCGCCTGCCCCACCCATGCGCGTACGGAAATTCCCATGCGCGACCTGACCATGGTGATCGACGAGCCGCTGGAGCGGGGCGGCACCAATCTGGGCCTGACGCCCACGGAAACCGCCCTGTCGGCGCTGATCGCCTGCACCAACGTGATCGGCCACAAATGTGCCGACAAGCTGGGCATCGACATCGGCCACCTGACCATCGACGCGGCTTGCCAGTTCGACCGGCGCGGCGTGCTGATGGCCGAGGAGATCGACGTGCCGTTCCCGGCGATCGACCTGACCGTGCATTGCGACGGTGCGGCGACCGAGGCCGATCTGGCCCGGGTGGGCGACGAGACGGCGAAATACTGCGCCATCGCCAAACTGTTCACCGCTGCGGGCACGGAACTGAACGTCACATGGGTCAAGACCGCCTGAGCAACTGAAAAATGGGCGAAACAGCCCGAATCTGGGAGGATTTCAAATGAACGACTGGACAAGACGCACCGTCATCGGCGCCGCACTGGCGCTGACCGCGCTGCCCGCCTTCGCAACCGAAACCATCAGGGCCGTGGTGATCGACGGGTATCCCGCGCGCGCCATGTGGGTTCAGGAATTCACCGACTTCTTCATCCCCGAAGTCGACAGGCGCCTTGCCGAAGCAGGCAACTACAAGATGGAGTGGCAGGAAAGCTATGGTGGCTCCATCGTCAAGCCCCGTGGCGTGCTGGAAGGGATCCAGTTGGGCCTCGGCGACATCGGCATCGTCACGACGATCTTCCACTCGTCCAAGCTGCCTTCGCAGGGTCTGGCCGCCGTCACGCCCTTCGTCGCCGCCGACGCCCGTGTCGTGGCCAGGGCGATTGACGAGATCGCCCGCGAATTCCCCACGATGCAGAACGAATTCGTCGCCCAGAACCAGGTGTACCTGGCCACCGGCGTCGTGCTGGACAGCTATCAGGTGTTCAGTTCGCAACCCATCGCCACCCTGAAGGATCTGGAAGGCGGCAAGGTCGCCGGTGCGGGCCTGAACCTGCGCTATCTCGAAGGCATCCCGGGGTCTGCCGGAGTGCGCGGCGGGCTGACCGATTTCTACTCGATGCTGCAGACCGGCCTTGTCGATCATGCCATGCTGTGGCCCGAGGCGGCGGCGACGTTCAAGATCGCAGAGGTCGCGCCCTATATGCTGCGCGTCAACCTGGGCGCGGTGAACTCGAAAACCGTGACGGTGAACAAGGATTACTGGGACGGTCTGCCCACTGAGGTGCAGGACGTGCTGAAAGCCGTCGCCATCGACTACCGCGATCATCTGGCCAATGTGGCCATGGACGTGGCCGCCGAAAGTGAGGCCGCCTATATCGCCGGCGGTGGCAAGATTATCGATGTCCCCACCGCCGATCTGGTCGCCTGGGCAAATGCCATGCCCAACATCGCCGCCGAACTGGCCGACACCCTGAACGCAGCGGGCGAGCCGGGCGATGCCATGCTGGCCGCCTATCTCGGCAAGCTGAAGGATGCCGGGTTCGAGGGCGTGCGCGACTGGTCGGTGCGCTGATCCGATTGCCGGGAAGGGCCGGAGACATGTTTCAAACCATCGTGTCCGGCCTGACCAAGGCAGGCAATGGCCTGGCCATGGCCGCCAATGTCGTCGGGACTTTGACCGTTCTGGTTCTGGTGGTGATCGTCAACTATGATGTGGTGGCGCGGGGCGTGTTCAGCGCCCCGCTGCATGGCGCCTATGAACTGGTGCAGTTCTCCATCGTCTTCATCGTGTTCCTGCAACTGCCCGATGTGGTGCGCGTCGACCGGCTGACCCGCTCTGACGGGTTCCTGCTGTTGATGGATTCCAAACGCCCCCGATTTGCCGCCGTGCTGCGTCGCGTCATCCATGCCATGTCGGCGTTCTTCATGGCGATGATTGCGATCATCATGTTCCCGGAATTCCTCAAGATGCTGGAGACCCGGGATTATTTTGGCGTGCCCGGCGTGTTCACCGCGCCCTGGTGGCCAATCAAGCTGGTCATCGCATCGTCGGCCACCCTGTGCAGCGTGCTGTTCATCCTGAAAATCCTCAACCGCCGCGAGACCACCGAATGAGCCCCCTTGAACTGGGCCTGGTCTCGGTCGGATTCATCATTTTCCTGATCTATTCCGGCGTCTACATCCCCATTGCGCTGGGGGTCGTGTCGCTCATCTCGATCTGGCTGATGCGCGACAATTTCACCCTGGCGCTGAACCTGCTGAAGATCGCCGTGGGCGACAGCGCCATGGAATACAGCTTTGCCACCATCCCCTTGTTCACCTTCATGGGGCTCATCGTCTCAAAGGCGGGCCTTGGCGCCGACATCTACGAGGTGATGACCATGCGGTTCCGCAAGGTCAAGGGCGGCATCGGCATGGCCACCGTGGGCGCCAATGCGGTGTTCGCCGCCGTCACCGGAAGTTCCATCGCCTCGGCCTCCGTGTTCACCAAGGTGTCGGTGCCGCAGATGATTGCCGCCGATTACAACCCGCGCTTTGCCGTGGGCGTCGTGGCGGGCAGTTCGGTTCTGGGCATGATCATCCCGCCCTCGGCGATGCTGATCATCTATTCCTTCGTGGCCGAACAATCGGTGGGCGACATGTTTCTGGCAGGTGTGGTGCCCGGCATCATGCTGGCCATCGCCTATATCGTCGCGATCTGGTTCATGGGCCGCTTCACCCCCGGGTTCGTCGGCGGCCGCCCGTCAGAAGAGTACGAACCGATGTCGCCGGGTGAAATCGCCTCGAAAACCCTGCCCACCGTCGGGTTGATCACCGTGGTGCTGGGCGGCATCTATACCGGCTGGCTGACGGCGGTCGAGGCGGGGGCCACAGGCGCCATCGTCGCCCTGGGCATCGCCATCGCCAGACGGTCCATGAGCCTGAAAGGTTTTTGGGAGGCGCTGCTGGAAACCGGCCATATCACCGCCGCCATCCTGTTCCTGATCACCGCCGCCTCGATCTATTCGCGCATGCTGGGCATGGCCGGGTTGCCCAATCAACTGGGCGACATGCTGGCGGGCAACCACTCCAGCTTTTTCGTCATCATGGTGCTGTATGTGCTGCTGATGCTGTTCCTCGGCACCATCCTCGACACAGCCTCGATCATCCTGATCGTGGTGCCGCTGTTCCTGCCCCTGGTCGAGGCCATGGATCTGTCGCTGATCTGGTTTGGCATCATCACCGTGGTGGGCGCCGAAATCGGGCTGCTGACCCCGCCCCTGGGCATATCCTGCTTCGTCATCAAGTCGACGTTGAATGACGACCGCATATCCCTGAAGGATGTGTTCATGGGCGCCCTGCCCTTCGCCTTCGTCATGCTGATCGTGCTGGTGATCCTGATCCGGTTCCCGATCCTCAGCCTTGCCATCCTGAATTAAGGAACCTGCCATGCGCACCGTCACCACCGACACCATCACCGACACGTTCGCGGCCTATTTCGGCGCCGACACCGACCCGCGCACCCGCGAGGTGCTGCTGGCGCTGGTGCGCCACATCCACGATTTCGCTCGCGAGGTGAACCTGACCCATGACGAATGGCGCAAGGGGCTTGAGATGCTGGAACACGCCGGGCGCATCACCACGCCCGAGCGGAACGAATTCGTGCTGTTTTCCGATGTGATCGGCCTGTCGTCCCTTGTCGACATGCTGCACACCAACCCCGAGGCGACCAGTTCATCGGTGCTGGGCCCGTTCCACATCTCGGGCGCCCCGCCCCTGCCCATCGGCGGCGACATGAAGCGTGACTTCGGTGGCCCGACCCTGCTGGTCGAGGGGCAGGTGCGCGATGTCGACGGCACGCCCATTTCAGGCGCCGTGATCGACATCTGGCAGACCGCACCCAACGGTCTCTATTCCAGCCAGGACGCCGATCAGGACATCCATTCCTTCCACGGCCTGATGAGTGCCGACGACCTCGGCAACTTCAACTTCACCACCGTGCGCCCGGTCAGTTACACGGTGCCCACCGATGGCCCCGTCGGCGAATTGCTGGACGCCGCCGGCCGCCACCCCTGGCGCCCGTCGCACCTTCACTACATCGTATCGGCCCCCGGCTACGCCAATCTGGTGACAGAGGTGTTTCCCGACGACGACCCATACCTTGATGAGGACACCGTGTTCGGCGTGCGCTCCGACCTCGTGATGAAATACCACACCCGCGCGCCCGAAACCTTCCCCGCAGGGATGGTTCTGTCGGGCAAGGTGACGGAACCCTATCTCTATGTGAAATTCGATCTGGTGCTGGCGAAAAACGCCCGGTGACCCTCAGTTGTGGGCGGTGATCGGGCGACCGGTCGCCGCCTCGAATTCGGCCTCGTCCCAGAATCCGATCACGATACCCGGCGGTTCGCCGTTGGCCTGCATCCTGTCGATCTTGTCGGGATGCACCGTGATCCGGTTGTGGTGCTGGCGCGCCCAGGAAAACAGGGCGTCGTACATCCGGCTGCGCACCGACACATGGGACATCTCATCGCTGGCCCCCAGATCGACCAGCTCGTCAGGGTCGGTTTCCAGATCGAACAGCATGGGCCGGAACCCTTCGGCAAACACATATTTCCAGCGCGCATCCCGGATCATGAACAGTTGCGACTTGTCGCCCGGCGTGCCCAGAATGCCCCGCGCCTCGCGCGTTGCGTAATCGTATTCCGACACCGCATACCGGCGCCACGCC
>Ga0105053_10010919_pt1 | contig 11221 bp, 15 predicted proteins | sample BON01_FD_78093 | JGI IMG/M metagenome (GOLD analysis project Ga0105053, IMG submission 78093) | Freshwater microbial communities from Lake Bonney liftoff mats and glacier meltwater in Antarctica - BON-01 | ecosystem: Environmental > Aquatic > Freshwater > Ice > Glacier meltwater | place: Lake...
AATAACCTCGGCCATGATGGGGGAATGCGCGGCAATCGCCCCACAGCGCAAATAGTCACCGTAACTGAAGCCTCCGGGAAGAACCACAGCGTCCACCCCGTGGAGGTCATGCTCGCCGTGCCAGAGAGGAACCGGTGTTCCCCCGGCGAAGCGGATTGCTCTAAGCGCGTCTCGATCATCCAGAGACCCAGGAAAAGTGACAACCCCGACTCTCATGCCGGGGAGTCCTCCACCCGAATGTCAATGACATCCTCGATAACGCCGTTAGAGAGCAGTTCCGCGGCCATCTTTCTCGCCTGAGCGAGATGTTCTTCACCGGCAACGCCGTTGACATGAAGCTCAAAGCGCTTACCTATGCGGACCTCGTGGAAACCCTCTACCCCTTGGCGGCGAAGCGCACCGAGGACTGCTTTTCCGGCCGGGTCAAGAAGCTCTTTTTTGGGCATCACCTCAATGACGATGATGGCCATAAATCACACTCCCAATGGTGGCACGCTAGGAAGTGATCAGTCTACCGGCGCCGAAGGTGCTCGAGCGCCCCGCGCTCCAGAGCATCGGCGAAAGCAAATCGTGCCCAGTCGCGGTAGCCAGAGACACTGGGGTGAAAACCGTCGGGAGCAAAAAAACCGTCGTTGTATTGGGGTGGCGGAGGGGACATCAGCGCAAAAGGTCGTGATTCGATGAGCGGTCGAATCGAGCGCTCAATGGCTTGCGCGTGCCCGTACATCAGCCCGCGCAGAGGTTGGGGCAACGTCGGGAATAGGGAAAAAGCAGGCAAAGAGGAAAAAATCAGAGTGGCGTCGGGGTGCGCGTCGTGGAGCACATCGATCAAGCGAAGGAACCGGTTAGTTGTCGCTCGGAGAGGCTTCAAATCTTTGGCATCATTGGCACCGAGTGAAACGAGCACCACGTCGGCTGCGGGGCCGACCGCGGTCGCGACAAACTTTTCCAGAATGTCTTTGCTGGTCGCACCAGATTCTCCCACGGACCGCCACGTCACACCGCGATCAAACGTTTCCTGGAGGAGATGGGAAAACTGCGCGACGAGGCCGTGGCCTGCATTCTGCACGCCGACGCCGGCGACCGTTGAATCCCCAACGCCCAGAACATGGACAGGGGAGCCACCCGGAAGCGCGCCATCCCAGGGCAAAGGCGAGTGGGGCATCTTTGATACCCTCCTGCGGAGGTATCGCCCCTGCGCAAGCAGGAGAGGGCTTAGGCCTACCGCGATGGGCCACGATGCGCGTTGGCCAAGAGTCGGAGAAGAATACAGAGCGGAGGAAGGTGTGATGATCATGGATGTCCTCAAGAGGTTAGGGCGCGGTCACGCGTGTGACGAGTTCTTGATATCTCTGTTGTGTGTGCGCCACCAGCTCATCCGGGAGCGCGGGTGGTTCTCCTGAACCGTCCCAGCGCGAGGAAAGCCAGTTGCGCACCAGCTGTTTATCGAAACTGTCTAGCCGATTCATTCCACCCGTGGCATATATCTCTGCATCCCAGTAGCGACTGCTGTCTGAGGTAAGCACCTCGTCGCCCAGGGTAATTTCTCCGGTGGTGTGGTGACGCCCAAACTCGAACTTTGTGTCGGCAAGAATCAGCCCTTTGCCCCGCGCCATGTCCCGGGCGCGTGCATAAATACGGAGGCTCAGCTCCCGCAGCGCCAGAGCATCTTGTGTCCCTAAAAGGTTTGCGGTCTCATCAAAAGACATGTTCTCGTCATGATCGCCCAGCGCCGCTTTGGTCGCGGGAGTAAAAAGCGGTTCCGAAAGCTCATCACCCTCGCTGAGCCCTGGGGGAAGGGAAATGCCGCAGATGGTCTGGGTCTGCTGATATTCCTTCCATCCACTCCCGGCTAGATAGCCGCGAACAACGCATTCGATGGGGAACATGTCCAGTGGCGCCACCACCATGGACCGTGAACGCAGCGCTTCAGGGGGTTCTTCTTCAAGGAGGTGGCTGGCAACTCCGGTCAGTTCAGCAAACCACCACCGGCTGAGCTGCGTAAGCAATTCCCCTTTGCCGGGAATGTCAGGAGAAAGAATGTGGTCGAAAGCGCTGACTCGATCGGTGGCGACAATCAGGAGTTTTTCCGCCTGGTGAAGGCTTAATGCCGATACTGGAATATATAGCTCACGGACTTTCCCCGAATAGATTCGGGTCCAGTCAGAGAGCTCCATCATTGTTCAACACCCTGGGCGATATCACCCCGGAAGTGTGACCCTTCCAGCGAGATGCAATCTAAAGCGCCATACGCTCGTTCCCGGGCGGCCTGGAACGTGGCCGCTCTCGCAACGACGCTAATCACACGACCACCGGTGGCCAGCAAATCTTTGTTGTCCCATGCGGTTGCGGCGTGAGCGATGGTGATGCCCTCTCTTCCCGCGGCTTCGTCGAGACCGATAATTTCTCGTCCGGTCTTGGGGTCTTCCGGGTAGCCCTGGCTCGCTAAGACGACGGTGATTGCGCAGTCTGTGGAGAACCGCGGTGCCGCCACGCTCTGCAACACCCCTGTGGCGGCGGCATAGAGCAGAGGCGCAAGCGGGGAGTCCAGGCGTGCCAAGACAACCTGCGCTTCGGGGTCACCGAAACGGGCATTGAATTCGATGACCTTCACGCCGTCATCGGTGAGGATGAGACCGCAGTAGAGCAACCCGACGAAAGGGACTCCCCGCCGGGAAAGCTCGGCAATAGTGGGTTCTGCAATGGTGCGACCGACACGCTCGACAAAATCTTCGGGGAGCCAGGGAAGGGGAGAGTAGGCGCCCATTCCCCCGGTGTTGGGGCCACGGTTATGTTCATAAGCCCGTTTGTAATCCTGCGCTGGAGTGAGCGGCATCACGGTGTGGCCATCGCTGAGGAAAAAGAGGGAAATTTCTGGTCCACCGAGAAACTCTTCGACCAGGACGTCGCCGTGTTGGAGGTAAAACTCTGCGTGTTCAATGGCGGCGGACTCTTCATCCGTCACCAGCACACCTTTGCCCGAAGCCAACCCGTCCGCTTTCACCACGTAGGGTGCTCCGCTGCGGCGGAGCGCGTCCATCAGTTCGTCCCGGTTGGTTACGCTCCAGGCTTGTGCGGTGGGCACACCCGCGGAGGCCATCACTTCTTTAGCGAAAGATTTTGAGCCTTCAATGGCCGCCGCCCCTGCGTCGGGGCCAAACACGGCAACGCCTGCTTTCCGCAGGCGGTCAGCGACACCGGCAATGAGGGGAGCTTCCGGGCCGATGATTACTAGGTCAATATCGGAGGTGACAGCAAATTCGGTGACCACTTTGGGGTTGGTCGGGTCAAGAGCAACAATTTCGGCATCTGCCTGGATCCCCGCATTCCCTGGCGCCGCCAAAATCTCGTGACCCTCTGGGTCGCGGCGCAGTGCCTGGATGATGGTGTGCTCCCTCGCACCCGAACCGATAACCAAAATCTTCACGCGCTTACCCTACCCGCGAGAGCTTGCTAGCGTGTGGTCGGTGGGCATGAAAAAAATCTCCGGCGAAGCAGGCCACGCCGCCTTAGAGGCATGGCGGCAGGGAAGTGCCATCGAGAACGACGTGGCCACAGCCACCCGGTTTTGCCTTCAGCGTCTGAGAGAAAGCGCTCCGGGGAGGAGCGTAGAAATCAGGGTTCCTCCGTATGGCGCTGCGCAAATCATTGAGGGCCCCTCGCACACGAGGGGCACACCGCCGGCCGTGATCGAAATGTCTCCTCAGACGTGGTTGTCCATTGCTACAGGTCTCACCACCTACAGCGACGCGGTGGAGGCCGGGGTGATTTCTGCGTCTGGGCAACGAACAGATCTCACAGCTTGGCTTCCGATTGCAGGACTAGCGTGGCCGACATGACCGACGTCCCACCGGAAGACCGCCAGAGGGTGAGCGTTCGGCGCTCGCCACGGTTGTCGGCTTTTGTTCTGGTTTTTGGGGTTCTGGGTTTCTTTGGGACCCTGGTCGTGACCGGTCTTTACCCGTCAGACCCGTCGGTGGGTTTCGTCACCCTCTTTGCCTACTTTGCCTTATATGGCATCACGGGAACGATTGCCGTGGGAATAATTCTGTGGCTACTGCTGGATATTCGCTCGCGACGCCGGGCGAGACACGTCGATATGGGCCGTGAGATCAAGGGCGACACTAGCTAGTTTGGTTTTTTTCTACCCAGTCCAGGTACTCCTCGGACACCGTCCCGGTGACGTATTCCCCGGTGAAGCACGACATGTCAAGCTCTGTGAGAGTGGAGCCTTCGAGAATCGCATCGCGCATATCCTCCACCTTTTGATAAATCAGATGGTCAGCGCCGATTTCTCGGGCAATTTCTGGGATGGTTCGCCCGGCCGCAACGAGTTCGCCTTTGCTTGGCATATTGATGCCATACACGTGGGGGTATCGAACCGGCGGTGCGGCGGAGGTGAACGTGACCGAGAGGGCCCCCGCCTCTCTCGCCATTTCCACAATTTCGCGTGACGTCGTGCCCCGGACGATGGAATCATCGACGATGAGGACATTCTTTCCGACGAACTCACTCGACATAGCGTTGAGTTTTTGGCGCACGCTCTTGGTGCGGTGGGCTTGCCCCGGCATGATGAAGGTGCGCCCTACATATTTGTTTTTGTAGAAGCCTTCTCGGTATTCGATACCCAGTTTTCTGGCCACCTGCATGGCTGCCGGCCGCGCCGAATCGGGAATGGGCATCACGACGTCGATGGAGTCCGTTGGCGCATAGCGGGCAATGGTGTCGGCAAGTTTTTCTCCCAGGCGCAACCGGGCCTCATAGACGGAGATGCCGTTCATGATGGAGTCGGGGCGTGCGAGATAGACGTACTCAAAGGAGCAGGGGGCAAGCTTCGGGTTGGTGGCGCACTGTTTGTGGGACATGGTGCCATCGCGGGCAATGAAGATTGCTTCACCCGGTTCCACATCCCGCACAATTTCGTAGCCACTGGCTTCGAGAACTAACGATTCGCTTGCCACAATCCATTCGTCACCCACTAAGCCGGTTTGACGTTTTCCAAGAATCAGAGGGCGAATGCCATACGGGTCCCGAAAGGCGAGGAGTCCGTGACCAGCGATAACCGCAATGGCCGCATAGGACCCCTCCACGCGCTGATGCACCTGTCTGACGGCATCGAAGGCAACCTCGGGGGTGAAGGTGTCCATTGAGCCAGCACTTTGGAGTTCACTAGCCAAAACGTTGACCAACAACTCCGTGTCGGAGGTCGTGTTGAGGTGACGACGGTCTTTGTCATGCAACTGGGCGGTGAGCTCACGGGTGTTCGTGAGGTTGCCGTTGTGAACAAGAACGATTCCCCAGGGGGAGTTCACGTAAAAAGGTTGAGCTTCCTGCTCTTTCTTGGCGCTTCCCTGTGTTGCGTAGCGCACATGGCCAAGGCCTATGGTGCCGGGCAAACCTCTCATGTCACGGGTGCGATATCCCTCACGAACTTGCCCTTTGGTCTTATAGACGTGCAGTGTCCCCTCATCAGAGGTGGCTATTCCCGTTGAATCTTGACCACGATGTTGGAGAAGGGCGAGAGCGTCATAGACCTGCTGGTTGACAGGTGACGACGAGACGATACCAACGATGCCACACACGGAAGGGGCCGCTCTCCTGTTCTTGACACAAGCGATTAGCCACAGCCTAGTGCCCCGGAGCGGGAGGGCTCCCTCGAGATCAGGTCCTCCCGCTAGCGGTTACGTCCTCTTCTTTCCGGTGCCGTCTCACCCACGCGATAATCAGCCCACCGAGCATCATCACCCCAAGGCTTGCCCCCAGCCAGGCCGACGCGTTGGCCGGTTCGGGAATCACGGGGCCGACGGGTTTCAGATAGCTGGGCTCGCGAGGAACCTCGGGGTCCTCTCGTGCCTGTGCGGGGGTGGGTGCAGGTGCAGGCAGCATCAAATCCGGTTGGTCAATGACTGGCGCGGTCCGAGACAATGGCGCCACGGGCGCGGGCTCTGGCGCAGGTTGGGGAGTCAGGGCGCTCCGAGTGGAGCTGCTGGAGCTGCTGACCGAAGCAGGTTCCCCCGGCACCTCCGACTCTAATTCGGGAACCAATTCTGGTTCCGGTTCGAGGGGAACAACCACGGGTGGGGCTGCGCTGACGACCAAAAAACCGGCGGTGCTGGCAGTCCGGGACGCAGTGATGACGCCACCGGAGTTAATCGAGGTGCCGGTGGTGATGGTGAGTGGGTATGTGCCCGCTTCCACAGGGGTTGGGGCCACAAGTGAGAGTGCGAGTGACGTCCCGGTGTTTGCCTGTCGCTCCCATGTCACCCCCTCGGGCAAGCCGGCAACGGCGAGCGTTCTGGTGTGGCCTGTGGGCAAAGCGGTGGTGGTCTCTCCGGTGTTGAGAGAAAGCGTTGTGGGCTCACCATCAGCAGTGACAGACCAGTCTGGCGCCTGCAGGCACGACGTGATGGGGTCCCACGCTTGACCAAAGACTCCCGCCTTCCCTGTGGCAAATGTCGCTGCCTGAGTGGCTGAGCACGGGTCCCGATCAACAAGTCCGAGTGTGACGGTAATGGTGAACCGGTCCTCTGTTGTTGAGTGCACATACAGGGTGGGGTTGCGTTCCCCGTCGGCGAGAGGGTCGGTGTAAATTTCTGGTCCGCCCCAGGTGACGGTGCCGGCACCGCTTGCGCCATGCATCACAAGTGTTGGGTGGGTGTGAGACGTGTCGGTCACCACCAGGGTGCCGGTGCCGGCACCGGAGTAGGCCGGCTGGAAAGTGGCCGGCAACGTCGCGCCCCAATAGATTCTTTTGCCCCCCATCGCGTTGTCATCGAAGGGCTCGAGGCGCATCGCAAACTGTGCTTGGTTCTGCTCGATGGATACCGTGTGGAACATGCGAAAACTTCCCACCGGGTTCGCGCTGACCGCCCCGATGGTCGTCCACGTGGATGCTCCACCCGCATCGCGCGTTTCGGTGTAGAGGCCTCCCGCATACTCGCTGCGCTGATTGTCTTTGTGAACCGTTGCCCACTCGATACCGGCATCTCCCAGTTGAGAAAAAGCACGCTCGGTCCACCCCCGCACACCAGTGGAATAGTTCACGGGCAGGCCCCCTTCAAGAAGCCCCAAGCCTTGGTTCACTATTGACCAGTGCAGTGACGCACTTGCCACAGCGCTTGACGCCTGTGCGCTCTGGGGGGTGGAGCTTGCTACCCCGGCGCCCAAAATAAGGATGCCCACCCAGGACACCCAGCGGGAAAAAATGCTCGTGGAGGGAGGTGTGCGTGTGTTCATGCAGACAGGCTAGAAAGTCTGCTGCGCTACTCGCCAAAGTTATACACAGGCTCTGACCTAGACTGGGTTGGTGACCTCGACTTCGCCGTATGCCGCCAGTGGGGTTGACACCACCGCGGGGGACAGAGCCGTCGAGTTGATGAAAAAGGCTGTGGCCGCCAGCCACTCCACCAGAGTGCTGGGGGGTCTTGGAGGATTTGCCGGGCTTTACGACGCCTCTTTTTTGACGACGTACACCCGGCCCATTCTTGCCACCTCAACCGATGGGGTCGGCACCAAAGTGGCTATCGCCTCGGCTATTGACAAGCACGACACTATTGGCTTTGACCTGGTGGGGATGGTCGTTGATGACATTGTGGTGGTGGGCGCCACACCGTTGTTTATGACCGACTACATTGCGTGTGGTCGGGTGGTTCCCGAGCGGATTGCCAGCATCGTGGAGGGCATCGCGAAAGCCTGCGCTGAGTGTGGCGTGTCGTTGGTCGGTGGCGAAACGGCGGAGCACCCAGGGCTGCTGGGCGCCAACGAATACGATGTGGCAGGCGCTGCCACCGGGGTAGTAGAAGCCTCCGACATGTTGGGGGCGGATCGGGTTCGCGACGGTGATGTTGTTCTTGCGCTTGCCTCCAGCGGGCTCCACAGTAATGGATTTTCGCTGGTGCGCAAGATTGTTGGCGATGCAGGATGGTCCTACGGGGACGTGCGTCCGGAGTTTTCCCGTGAGCTGGGGGTGGAACTCTTAGAGCCCACCCGCTTATATACGAGTGCCTTGGTGTCGAGCATGAAGGCACACCCCGGAGCTATTCATGTGTTGAGCCATGTCACCGGTGGTGGCATTGCCCAGAACCTTTCTCGAGTACTTCCCGCCCATCTGGGGGTCGCACTCGATCGCCAGACGTGGTCACCAGCTCCGGTGATGCGTGTGCTTGCCACGGTGGGCGGCTTTGACCTAAGCGCCCTGGAGGACACCTGGAATATGGGCATCGGGATGATTGCCGTTGTTGATCAAGACCAGGCTTACGCGGTGACCGAGGCGTTGCGCCTCTCAGGCCATCATGTGTGGGTTGCAGGAATCATTTCCCCAGCAGGCGAGATGGCTGCCCACAGCCCCATCACCAGCGCCAAAGGCGTGGAGGGCGGGGCTGTTGCCCTGGTGGGGGCCTATCGGGACTGATTCTCCGAATCGTCTTCTTCGCGCTCAGAATCTGTCGAATCTGGGGTGGGGGAAGCCTGAGATAGCTCGCGCTGGAGTTGACTCAAATCCGTATCAGGACTGTAGTACTTCAGTTCACGTGCAACTTTGGTGTGTTTAGCTTTTTGCCGGCCGCGACCCATAGGTCACCCCTTCGTTCACATTGACCACTGCGAGAGAACTTGCCCCCAGCAGTGCGGGAGGAAGAATTCTCCGACCTTATCACGCAGGCCCTGGGGATAACTGGTCAGAGGAAGAGTTGCCCAATGGCCAGATAGCTTGCCGCACACGCCCCGATTCCGCCGAGGGCATGGGCGAGCGCCAAGGCGACGAGTCGGGCAACAGAAATCCTCGTGGTGGCGGGAAGTAGTTGCACAGCCAGAGTGGAGAAGGTAGTCACACCTCCACAGAGTCCGGCAATAAGGGGCAGGGCCGCCTCCCCCGTGGCTACCGCTCCGACGCCACCGGCGATGGCGGAGCCCACAATGTTGACGACCAGGGTGGCCGTCCAGTTCCTCTGTGCAGAGAGGGCAGAATTAACCCACCACCGCACTACAGCCCCGGCGGCGCCAAGCGCCACGGTGGCAAGGATGAGAGATGCGCTCATAGCGCCACCCCCACTCGTGGTGGTGTGGGGGTCCCTAGACGCCATCCGGCCCATGCCGCGGCCACTCCCAGAACAAACGTCAACGCGACGTAGGCGAGCGAAAGTGGGAGGGGGCCGCCAATAGCCAGAATGGAGATCGCAGAGAACGTGGTGAAGGAGCCGAGGAGGCCCACCGTGATCCCCGACCGCACAGGAGAAGAAAGGCGGGGAAGTCCGTGGCTGGTCGCAAAGCCAATTAGAAGCGCACCCAACAGATTGACACCAAGCGTTGCGAGGTGTGCTCCCAAGACGACACCGGATAGGGCGAGATCAATACTGAGCCTGGCGAGCGTTCCCAGAGCGCCACCGAGCGCGACATAGAGCAGCTCTCGAGTTTTCACATGTCTGACGCTACCTTTTTTCCCGCCATAGACTGAAGTAATGGCTTCATCCCGCTCCTCCATGGTGCGAGTTGTGCTGTGGGTGGTGGGGACGGCGCTGGTGCTCGGTGTCGGTTTTGCCGCCTGGATTGCGGTGCCGATTCTGACCGGTTCACCCCAGGGATCCTCGGGGCAAGAACGCGACGTTCGGGGCTTTCCCCTGGAGGTTTCCGCCATCGGAGACGATGGACGCGAACGGTTCTTGAGTGTCACCCCGCCTGGCGCTGACAGGGGCTTAGATGAGGTGCGCGCCGGTGACCGGCTCATCGTTTCTGGCCGGGGATACGATCCGTCCTCGGGTATTTACGTTGCCATCTGTCAAGTTCCCTCCGAGGTTGATGGCAAACCAGGCCCCTGCCTGGGGGGCGTGGGAAGCATGGACGAGGGAGAGGTCACCGTCAACGTGATCGAATATGGTGCGTCCAATTGGATTAACGACGACTGGGCGTGGCGTCTTTTTGGCGCGAGAAGCTTTGATGATCGAGAAGCGGGAACGTTCACGGCCTATATCGCTGTGCCCGAAGTATCCGATGGCACCGTGGATTGTGGGGTGGTGCGCTGCGGGCTCTATACCCGCAACGATCACACGGCCCTCGAGGATCGAGTCCAGGATGTCTATATACCGGTTTCGTTCGAAGGTTCCGCACCCTTTGCTAAGTAGGGACCAACTCTAAATACGAGGATCGCTCGCTGCGCGAGGGGCCCAATCATCAGGGCGAACACCACCGTGCCCACGCCAAAACTTCCTCCGAGAGTCCACCCGATAGCCAGCACCGTTACTTCCACCAGGGTGCGCGCCACCCACAGGGGCCAGCCAAAACGTGCGTTGAGGCCCACCATTAGTCCATCCCGCGGGCCCGGACCAAAACCGGCCCCAATGTAGAGGCCGCTCGCAATTCCCATCATCAACAAACCTGCGGCGAAAAGGGACACCCTTTGCGAAAACAGCTCTGGAGTGTCCACTAGCGCAATGCCCACCTCGATGCTCGGCCCCACCAGCAGAGCGTTCAGAATGGTTCCAATTCCCGGCCTTTGGCGGAGGGGAATCCAGAACAGCAGCACCGCCAGGCCGCTCACCACAATCACCCAGCCGATTCCAAAGCCCCACGTGACGTTGAAGCCGTCAGCAAAAACCGTCCACGGGTCAACGCCCAAACCCGCCCGCAACATCATGGCGGCGGCAAAACCAAAAACAAAAAGCCCTGACAATAATTGAACCCAGCGGCGGATGTAATACAGGGAACGGCTCACACTTCACTCTAGCCCCGGTGCCCGTCGCTCTGTTCATCCCAGAGAAACCCTGCTAACCTATGGGACGGAACAAGAGCGCACCGCCATCGACGGTGGAGTTCGAGGGCCATCGCCTCACAAAAGTGAGCGCGGCCACATGTGTAGTTGAAACAGCCCCGGTCTGGCAAATAGTGATCTGGGTTGGTTGTCCAAGAGACATCTCATCTCCCCATAGATCACAGAGAAAGTTACATTGTCATGCCTGAAGAAAAAAAGGCCACTTCGTGGCGCCCGCCGAGCAAACGCACCTCCTACCAAGATTCGAAGAAGCGCCACAGCGCTCCTGGAGAAGACCGTAAAGATCGTCCCGCTCGGGATAACTCCTCGTCCGGTTCTCGTGGGGAACGTCCCGCATATGAGCGTCCTGCCCGCGATTCCTCGGGTGATGCGCGCAGGGATCGTCCTTCGTATGATCGTCCGGCGCGTGACCAGTCTTCTGGAGATGCCCGCCGTGATCGTCCCGCTCGGGATAACTCC
>Ga0105053_10010922_pt1 | contig 11219 bp, 7 predicted proteins | sample BON01_FD_78093 | JGI IMG/M metagenome (GOLD analysis project Ga0105053, IMG submission 78093) | Freshwater microbial communities from Lake Bonney liftoff mats and glacier meltwater in Antarctica - BON-01 | ecosystem: Environmental > Aquatic > Freshwater > Ice > Glacier meltwater | place: Lake...
CGTCGCATCACTAAAGCAGTGATGAAATGCGGATTCGTGAAACCGACCACGGTTCAATCAAAATGCCTTCCGCTTGCTTTGGAAGGAAAAGATCTGATGGTGAAAGCTCGAACTGGTTCTGGAAAGACACTGGCATACTGCTTACCGGTGCTCAACAAAGTGCTAGATATGAAATCTGAAGATCCTAAAAGTACCGGGATTCGAGCTGTTATTTTGGTTCCTACTCGTGAATTAGTGTCACAAGTGCATCAACAACTCAAAGAATTGGTGTACTACTGTAAAGATATGGTGAGTGTGGCGGCCTTGTCAAATGAGAAGAGCAGTATCCATGAAGCTTGGTTGAAACTATTACCGGATATCGTGGTTGCAACTCCAGGTAAACTTGCTGCTCATCTCAAGACTTTGAGTCAGACTCTAAAATTGAAAGAGTCGGTGGTGTCACTTGTTGTGGATGAAGCAGACCTTGTCTTCTCCTATGGTTACTCGGACGACGTTAGTTTCATTGTGTCTCATTTGCCGAAAACATGTCAGTCATTTTTAATGTCTGCAACACTGAACGCTGATGTGGTTGCCCTTAAAAAATTGATTTTGCATAGTCCCGTGGTCGTGAAGATCGAGGAAACAAACACAGATGGAACTTTGACCCAATGGTATGTCGAATTGAACAAATCATTGGATAAGGACTTGCTGCTATATGCATTATTGAGACTCAAGTTGATTTCCGGCAAGACTTTGTTTTTTGTTAATTCTGTCAATGCCTGTTATCGGATGAAATTGCTCCTCGAACAGTTCCATGTTAAAGCTGCTGTTCTTAATTCAGAATTGCCATTAAATTCTAGACTTCATATTATGGAGGACTTCAATAAGGGAATGTTTGACTTTTTAATAGCGACTGACGAGTCGCTAAATGTGGAGGAAGATAATGTAAATGAAAATAGCGATTCTGAAGAAAATGATGATTCCGAATCATCTATGGAAAAGGATGAGCCTAAGCCCAAAAAACGAGCTAGTAAAGCGAGTACGCAACCTGCTAGCAAGAAAAGAAAAGCTGATGATGATGAGTTTGGAGTCGCACGTGGAATCGATTTTCGAGGGGTCAACACTGTTATCAATTTGGATTTTCCACTCTCCCATCAATCATATACGCATCGAATTGGTCGAACAGCTCGAGGTGGAGCCAACGGAACAGCTCTTTCCATAGTGTGTCTAGACTCGGTGGAGGAAGTAGATGTGCTGGAGAAAGTTCAGGAGAATCAAGCGCACGTTAACGATGCAGCTCAACCTGCTTTACTTGCTTTGGATATGAAGGAAATCGAGAGTTTCAGATACAGGGTGGAAGATGTCCGCCGAGCAGTTACGACCAGGGGTATTCGTGAAGCCCGAATGAAAGAAATTCGTCAGGAGACCATCAACTCTGATAGACTCAAAGCTCACTTTGCTGATAATCCCAACGACTTGTCGCTTTTAAAGCACGATTCTGTCCTCCGACCGGCTAAAGTTGTTCCGCATCTAGCTCACGTTCCTGACTATCTACTGCCCAAGAATCTCCAGAACTCTGATATTTCAAAACAACTTCATGTAAAGTTTGCTGATTCCACCTCAGGAAGAAAGCTATGGAAGAAGAACAATCGCAAGGGGGAGTTTAGAAGTAAGACATCACAAAATGCCAGAGCCAGTCGAATGTCCAACCAAACAAAGAAGCGTTTAGCCAAAAACAATCCTCTGTTTTAACAATATAACATTCTTAATGAAATTGAAAGATATATTGTGATTACCATGGTAACAAATAAAATAAAATAAATAAAGAACCTAGAACTACGGGGAATAAACGACATCAAACTTGACTACCATGAGTTTTTCGAATATATTCACCGTTGTCTTGACCTCAAGGGATGACTCAGTGTTTCCTTGGGAGGAGCCAATGAGAAACTCTACGTGCCGTAAAGGAGATACACGGGAGATGTCTTCGAGTATAGATACGACGCCTCTGTTAGAGTGATCAAGTGACATCTTCTTCAACATGCACCTACTACTGGTAAGCATGTTAAAACTCTGAAACTTTCACGCTATTTCACCCTACAATGACTAGGAGTGAACTACGACTTACTATACAAAATAATAAAATCGGATACTAGAAAGGCGCGAAATATGAGGTACAAGTCACTCAAAAATAATATAAACCAATCATGTGTTCGTTGGTTTTAGGTCTGGAGTCATTAATGAATCGATTGCGCTTCTTTCCTGATACGTCTCAAACACATGACTATTGAAAATAGTTGGGTAGATGACTTACCATCAATTATGGGGTAGACTCAACTGAGTTAAACACACCAAAAATATGAAAACGATAGATTAAATAACGGATAGATGGGCAAGTTAAGCTTTCTCCTGTTTTATGTTATAAAATGCCATCGGTACTGAATAAATTATATTTAACAAGTCGAGACACTCAGTATCTTGAATTTCGATCCCATTTTCATTTTGAATTCAACAGTTAGAAAAGGTTGCTTGGAGTTGAAAATATAAGCTTCAGGAACAGACACTGGCAATTCAATATTAGAATTCAGAGTTGTCACTAGAATTCCGTTTACGAGCAAATCACAGCTACCCATTTTATGATCATAGCTTACTAAATACTCTACACGTACAATACCTTGGTTCCCGACTTTGATAGTATACAACAATGGAGAAGTACAAAAACCTTTCTCGAAAATCCAACCAGGTTTTCCTGGTACGTCTTCTCCGTAAAACCATCCGCAACTGATTGAACTTGGAATAACTTCATTCGGAGTTAAACAAATTGCGTTTCCAGAGTCTTTATTCGTTTCTAATCCCGATTTTAAAAACAGAAATGCAAATGCAATTGACTCAGCAATCCAAAAATGAACTTTTGGTCCTGGGTGCGAGAATCCATTCCACATTTGAAATAAATCGTCTGGTGGTGATTCAAGATTAGGAAAAACAGCATCACGATAAGAGATTGCGGGCACGTGATAATTTCTGCGAGCAGGTATACGCGACGAAGCCGTAGTCCACCATTCATCACAGAAGGAAATATTCTGGTCTTCGAATGTCCTCACTTTGCCTCCGCAGTGCTTCATTGCATCCCAAGAAGCATTATATTTTTTAGCTGCAAACTCATACTGCCATCCTGATCTAAACAGTTCAATAGCAACTACTGCAGGTTTCTTCGGTTGGTTCAAGAGCACGCTATACACTTCGTTGGACTTTTCCTCAATTGTTCCGGAATCCAGGAATTGATCGTTAATAGAGAATTCTAGTAAGTATATTGACGTATTTGATGAAGTATATTCAGCTACATGTCGTGAATGCCCTCGTACGTCTCTACCTCCTTTTGATATGTTATCTAGTTCAACGGAAGACCATGTACGTTGGAGCATGTGAGCCAATCTACTGGACCACCGAAGTTGGTCACCCACTCGAAAGAAATCCATGCTTCCTTTTTAAACAGATCCTCCGACAACTTTAATATTAACATAATTTCGGTCTAAAGCCTGAGTGAGTCTGTAAACTTGATGGATGTCTTTCACGAAGTCTGAAACGCCACGATACAATCTCTCGCAAGACATTGCATGCAGATAATCCTCTGGGTTTTCTTTATTGGTAAGAATTTGTGCCATTATCGCTTTGTGGCGAGAACACAATGTATCTATTTCAGGTTTTGTTTCTACATGTACCAATTCCTGAGGTTTGACACGAACATCGTAGTCACTGAGTATTTGAGGAGAGTGAACTTGCTCATGACATGGCCCTGTTATATATGTTACAATGATCCAACCGCTGATCAGAATCACAGCGAGCAGATATTTGCCTGCTAGTAGCATCAACAATGAATTGCAATTTGGAAGCGAAATCTCGCTGAAACTGCGGTACGACCCCCCTTTATAAACATTACTTGTTAAGTCGTCTTTCCAAGCTAATTGTTAAAATCTCCCGCTTTTAATTAAAAGAAGCTAATTAATTAAAAACATAAACTTTGTACGGATATTTTGAAGAATACGAGAGTATTCACAAATTACTGTTGTTCATAGTATTGTGGTGCAATTTGAGTTGCCAAATCCGTCGGTTTTGATTCGGTGATTTCCTTGTTGTTCTAGACACGAATATAGAACACGACATTTTCTAATCTAGGTTGAGTGACAGAGCATTTGTAGTAATATATTATTAGATTAAATATATGATGACCTACACCTTGGTCAGATGTTCTTCTCTGCTTTCTGGAAGCACCGAATATTCAGTTGGCGCTTCAGGAATTTGACGATTCAAGCGCCATCGTCTAATCATGAACGCAGTTACAACACCCAGAAATCCTCCTACGAAGGCCATATGAAGATGGCGATGATGATGTGAATGATGGTGGCCTTCATGAGAATAGTATTGAACATTTTCTAGCTGTGCATGATGGTGGTGTTTGTGATGGCATGGCTCTGGTTGATGTCCAGCAGGACCTCCGTGAATAGCCATAATCACCCAACCTAGAAAGGTTTCACTCTTCGCGACAGTTGCAAAACCCAAAGCCTTATTGCCATAGTCAAACTTCACATAGTATTGACGCATAAAAACATCACCAAGAATCCATAATGGGCCATTTGGTGCAGGAATATCCATGCCAATCATTGCAAACAGGCAAATTCCTTGGTTTCTGATGATATAATCCTCAAATTTCAAGTTGAATTCCTTGCCACCAAGAATAAATGTGATATCTGGAGCATTTTGCATGTTACAGTCAATTTGGTATTCACCCGCCATCAAGGGTGTAGCACCAACCATTTGGGCAATCTTCTTCACATCCTCCTTCGGCCCTGCAAGTAGTGAAGTGCCAGAATCGACGATGACTTTTTCAGCTTTGCCAACACTTTCAGTACCGACTTTAACTCCATCGAGTTTCACTTCCCAGTATGTTTGACTGGAAAGTGGGACCGTATGGAAATCCCCAGTATAGTGTTTAGAATCAACACCACCGAGTACAAGCTCACCTGGTTGAGATGGATCGCCAGTCAAGTAAAATGCAAAAACAGGCTCATCCAATTGACCAGACGCAACAAGGGCACTAAATGGTGCAGGTCCTCCACCCTGAACGATAGAGTCAAATGCCATGCCGAGAATCCCATCGAATTTGGCAATCCAATAAGATACACCAAATCCACTGGTATCGTCTGCGACACCAAACTTGTAGTCCTTTAAAGTGAATGGACCCATTTTCACATCATCAGTAACAAATTCACCGCTCACTGCTCCTGACCCATATCGAATAGAAAATTTATCGTGATCATGAGCCTTGTAAGTCGATGATTTCTCCTTCTTGTACAAACTGTGGAATTGAAGGAATTTATTTTTGCTAGGAACCCATAGATTCGAGGAACCAGTATCAAAAATCATGTTGAGTTTTTGTGGTGGAGTTCCAACTTCGATTTGCCCGTAGTATTGAGCGTTCATGTAGTCCTTGATGATAACTCCACCTTCTCCGGAAGTGAATGTCTCAGAGACCGGGGCGCTCTCTTCACCACCGGCATGGAAGTGTCTAGGTAGCTTTCCCAGAGGTATCTTCGTGACTTCTGCATCTGCTGCAATAAGCGCGAGTAGGAGAACTAACTTGTTCATCATTCTGGGTTTGTTCGAAGATAATTCCCAAAAGTCTATGAATAGATTTCCATCAATATGTATTGTTTACAATAGATATGGGTCTAACGTATTCATTCAGAATCAGTATTCCCCCTATATAAAACTTCGCTAGTCTTTTCCTTATTGCTTCTATTCCGACCCAACTACTGGTTCATAAAAAACAGCACTTTGAAAGTCAGCATGATTTTGGATTTGGATTTGTACCAGTAATAAAACTCGGTGATAGCCCATTAGTCTCTGATGAGACAGACCTCTTTGACCAAGTTTAGATGAAGACCGACTTTTAAAATATCCAATTTGATTCCATTAAATCGTTGCTACAACAAAAATCGGGCCATGTGCCAAAGCTGTCCTAAAACTGGCACCAGGTATTTCTGTATATTTATTTTCGTTCAATTGATTAAATAATATATAAATTATAAAGTTAAATAGATGAAACGATATTTTCATTTTCCATCAAAAGTATCTCAGTTTTAGGATCATTTCCTCTGAAGGAAAGAATTCGAAGAGTTTGAATCCAATTCTTTTTGAAGAATTGACTCATCGTTCCTCGTTGTTCCGACCCGCCTCTCTCATAGGCAAATACATGTCGCATGTCCTCCAGACTTACACCCTTGGTTTCAGGCTGCAAGAACACCACCGTAGTGAGAACGATGACAACATTCATGACCACGAGGATGAAAACAGTGAATTGTAAACTGGTAGCCACTTTTAGCGCCTGAAAGCCGTAATCGCCTAGAGCAATGTTTGTTAGCATATTAGCTACTACACACATTGCCATTCCTTTGCCTCTTAATCTCATAGGGAATACTTCGCCAGGAACAATCCATCCTAGTGGACCCCAAGAAATTGCAAACACGATTTGAAATATGAAAATCATAATCATGGTGAAAAGTTGAACAGAACTAGTTTGGGAATCTCCAGTTGTTGAAAATACATCAACTCCAGTGGCCACGATCACCAATGCTACCAAACTGAATATAACAATAACAGATAAGGTACCCCATACAGTAAGAAATTTTCTTCCGCCTTTTTCTACAACAAATATAGCGGCAATGGTGGCAACCATATTGAGAGATTTCAAAACCAAATCCATAGCGAATTTATTGTACCCTAAACTATCAAAAATGGTTGTAGCGTAGTTCATGAACCAATTCACTCCTGTTACATTTTGACTTAGAGCGACCATGAATCCACATAGAAAGGGAGCATATCCTTCGCCTCGAAATAGATCTAAAAACGTTCCCTCCTCGACAGATTTAATTCGTTCGATCTCTTCCATTGCAGCGGATACTTCTGCATCGACAATGGCAGTTTGGTTTGGGCAACCTTTTGCAAGTTTATTCAAAGCAACACGCGCACTCTCTTCCTTGTCAACTAATAGTAAGTATCTAGGAGATTCTGGCAGGACCACGAGTGCAAGAATTAAAATCAATGCGCAAGGAAATGCCTGAAGTACAAAAGCTAATCTCCACCCCCATACAAATTCGTCTAAGAAGTTATTAGCCAAAGCCATGATGAAGATACCAGCAGTAATTGAGAGCTGAAAGAACGTGACAGTTTGTCCACGGTACTTGGCAGGGGATAGTTCAGATGCATAAACTGGCATAATGGTCAGTATAAATCCATTCCCGAAACCTCCAACAACGCGACCTAATAGGATGCTGGCCCATGCGAAGTCTTGGCTGATTAAACCGGCACAAGACTGCCACACTGCACCTGCAAGAAACAACGTTGCGGCAATAATGATCACCAATTTCCTTCCGTATTTGTCTGAAATTTGTCCAGCGAATGGAGCTCCAACTAAGGAACTCACATGAAAAAGAACAGCAAAGAGAGAAAGTTGGTTGGTTACATCTATTGAATCCTCCGCACCAGGTTGCATGATAGGAATCTCCATTGCAGTTCTAAAGTAATCCATACTCAGCACAGCCGTCGTTCCAATATCCAGTCCAAACACCAACCCTCCCATGATCGCGGTGAATAAGACTGTCAATGTGTAACTGTTTAAGCCTCGCTCTTCTGGCTCAACTGGCTCTGATGGCCCAACTACAATTCGGTTGTCGCTCTTGTGTGCTAGCATGTTATAAATGTTTCTTGTTGACTTAAATTGAATGTTTGGTTTTCATTTTTCACAAAGTGCTTATTTTAAATTCAGTGGAATTATTGGATTTTGGAAAACGAACTATTTAATGGATTCATCCGAGTGTTCTAAATATGTGCTAGTCTAAACCTATGTACATCCATTTCATTGCAGCATGTTTCAGTGAAGTTTGTATTTTTGAAATTTGGATTTCTACCGTTTTCCTTAATGAGATGAATGAGATGGTTTTTGTGGTTTAAATTAGAACTCAATAAAAAAGAAGTTGATTCAAGCGAAAGAAATCAAAGATATGCATATATAGCAGGATGTTGTTTGAAAAACTGTACATGTATGTTTTATTAGAAATAGAGATGCAATAGACAGAATCCCTGTGCAAACAATTTTCGTGTATGTATTCCATTATTTGAATTCGATGCCTTGTGGCCCAATAATAAACTCCGATATCATGCTCTTATCATTAATGCTTTCCATTCTGAAATGCGAGTGTCCATTTGTAGATAAAACGAACAACCTAAGAGTGATTAGTCGCTGCCAAGTTTGTGATAAATACTCTGAAGTCTTATTATTCCCAAACAATACTGGTTTAATAAGAATAAAAACCAAAGCAGGATCTCTCTTTGCCATCATTTTAATTGTTGCTGGAATAGACACGTGATATCCGGCACTTATAGGGTCAGTTTCCAAATCAACCCAATAGAAACTCGCAGCATTATCGACTACTATAAGTTTCACATTGACATTATTGATGTATTCTTCAGATAACGAATTTAAGGAATATAGCAATTGATGACTAGACAAGCATCGATACACTATCAATCGCTTCATACATGAGTCGACAATATCATTTCCATTTATATCGGCGGGCAACTTTGACTCTACCATTGCCAGTAGAACTTGTATCCATCGCTGAGGATTCAACGTGCAATCACTATCAAACCATAAAACAGTGCCTTCGTCACCTCCGAGTGACTTTGGAAGGATGACGTTGATTGACGCGTGCATGGCCAGCTCAGATTTACCTGAACTCCCACAACCTACGAACTCAATGACACGGTGCTCATCAGTGCAAGGTATTCCCAAACTGACCACGCGATCCTTGTTGCACATCAATTCGTACGCAGATTCATCAAACTCCATCTTCGAACACTAATCACAAGTTGTTCAAAAATATAAAATGGTCAGTGTCTACCACGAAATTCACGTATACGACGAACTCGTTTTTATCCTATACTGGTACTACAAAAGACGCTGAATCATCTTGATGTATTCATTATTCAAAGTTGATCCTACTTTAAAATTATTATTTCTTATACAGGGCCTCTACTAGTGACTTGGCCTTCCGCAGTTCCGAAAAAGGCTTCTTTTGCCATTCCCACAAATAATCCAGTGCAAACAATCCCAGGAATCGAATTTAAACGAGCTTCTAATTCAACAACGTCGTTAATCAGACCAAACTTTGCATCGATGATCAGGTTACCGTTATCGGAAACGCACGGACCTGCCTTCGAGAGCGCCATTCTCAAAGTTGCATCAGCTCCCATCTTCTTCAGCTTTGATAAGACCGGTACATAGGCCATAGGAATTACTTCCAAGGGCACTCCCTTTGTCCATTGCTCTCCTAAAACAGAAGAATCCTTTCGGTAATCCGCGCAAATCACAAATATTTTAGCACATGAAGCCACTATCTTCTCTTGTGTCTGGCATCCTCCTCCTCCCTTGATGCAGTTCAATTGACTGTCAACTTCATCCGCGCCATCAATCGCAATGTCAAGCTCCGGATGCTGGTCAAGACTTCCAAGTGTGAGGCCGTATTGATGAATCAATTGGTTCGCTTGAAAACTTGTTGGCACGCAAACTACATTAAGCTTCTCTTTTGATACTCGTTCTGCGAGTCGCTCCACTGCATACGCTATAGTAGATCCGCTACCAATACCTACTTTATTACCGTCAAACACATATTTGTCGACAGCTGCGATAGCCGCTTTACGTTTTGCCTGTTCTACTTTATCAGCCATCACCTTTCTCATCAATGGTCCCGAATATGAGGATAGGTCCCCTGCAATAAGAATTCGGTCCCTCGCGCTACTTTCTTATAGTGAAAACACTAAGTAGCACTTCTTGTGCTCGGCAAACCGATTCTTGGATACACATGCGCGATGCACTAATTATTGTTGCATCTGTTGTGATGACAATCTTGTTAGTACTAGATACCACGAATGCTTCTGGCTGCTATGTGCCTCAAGGTACGATATCCTCCAGAACAGTCACGAAGGATTATAATTGTACCCTACCATTTTTATATCAAAATTCAACCACTGTTCTGACATTCGATTATACTCCACTAATATCAGAAGCAACGCCCGCTGGTTTGAATAGCGCTCAAAAGAATCTATACGCGGATTTAAGATGGTGTTCCTATTCTCCTGGGTTTGCATATAAAACCAGTGATCCATCAATACGTAATAAATGGGGGATCGTCTCATGTGATGAAAGTGCTGTCTTTCCTACTGCTCAGCCCACTAGTCAACCTACTACGTCAAGTCCTACTTCGGCTCCTACTACCGTATCTCCTACCCAAGCACCCACAGAAGAACCAACAACTTCAATTCCCACTTCTGTGCCGACTAGAACACCGTCTAAGAGTCCTACTAGATCCCCTGTAACCCTTGTACCAACCGGATCTCCATCGAAACATCCGTCAAAATCTCCTACAACGAGTTATCCTTCTGCAAGTCCCACTACCCCACCAACGGAATCTCCAATAACAGTTCAGCCAACATCAAGCCCAATAACAGTTCAGCCAACATCAAGCCCAATAACAGTTCAGCCAACATCAAGCCCAATAACAGTTCAACCAACATCAAGTCCAATGACAGTTCAACCAACATCAAGTCCAATACTTCGAGTCACATCAAGTCCATCTTCTGATCAGAAACCAGCTACATCAAATGAAGATTTGTCATCATCAGTAATGGGACTCAGTATTGGGACGGTTGTGGGAGTCGCTGCTATTGGAGGAGGAATTACATATCTTCTAGTCCGCTACAAGAGGAAGCAAGAACCTCAATTAGGAAAACCTGAAAATGAACTTCAAATGGCAAATATCCTTCACGTTGATCACACTGAATTCCCTCGATACAAGTTTTAATTTGGAGTTTGTTGAAGTATTACAAGAGAAAATATACGGTCTCAGCCGAACTTGAACGATTAAAGTATCACAAGAGAAAATACGCCGTCGCATCCGAATTTGAACGATTGAAAGCTCAATTCCGTAGACTCTTCTTTTGATCGAAGCTTGGTGCTCACTTCATCATCTTTTGTATATTTCGTGTTTGCAACACCTTCGTTAAGAAGGTTTTCATGGACTCTATTTTTTTTTTTTTTTTTAAAAAAAAAAAAATTAATAATTTTTTTTTTTTAATTTTTTTTAAAAAAAAAAAAAAAAAAAAAAAAAAAGGTTTTTTTTTTTTCC
>Ga0105053_10010923_pt1 | contig 11218 bp, 16 predicted proteins | sample BON01_FD_78093 | JGI IMG/M metagenome (GOLD analysis project Ga0105053, IMG submission 78093) | Freshwater microbial communities from Lake Bonney liftoff mats and glacier meltwater in Antarctica - BON-01 | ecosystem: Environmental > Aquatic > Freshwater > Ice > Glacier meltwater | place: Lake...
CACCGTAATCGCTCGGATTTTGTCTCTGGCCTTCGAATTAGTTACCACAAGAAGGTGAAGTCTTTCTTGAAATTGGATCTTCTTAAGAGAGCCGCGTGCTCTGATCGTGAAGTTGATCTGTAAGCAATTTGAAGGATCTGCCTTTGACGAGAAGGCTCCACCTTGTGTGTACAAGGCCTTTGTCTGCAACAAAAGCCTTTGTTTTGCCCCTCTCAACCAGGCTCCTGTGCCTGGTTGTCGCCATTTCTCCTGTGTGCTGATTATGCATGTGTGTGTGTGCCTCTGTATGTGCATATAAAAATGTGTAGGATTCGTGATAAGTACTTAGCAAATATAAGCAAAATCGTGACAACGTCATGTGCAGTAATAACATAAGAAAATACAAATAGGTGTTCATAGTGACGTAAAACAAGCAGTGAAGTAGCAAATTTTTGGACACGTGACAGAATGCAATACGAATAAGTAAAATACAATAAATGTGTCCGTCATCTGGACTCTGGGGGAGGGTCTTGGATTGTGGTTCCCAGTCTACCATCCTGAGTCCACTATCATTCGACGGACCCCAGCTTTGACGCTCTATAAGCGTGTGATCCTCTCTCTATCTCCACCAAGATCCCTTTCCTTACGCCGCGTTAGTATTCAAACACCGGCTTCTTGGACTAGTCAACTTTCGCTCACGAAAAATGGGCCCATTTTCCGAAATACTAATTCTTAGTTAACCCTCCTTTAGGTTAGTTTAAATGCCCAAAAATAGAGGAAATAGCACGGGCGCGGGTCTAACACCTTTCCGAAGGAAAATTTTACTCCGAACAAAACACAGGTTTAGGCCGATTTTTGGCTGGTGAACACAGATTTCCAATCTGCTCGACGGGCTCAAAGGCGCTGAAATCCTGCGATTTCAGGGGGCCCGTCAAATTTAAATTGCTGACCACTTCCGAAGATCCGGTGTTCCTAGGGAATTGCACAACAAAACCCTGCAGGTACAAAAGGTTTGCTCAATCCAATTTACTGCTGTCTGCTACAAACCAAAAGTGTCGTCCAAAACAAATCGACGGGATTTGTTCAACTCATGTGGCAACTTTTGTTTCCCCTATCCTCGCTCGTTCGAAAATGCTCGCTGAGCGGCGCCCGGAGGCTGTAGGGGGCGTTGTAGCCTCTGGTTGCCCTTGACAGCTCGTGGTTCCTACATGGCGCCACGCGGCTCCCAATCTTGCTCGCGTGGGGTTTTTAGCCCTCCGATCAAAGGACGATGAGAGCGTGCAGAAAATTTGTGTTTTCAATTTGGTGGTACAAAATATTTCAAAGTTAAAGACACAGAGGCAATCTGGGCGAATCGAGAAATACCCTGGCGATTGATGTGAAAAGGTCCACACAACAAGTTAGTGGAAGGATTACTAACTCATCAACACTGTGCACACCGTTTGAGAAATCAGAACTGAGTGGCAAACTCTGAATGAGAAAGACAAAACCCTCGATCAGGATGAGAAAGAAACCACGCAGCCAATAAGGGGGGGATGGAGGTAAATGTCCGTGACCAGACCTGTAGTAAAAACTGGGCCACCGAAAAAATAAAATCCAAACCAGCCTGGGTATTAGCTCCCCCCTAGAAAGTGGCCAATTAGAAAGGTGGTACTTTCAACTGGGCGCAAGTTAAAGGATCTTGGTGTCCTCACACGTACACATTGTGCCCGATGTTCTCCTTCGATCCCTCTGTGGTTGGCCCAGCACCACCTTGCACCTGCTGGAGGAAGGACACAATCACCCAACTGTGCGCTTCGCATACCTGTGTCACATGATCGGCGAAGAGCTTGTCTTTTTTCGCTCCTTGTACATCAAGCTTTTTGAGCTTGGTGTAGAAGTCGCTTTCAACAACTGATCCGCAGTGTTCCACCACAAAGTTAATTTGCTCAAATTCCCACTTTGGAGCAGCAGCTTTGAGCGCACCGATGATGCTTTTGTGCTGCTCATTTACTTCTGCTTCTCTCACCTCTAGGAACCCCTCGTCCCTGTCTGTCGATCGTTTAAATTCTAAAATGTACACGATCTGCATATCCTCATTGATTGCGACCCCATCAGGTCGCCTGCCCCAGTAACAACTTTCGAAGAAAGACCCTGGATCGAGGTTGTACCGTGCCTCTTGACTTTTGACTGGAATTGTCACCTCTATAACCTGTGCCTTCTCCGCTAGCGCTTCCTTGCTGCAAAATCTTAGAAACTCTTCTCGTCACCACAGCGTGCTCATGTTACTTTCTTTGTCAAGCGTGACAAACTTGAACTTGCTTTTTGGCTTTTGTGCAGCGTGCATGCTGTCATACAGGTGCCTGGAGATGGAGTGGTGGGCAGCCGTAACCGTCGTTGCCATTCCTTTGCAGCCTGCACTTTTGATGTGACCGTGTGTTTCAGCCGCCAGACCGTCAGTCCTCTCACATCGAGCCTCTCGCGCTTTTCTGCATAGCTGACACCCTGCTGCCAGGCTGATTGCATCTTGCCTATTTTGGTCAGAAAAGTGGCTGTTGGTGTATTTCCTGCCACCGCCATCCCCAATCGTCTCCTTCGCTTCCATGGGATTTTTTTGTCACTCAAATACCTCTCCAACTGAAACCTTCCTGCATTTTGTCTCAGCATGAAGTCCGCTACCCATGTACCGTAGAGAGGCTGATGGATGCCTCCCTTTTTTTTCTTCTCCTTGATACAAGTCTTTTTGAAACCCTCCTCATCCATCCATGTACCATGCTGTAGAGCCGTTACCATACTTGGATCATAGCTTACATCGACTCGTCGTCTTGGTTTGCTGATTTGTTTCTAAGCTCCTGTCACACGATCCCAGTGTTTGCGCGCTTCCTTTTCTGCTGATTATCGTGTAATCGCCTTCCGCACCTCGCTGTTCCACGTCGACTTTCGGGCTTCATAGCTCACCGTACCTCCTTTCCGGCGAGGCTGTTGCCATGTGAAGACTTGTCGATTTGTCCTGTCGTGCCATTCCGTGGGTACATCTTTGCCTGAAATAGCTTTGTCTGCTTGGATGTCGGCTTCTTCATTTGCAGGTTCTCCTCGATGCGCTTTCACCTTGACCAGAAACATCGCTGCTCCTGCTGTTGTTCTTTTTCGAAGCTTTTTGATTGCTTCCAATAAAACATCTGCGTCTTGCGCTCCTACTGACGTCGCTTTCCCGCCTTAACCTACCCATCTTTTTGCAGCTTTCAGCAGCGCTTGGTTGTCGCACAAATAAAGCATGGATTGTGTCACAGGGGTGCCGCGTAATGCCAAGACAAAGGCCACTAGTTCCGGACGGTTCGAGCTGCCTCTTTCCTCTTCACGTCCCACCTTCCTCTGCTGCCTTTTCCTTTTTTTTTTTTTGCAGGTACACATAATCTGCTCCCACTTCCCCCCCTTTTTGGTTAGATCCATCACCCGCTGTGACTGTGCCTCGGAAGCCATAACCTCCTAATCTGTCGATCTCTGTGCCCATCCAGTATTCCCGCTCGATAGCCTGACGCCCTCGCTGCTGTCAACAAAATCTGATTTTGTTTTGCCATGACAGTGACATCTTTGTGAACCCAAGCGTGATTCTCACTCAATGCCATTTTATTGTTGCCTTGCTTCCACCATGACCTGTATCGTACGCTCTGCCCGCGATGTGCCTTCTTTCTGCTCCCGTTCTTTTTGTTCTTCTCCTCTTTCCATTTTGTTTCATCGTATTTAAAGAAGATTCCTTTCCCGCTGAGCTCAAATGAGTGGATTTCCTCCGCCCCTTTTTTTGACCTGCACCACACGACCCAGTCATGCATCGTGGTTGCCTCTTCCAGCCAACTTGTTTTTTCTTGTTCTGATGAGCTCGCCCATATCTCTGCCGTTGGTCCTTTGTTTCTCCCCCAGAAGAGTAGATCTCCTCGTCCCGCCGACTGAAAGAAAGGAGGGGCAGACATCGCTTCTTGTCATTCAATTCTCGTGGCACTATTGATCTGCTGCAGTGCTCATAATACTGCCCACGTTGGTGATCTGTATCCAGCTTCTTCCAACTCTTCTGTTCGTTTAGTCTCCTTCCGAATATTTGCAATCAGCACTTGCTCGTGGCCTTCCCAACACTCCTGCTTTTTCAGAAATTGCCATCCCTGGCTATTGATTGTCCATCCTCATCCTGGGTCCAGGCATGGTCAGACCTTACGTCGTGATGATTCTTGTTTCGTCCACTCGTTCTTCGCATACATGTGACGAGTCTAAGATTCTGACGAAACCAACTTCTGGAACCTTTTGGTCCAGAAATCAATCCTTTCCTATTTCTAGTGGCCTTTCTTGCTCACGAAGGAGGCGAGGATCACATGCAGCTGGTGGCATCGAGGGCGCTTCCCACCGCATGCTTCTGCGCATGAACTCGGAACCTTTCTCGTCAATTGGATTGCTGGCAATGAGTGGATGATGTGTTGAGCTTTGCCTCGAGGGCTCGATCTCTTTACTCCATTCACTTTGAAAAAGCGTTAGTGTCTGTTCAAGTTCTAATTGCAGCATTCCCGATTTTCATCCGAAATAAAATCAGTGATCGCAGGCGCCAAGTGACATGCAACTAAGTGGTCACGTACCCTTTGGCTGCTGTCTAAATCCTGTGCTCTCTCCTCGTGTTCTCCCCCACATGTCGGTCTCAAGGGAAAGCCCATTTGCTCTGATGTGAGCCACAACCATGATGACTCGTCCACCAAATTCGCATTGAAGACAATTGCTTCTGTAACTCTCTCCATCGTCACAATAGTGTCGCCACCTTGCTTGTCGTCTAATCTGCCAGCATACCTCGGATCTGCATTGGTGAATATCATGCCGATCAGTGGCTGCTGTGATTTTCAAGTTGGATTCGTCGTTCGGATCCCTCATTTGCACGCTAAGCACCTACCTTTCCGACAAAAACTTTAAAAACCGAGAACCCAAATCTACATGGATTTGAGTTACATAGACCCTCAAACAAGGGTACTAACTACTGTTACAAGTAATAAAAGCAATCATCATCACCACCTCGACCCAGTTGCATCTTGTGAAAATGCTTGCCAAACTCCTTGACGACCCCACACTGTGTACATTGCTTGAACTTAGATCGGTGTGTCGGCTTTTGCCACCATCCTGCACTCTCGAACTCTGGCTCGTGCTGCCCACTCCACCAAGAGTCCGGTAAGAGTAGGACAGGTCTATCCTTGTTGAATCTGTCGGCGAGCTGCCAGTCTGAAAGACCTTGCCAGGCTTGGATTCTGTTGGCCAACCAGGTCACTTCATGCCCATTTACCTGAGCCTCAAACTCCACCATGTCGGCCACCCATGCTCCAATCTACGCCTCTGCTATCTGCCGCATGTCTCTTACCTTTCCAACGAAGCTTGTGATCATCGTGTGCGTGTTGACTGCTGCCTGTTCACCGAGTTGTCTTCTCGTCGCCACTCCTTTTTTGACTGGGCGACTCTTGCAAGCTCTGCAGTATTGTATTCTGCATGCTCATCGATTGCCTTCTTCACCAATTCTTGGGCTCGATGCAGAAAGGAGTCCGCGTCCCACATCGAATGCATGTCGTCAACAAGCTGAAACAGCAGGTGGTCGACGTGCATCTTTGCCTGTCGGCTATCTCGCTTACTACCTGCAGGCTTAAGGATATTTGTAAAGAGGTGTTGCACTATTTCCCGGACCTCTTGTACGTCGTCTGCACCTAATCCCAGTAGCTTCATTACCTTTAACAAGTCGGCGACATAATCCCACATGTTACCTCCATCCAAGCTTCTGCCGTACATGAAGGCTCAAGTCTACCAATACCAGGTCCCGATGCACACGTTTGGAGGGCAAAACTCCACTGGGCTTGCGTCTGATTTCCGCTTTTCTTCGGCTATTGATGTCATATCATCAGACCCCTTGTCGTCGACGTCTCCTTGCTGCTCTCAGCTTGGAACTTCGCGAGAGTTTCTTTCAGTTCAGTCCACTCTGCCAAAACCGTTGAGGAGCGCTCGAATTTTTTGACACTGGCTTTGCACCTTCTCTCTGTTGATGGTAGCTCGAGGCCTTTCCAATCAACTAGATTTAGATACTCCTGCATAAGACATTGGGTGGTGCGGCAGAGTCCTTGCGCATTGGGTACACGCACTCGAACTCTTTGCTCACCATTCAACGTTGTAGACAACCTGAGCTGTGGTGACAGATCCTGATATGCTTTTGAAAAAACCAACGGCTGTCCTTGGTAGATCTTCGAAGCTTTCGAACCCTGCCTTTTTTAAGATCGGTATGCCTGAGTTCTTCATAGTCTCTTCACCTGTCCACAACAGATTCCAGACTTGTATATCAAGGCCCCACGCAGTTGGCTCAGTGTCTACACGCAATCCCCCAATCTTCCCGATTCGTGTTTTGCACTTCCAGATGGACCGCGTTGCCGTTGCCCAGCTCATCTGTTCAGGGACGAGCACTGAAGCGAGTTTTTAGTCCATTTTTTCTGCCCATGTGACAAACACGTTTTGACTGTGCAACGACTTTGCCAATCATGACCAGAAGTCTTTGTTGGTTACGTTCCAGTCCTACAGCTCTATTTCGTCAATCAAATCAGTAAATGAGTTGCAGTGCCACTCTGTCAATGTGCGTGCTAATTGCGCTGGCGTAATTTTTTTGACGACATCTTCATGCTGCTTGCATTGGTCAACGTGCTGCAGCAAGGCCTGCGTGAGTACTCCTGACGGCATGGGGCACTCATGGCCACCTTCTGCAGTTGGGAAGGTGTAGAGAGAGTTTGCGGTTGACCATGGTACGTGCCATGCATTTTTATATGCTTGTACGCAGATTTTTTGCAGACCCTCCAACTCATTCTGCGACCATTCGATCAGGGCTTCTGAGAACTGGAAGGCGCCGATTCTTTTCTGTGCGAAGAGTTTGGCAGAAAGTTCTGGCGTCAGCGAGTGGCTTTTGATTACATCACGTGCCACTCTCGCGTTTTCACGGACTACCTCTCTTGTGGCGCTCATGTCACCATTTCTCGTGCCCCAGTAACCTAAGTAACCTAGATACCGGCACGTGTTATTGATGTCTAGTGTTTTAAATTCGCCATTTATCCTCAGATCTGGTGCCGGCATGCTTTCGCTTCGCTTTCGATCCTTGTTAATAACGAGCAAGAAAGTTTTTGTAACGTTGATTTCCATGCCATACCTTGTTGTGAACTCCTGCACCACGTCTAGCAAAACTTGCTTTTGATCAGACGTTTTGTTGGTGCTGCCTCCTTTGTGAAATTGAGAGATGGTGCCATTCATAGTGGACCGACTCTGGCGCGCAGTGTCGATGGTTTTCTCGGATAGATTCAATATTTCATTCACTCACGCTTGCACGATCAAGAATTCCTCATCTGGCATTGTCTTCAATAGCTCATTGGAGCACTTGTCAGGGCCTGGCGCCTTGCCTGGTTTGAGACAGTATTCAACGTACTTTGCGATTTCTTTACTGGTTAGTGCTCAACGCAACCTGCCCTGCATGCCACTAGCGGTTCTGTATGCGTTGATATTGAGCTTGGTCATCAGCTCCAGCACTGCCATTGTTCTTTTGTTGTGCCGAAAACTTGAATCTGTGAAGTACCAGCACCCCTGGCAGAAAGCAACTAGCTCTCATCTATTGGGCTCGGCTGTGTCCTGCGGGATACTTGCACAGGTCTTGCTCGCATTGCCCCACTTTGTCATCGTAGGCTCAGGTCGCCGTCTTTGTGCACCCACGCAGCATTCTAGCGAGGGACATTTGAGGCAGCACTACGATGGCGGCGGAGACGGGGGAGAGGGTGGAACCTCAGTAGGCATGAGCGACGTCAGAACGCACAGTTTCTTGAATCCACATTCCTTACATGTTGCAGTCGGCGTGTACCCTTGCGATTCGTAATAGTTTTCCCATGCGGGCTCAATTTCTCCGCCGGTCCATGGGCCTTCACCACAGAGAATCTGCCTACAGGCTGTTGCTTGAGAAAAACTGACTATCTCATGCTGTCGAGTGATCTTTGTACTCGCAAGTGCAATCATCCCCCTTTGAATGGCCTCTGTAGAGATGAACTTTGAGAAAGGGCATGAAGGGGCATCGTGAGCGTCTTGACGCTTTGGTTGCGCCAATTCCAACACCGATAAAGAGACTGCTACCTAAGCAACTCGAGGGGTGGCAGCTGCGCTTGCTGAGTTGGCTCTGTTATGCCATTTAGAGCATGCGTTATGAGATGAATTCAAGGCTTGCATGGCCCCCCAGTCCTTTTCGTAACCCACGCTGAGAATGATTCGTGCGCCTTGTATCTGGTGGACTGCAGTGCTTGGCCAATCTTCAGAGAACTCCTCGGTTGCAGCATTTCATGCCTCCAAGAGCATCCGGTCGTCATTGTATTCGAGGCAGCAGCCCCAGGGCATTCTCCAGACCAGTTCCGTCTGCGTTGGCTGCGGCCCATACATACTTACCGGAGAATTTGCCAGGTCCCTTGTGCTCTTCCAGAAAGGCCTTCTCGGCTTGCCTGTTAGCCTCTCTGATGTTCTATCGGTCCTGTTTGATGGCTTTAGACTTCAGTTCGTTCTGGCGGGACTGAATCATTGCATTCTGGCGGGACTGGATCATTGCATTCAGCACAATCTTCCACCGTGGGTATGGGTGGCGTGATGTGCCTCCTGCGGCGTCATTTGGAATTCATGGTAGATTCCAAATTCTGCTAGACATTCCATGGCAACTTTTGATGCTTGTCCAGGTTTCCTCACAGATATCAATGCCACCTTTAATGTCCCCACTTCCCTCAAGATCCCGACTTGTTCACGGCTTTTGTGGGGGCCTCGTTCCTGATCGGTTGCTTCGACCTTCCGCTTTTCTATGCATGAGCTGTCTGGATGTTGTGACTCGCACAGTGATCATCTGCATCACTGCTTGCTTGGGTCTGCACTCACCTGCCGTATAGCTTCTGCGTATTTCTTGAGCTATCGGGCTTGTGATTATATTAAGCTTTGGCCGGATGCGGGGGAGCTGCTTTGGGTCTATCTTCTTCAACTTCAGCTCACCTGCTCGACCGCCTACAGCACTGATCCGGGACATAAAAACCGCTTTTTTGACCCAGCCAGCGAGTGTTTAAGCACACACTGATGGAGCCAGAACCCAGCCTGCCAGCGTTCTCAGGCTTCAAACCATTAAAAAACTGCCACCCAGCCAGCGAGTTCCTACACTCCCCGTAGAAACTTTAACTTTGTAGTAAGAGATTTTATGAATCGTGAAAAAAATAAGAGAGAAAATCATTAAGATTTTTCATAGAGTAAATCTGAGATTTTCACACAGAAAATTGAGATTTTCAAAGAGAAAATTAGACAAAATCATTAAATCATTAAGAAACTGCCCAAATCGCTGCCAGTGAGTTTCTAAACCCACAGTGATGAAACCGGCTAAATTCCAGACTACTGTTTCTATAAATCATTGACAAACTGCCCACTGGCAAATTGATGCCAGCGGGTTTCTAAACCCTCAGTGAAGAAACCGACCCAATTCCAGCCTGCAGTTTCTATCTGCTAGTTTCTATGTCCCGGAACGCTACTATACCACTTGGCCTTTGCGATACGTAAGCAAGTTTCCATCGACTGTGCACGATATTGATGCATGGTCATTGCATTCTGCACCCACCAAATGAACTTTGCTTGTTGAGCTTTGCATTGTGCATGTATTTGTGCATGTCAGGTTCCACGTGATGATGTGGTCAAGCGACGCGCTCGATCCCCTGAAGAGATCCCTGCGCGTGTGCGCTTCTGATTCAATCAGTGTTCCGTGCGTTGGATGCACGAAGTCCTGGAAAAACTTGTCCACCTTGTCATATAGCGCACTTGTAGATTCAATGTAGACTGGGGTAGCCATAGCGAGAGAGTGCCGCGTTGAAGTCACCTCCCATTATTCGCCGCTGCGTCAGCGCTGCGTCTATCATTGCCCTCAGATGATAGGTGACCTGCCGCTGCAAATCATGCCGCTTCGCCGTGGCTTGATGCACATTGACTATGCTGATACTCACATTGTCATGTGTTTTGGCCTCTAGCCATACGACACGGCCTTGGGCCATGTGCTCAAGCGCCAACATGTGACGGGGTTTGTACCAGGTGCAAACCCAAAACAGTGCGTCAGTTTGAAAAACTCGTTGTGTAGGAATGTAACTACTGTGATTTGCCCTTTGCTGAGTGCATACTCTTCAGTTAGCGTTCTGTCATTTTCATCATTTCCCACATCCACGTGGCTTCCTGCTGCGATATAGCCTTCGTACTTTGGGAGCATCTGTCTGGGCTCTCGTCTGACTTTGACTGTAGTTCCTTTACGTAAAAGTTACTTCCGTAGCAGGACTACCGCAGATCCTTTCTGCGTTGTCTGTGCAATGGATTGTAGCGCTGCGGACAGATGCAGTGGTCTTAGACTCCAGGAGATCACATTCCCCGTTAGGCTGGTATGTGGACTCCATCTCTGGCACGATTCCAGGGCTCGTTGCCACTGCCACTGCTCCCAGCCCGAAATTGAACTCCACGTTCTCTGATTACCAGAGGTTTCTAGCAAAATCTCTTCATCCCATCTTGCTATGAGCCTGTGACCTCTGTTTCTGAGCCTTCCTAAAAAATTCGGTACTCCGCCATATTCTATAGCTGTCAAGAAATCTCGTATCAGTGATCCAGCAATCTCTGACTCACTTCCTCCCACTGTCCCTGCTCGTTTCTCTGGGAGGGCAGGTTTGAAGAAATGCCTTCCTGGACTAATGGAGCTAGTGCATATGACTATGTCGTGTACATTGAGCTCGTCCCATTCTACATTAGTGAAACTCACTTGCGATTGTAATGCCAATGCGAGTGCTTCGTGATCAATTTTCGCGTTGTACGATGTGATTTCGTCAACTTTTTTCCAAAGGAGCTCTAGCGCTCTGATTAGCTGCTGATTCTGCATCCCACATGCTTCCGTCCATGATATATTTTCTTCGATGCTTCTGGCTTCAGTCCACCTTCCTGATTTCATGGCCCATGATGTGAGCGCATCTCGAAATCTAGATTCAGAGCTGCCCTTGGGAATATTTACGCCAGGTTTGTTCAGTGCTCTCGATCGGTTCCATCGTCAGCATCGTGCACACCGGGCTGGTGTGCTGATCGCCTTTTGTACAAAAAACTGCTGCTCACCGATGCTAATTGTGAAAGTCTCCTCGCACTGTTTGCACCAGGATGTGATCTCGGCAGGCAAGCTCCGTTGGCTTGCTAGCGG
>Ga0105053_10010924_pt1 | contig 11217 bp, 7 predicted proteins | sample BON01_FD_78093 | JGI IMG/M metagenome (GOLD analysis project Ga0105053, IMG submission 78093) | Freshwater microbial communities from Lake Bonney liftoff mats and glacier meltwater in Antarctica - BON-01 | ecosystem: Environmental > Aquatic > Freshwater > Ice > Glacier meltwater | place: Lake...
GATTGCCATCAGGCTCTTTTCTTTCAACAAGATACTCTTGTTTATTAAGAAATTAGCATTTGATGGCTTTTATCCACTACTAGTAGTTTTAAAAAAATCGATTTTTGTTGTTGTTTAAAAAATTTCAAAAGTTTAATAGTTGTTGTAGGTTGATCCATTTGGGGGGTTTAAATTTTAAATATATTCTGTTTGTTCAAAAAAACAAATTCAAACTATGAATTCAAATTCTATTTTCCTATTTTATTTGCAGGGCAAAAACTATGAAATTCAAAAGTGAATTCAAAGAGCAAATCGACGCTCTGAACTAGGAAAGGGATGCTACTATTAGGGATCTTCTACAAGGTGTGAAGAAAAACTCGAGAACTTTTTTTGGAGTGCAAAGCTAAAAACGTGAATTTGAATTTCTTGTTTTCTTATTAGAATGGTGATAGCATCGGGGAACTGACATTCCCAACAGGGGAAGCAAAACTAGAAAACTTTTTTTTGAGAGCCAGGTGCAAAAATTCCCCATCTGAGCGGGCACATGAAGGACTTCGATTGTTGGACGATCCTCGCAATTTGAAAGGCGTGCCTCCTGGAGACTTTTCTGTCACCGTTTTTCTCAATTTAACTCCTACTATATCTTTCATACTGGGTGTATTTGGATTTTCGCTGTTTATATTTGAAGCCGGTCTCTTACGTAGCTTGATTCTTTGCAACTCTTCGAGTGAGACGCCTCCTGATTTGCTAGGTGTTGAATTGCTAAGGGGGACTTTGAGTAGGCTTACCGCTTTAATATCTGCTAAACATATCCCCGATCGACTCTTGTTAGTTGTCTCTATTGCCCCAGAAACCAACTTCGACTGTGGCGACTTGGAGTCTGGAAATAATAGCAAAGGATCCGTTTTATCTTTTCGCATAGCTTGAATAACGGCATTCTTTGGAATCCCAAACGATAGCATCTTGCTATATTTTAAAACTGCTGGGTTCGTTGTAGCAGCAACCTCTTTTTCCCGAACCTGGTTTTCTGGAATTCGAACAGCTTTCACTGGCTTCGACTTTAGGTCGTCAAGCTGAATTTTTAACTCCTTTATTGTATTTTCAGCTTGTACTAACCGCTCAGGAATATCAAAAATCGCAGTAGCTCGTAAATAGGCTTTGTTCGAACCTACCACCATTGATTTAATTCGATTGGTGACTGTACTTGGAATCGAAGATATTCGAGCTAGCAAATTTTCAAATGACCTCCTTTGCACAGCTATAAAACTAGATGCTTTTGTACCGAAGGTATCTGCTTGGAATTTTTTCTCTATCTTTTTCTTGCTTTTTCGTTTCACGATCTTCAGTTTGGATCGCCTTGTACCAAGCTGCACATCTTGCTGCTTCAAAAGATCTTTCTCGGGCGACTGTAGAACCTTAAAAGAGTATTTTCTCCAGTTGAATTGATTATTATTGAACGCATATTGTGTCATCTTCCAAAATATACTAAAAGCAAAGCAATCTAATTTCGAAAGGACTTAACGACAAAATTTGCGAAGCGGTCCCCACCATATTTGGATCTAGTCGTTTCCGATGACCAAGGATGAGTAAGTAGTTTACTGTTTTATCGATTGAAGGTACTGAACGTAGCAGGTTTCAGAGGATATTAGTAACAGGAGGGGCAGGCTTTTTAGGGTCACATTTGTGTCGCCGCCTTGTGAATGAAGGGCATGAGGTACTCTGCATGGACAATCTGTTCACCGGCAGTCGAAAGAACATCGAGGATTTGATGAAACTTCCTAACTTTGAATTTGTGAGACATGATGTGACAGAACCATTCCAATGTGAAGTCGATCAGATATACAATCTTGCCTGTCCTGCATCGCCTGTACACTATCAGTACAATCCGATCAAGACAATGAAAGTGTCAGTTCTAGGTGCCATGAACATGCTGGGTTTGGCAAAAAGGACTAAAGCCAGGATATTGCAAGCATCTACCAGTGAAGTGTACGGTGATCCAAGTATATCCCCTCAAGTAGAGGAGTATTGGGGAAATGTCAATCCTGTCGGAGTACGTTCTTGTTACGATGAAGGGAAACGAGCAGCAGAAACTTTGTTTTTCGACTACAATCGTCAAAATAACGTGGATATTCGGGTAATGCGGATTTTCAACACGGTAAGTGCGCTCCGATTGTTTTGTTTGGGATACTAACAGATTGCCTCTGTAGTACGGGCCAGGGATGCATCCTTATGATGGACGAGTGGTGTCTAACTTTATTATGCAAGCATTGAATGCCGAAGATATTACGATATATGGCGATGGTTCTCAAACTCGATCATTCTGTTTCGTTGATGACTTGATCGACGGAATGGTTCGATTGATGAATCAAGAGGAGACCATTGGTCCTGTGAACATAGGAAATCCAGATGAATTCACTATCAAGGAACTTGCTGAAAAGTGTATCGCTCAAACGAATTCAAAGTCAAAGATTATTTTCCTGCCTTTGCCAAATGACGATCCTAAACAACGAAAACCAGATATCACGAAAGCAAAAAAATATTTGGGATGGGAAGCTAAGATCAAGCTTGATGCTGGTTTAGGGAAAACCATCGATTACTTCGCCAGCATTGACCTTCGAAGGTTCAAACGACCGACAGCACATACAGCACATGCGAACTCAGATTCTGCTGCCAAGAAATCTAAGAAGAATTAATTAATAAGCAATAGCAACATATTTTAATATCGAACCTCCACTATTAATAAGAGCCGAAAGAGGGAACGACAGGTATTTATGTGTTTAGTTCAAAATTCAAATATCATTTCGAATTTTTAGTGAATTTTAAATTTACGTGATAAAAAAATGGATGGCTACAACCTGTAGAAAATTCAGGCTTTATTCATTCTCTATTTGATTACAAGACATCATGCAGGTGAGTAGTACTGACGGAGACAATTCGATTTATATATCTAATAAGTTTGTTTTAGATCTTCGTAAAGACACTGACTGGTAAGACCATCACCCTTGATGTTGAACCGTCGGATACCATCGACAACGTTAAGTCCAAGATCCAGGACAAGGAGGGTATTCCACCTGATCAGCAGAGACTTATCTTTGCAGGAAAACAGTTGGAGGACGGTCGTACATTAAGCGATTACAATATCCAAAAAGAAAGTACTCTTCATTTGGTTCTCAGACTTCGAGGAGGTGGAAAAGTGCATGGTTCGTTAGCTCGTGCAGGAAAGGTCAAGGGACAAACCCCAAAGGTAGCCAAGCAAGACAAGAAGAAACTCCCAACTGGAAGAGCTAAAAAGAGATTGCAGTTTAACCGACGCTATGTTAATGTAAGTTTAGAAGAATGAATGTAGAATGGCCATGGCTGACTTTTGAATGATAGGTTGTTACTGCTCCTGGTGGCAAACGTCTAGGACCAAATAACAACGCTGAACGTGTTCGTAGAGAAGAAGAAGCTAAGGCGTAAACCTGTTGGATTGTGTAGTATGCGATTTATCAGCAAAAAGTTTATTATGATATGATTTTTCTCTTCTTACTTTTATTTCTTTTGAGATGAATTAAATTCTTTTCTCTTTGAAGTACGCGGTTTAATACGTTATCCATGATAGAAGATTTTGAATCTATATTTTTAAGAATGGTTGATTTCTATTCACTACGTTGATAGGAAGAAGTCCTGGAATCTATTTGAAATAAAGAATTATTCATTCGATTGATAAAACCGAACCACTTGTTTTCAATATAGTTGTGTTGAAATTAATTGAAAATATTTGGATGATTATGATGTGATCCATCGTTGCTGCATTCTTTTAATCAATACCAGTATTTGTGTTTAAGTACTAGTACTTACCCTGAGTGGTAGTGAGGTTTCGAAGCGATTGGTGGTTAATCCATTATATTTAACGGTAGAAAAGCGTTAGGTGAAAATAGTGTGATCGAATTATTGTTGGTTACACACAAAGGAATAAGCTAGTCAACGGAAGGGGGAGTAAATATTAGATCGTTAGTAACGCAGTTAGACATCGCCGAGTATATAAGAGAAGAAGTAGTGAGTGTGTGTATGGGCAATAACTAAATCTGTTCTTCCATCACCGTCCGTCTTTTTAGCTTTGATTTAAAAGCAACTATACAATGAGTACTGGTTTTAACGTGAATGAAATCATTGACAAACTTTTAGAAGTTCGAGGAGCGAGGCCTGGTAAACATGTGCCCCTGACAGAGACGGAAATAAAAAATTTGTGTAATCATGCTCGGGAGATTTTCATGAGTCAGCCGATACTTCTCGAGTTGGAAGCACCAATCAAGATCTGCGGAGATATTCATGGGCAATATTACGATCTTCTGAGGCTGTTTGAATATGGTGGTTTCCCTCCTGAAGCCAACTATCTATTCCTTGGTGATTACGTGGATAGAGGTAAACAGAGCTTGGAAACCATCTGCCTCCTGTTAGCGTATAAAATCAAGTACCCAGAGAACTTCTTTATTTTGCGAGGAAATCATGAAAGTGCTTCCATCAACAGAATATACGGTTTTTATGATGAGTGCAAACGACGCTACAATATCAAACTGTGGAAGACATTTACTGACTGTTTCAATTGTCTTCCTATTGCTGCGATTATAGATGAAAAAATCTTCTGCATGCATGGGGGATTGTCTCCTGATCTACATACAATGGAGCAAGTGAAGCGAGTAATGCGACCAACTGATGTGCCCGACACTGGTTTGGTGTGTGATTTGCTATGGGCAGATCCGGATAAGGATTTGATGGGTTGGGGAGAGAATGACAGAGGCGTGTCCTTTACCTTCGGGCCAGATGTTGTCCAAATGTTTCTTAAAAAGCATGATCTAGATCTTATTTGCAGAGCTCACCAAGTGGTTGAAGATGGATATGAATTCTTTGCTAAGCGATCACTCGTAACTTTGTTTAGCGCTCCCAATTATTGCGGCGAATTTGATAACGCTGGGGCAATGATGAGTGTGGATGACACTTTACTATGCTCGTTTCAAATTTTAAAGCCGGCTGAGAAGAAGCACCGGTACACTTACGGAGGAGTTAACGGAGGAGCTGCTGCCAGTACTACTGGTGGAAGCAGCAGACCTGCAACCCCACCTCGAAACCCAAAATCAACCAGTAAAAAATAACTATTCTATATTTCCAACTCGTTTACAGTATATTTATTATATTTCATTATTCTCTAAATTATTACTGCTTGTTTGGCTCCCCTCATTTTCATATATATTCAAGTCTTCACACAAGCACAATTGGAGAATTGGGCATCGAACTTGTCTTTTCTATAGATACGATCTATTTTTAATGTGACTGGAGTGCTGCGTTTGAATTGAACTTAAATGGGCTCCACTTTTTATTAATTTGGAATTCCCTGTCAAAATTTATCATAATACCTCAAAAGAATCCAAAAAGAACGTCGAATTGCAACAATGTTCAAAGAGCAACGAATTGAATTTCAAAAATGAGCGGTACGGTCCCCGGATCTGTTTTTTGATAACGTATTTCAACGAAAGTGGAGATGGTGGATTCGCTCTCGAGCAGGAAACGAATCAAAGTGAGAGATCCAATTGGAAATCATGGGGACAGTTTGCGCAAGGTTATCGCTGCCGCGGTGAAACTTCAAGTGCTAGATCTTTCTGAAACGCAAGTGTTAGCACAAGACGTTGTATTCGCTTTGACTGGAAGAACACACTTACTGAAGCAGTTGATTTTATCTAAGAACACCATTGAATGTTCCGGTGTCAGGTTGCTTGCTAAACTTGGGCACATTTTAATTCATCTGGATTTATCCTATAATAATATTTGGGAGGAAGGAGCACGACATCTTGGAATCATGATCAAGGAATCTAAAGTCATCAAATCGATTGATATCAGAGGCAACAATATCAGAAACAAAGGTGCCGAGTATATCGCTGGTGCATTGATTCAAAATCGCTCCATTCACAAACTTTTGGTCGCTGATAACTTTATTTTTGATAGCGGTGCAATTTTGCTGATGGATTCATTGAAGACTCACCCCACTATGAATTTTTTGGATATATCTGAAAATAAAACTGGACTTCAAGCTAAACATGCGCTGGTTAACGCGCTTGATTGGTTTGTCGGGGAAATTATTTTAGATGCACAAGAATTTCGAAATGAAATTAGCGAAGACGACATTGAAACTCTCACAGTAAATGACCTTATTTTAGAGTCGAAACGGAAAAAAGTTCTGATCAGGAGTTTGAAAGATGCTGAAAATTGTTTAAATGATGCGAATACGACGGCGAGCAAAGAGCAAGGTTTCCGCACAAAAGACAAAGTTGAAATGTCGGTATTTCTTAATGCGGAGAAAGTTGAAGAGTTTCAACGACGATTGCAAATCTTGAAAGAAGATAATAATAATATAGAAACTCGAATTCAAGTGGCAGAAAAAGAATTGTCGGCACACGATTTTCAAAAACAAGAGATTTTGGAAAAGTTGAGGTTGCTTTATGAAACCAGAGGAACACAGGAAAAGACCTTGGCAGGTATTCTAGAGACTATCGAGCATTTAGAGAGCTGCAAAAGTCTTCATCTGGCTCGATTTGCAGACTTACAGTATCATATTTCTGTTTCTGCCATTGAGCTATCTGAATTGAAAGGCAAACTTGGTAGGCTATCCGCTAGACATGAACAGTCCTACGAGTCATGTGATGTGTCCAGAAAGAAAACCAATGCTTTGAACATTGAAATAGAAAATATTCTTGGAAATATTAACAGCGCATTTGAAGCTAAAGAAGAGGCCCAGATTAACCTAGGTTTCTTCCAAGCAGAAGAAGCGAAATTACTGGAGCGAATCGCAGCAGTTAACTCAGAACGCGAGAGAAATCGATCAATGCAAAACATGTTGGATGAACAACTAACAGAAAACAAATCACGATTGGAAAGTGTTGATGAAGATCTAGAGGCGACTAAGAGTGAAGTCAAATCCCAGGCAACAAGGAACCAAGAGTTAGAAATCGAGCTTTTGAATCTAGCGAATTCAACACAAGTAATAGAGGCGTTCCAATCACGAATCGCGAGTTTAACAAAAGAAAGGGATGAATTGAAACAGGAGGTGAAGAATCTCACTGCTGTTTCTTTTGATAGCAGCATAGTAAAGGATATCGTCTTCCATCCCACGAACGAAACAACTGAAACGAAATTACAAGTAGAAATTGATAATGAAGAAGAAGAAATGATACTGGAACTAAACGATGAAAACGATGAAAACGAAGCAAGTGCTCAACCTGTGACAGGTCCTTCTCGTTCCCACTTGATGAGAAGAACGTCACTTCGAGCCGACAAGATAGAACTGACGTTACCAAAGTTTCGACTTTTTATGCCTCAAGGTAAAACGATCGCCAAAAGCAAAGCAGTGTTAATAGCTGATGAAAAACAGGACGATTTCGTAGATCTTCACGAAACACCAAATGACCGCAATTTGAATGATGATATCTCAACTATTGAGAATGTGGATACTTTATCGGTTTCTGCTTCAGAGTTGAAAATATCTCCAGAAGCGAATGGACAGATAGTTTTAGAATCGTCAGAGTTAATGGTTATCGAAGAAATAGCAAGCGAAGTGCTTGAAGGGTCAGATGATTCGTTTGAGAATATTGTCGTTGCATCACTTGAAGGTATAAAGTTACCGGAGGAGAGCATCGTGGTTAGCGGAATCGCTCATACTCAACCATCTATCGTTCCTGTATTGCCCCCTAAACCGCCAGTATCCTCATCAAAACCGCTAGAAAAACCAACTTCTTTTGAAGACTTGCAGTTGTCGGATGTTTCAAAAGATGAAGTAATTCAAGCCTCTTCGAAAGTGAGTCCTTCAATGGAGGCAAAGTTACAAGAATCGCCTTCAATTAAACCAAAGGGTAGCCAACCTCCTCTAAAGAAGTTAGTGATAGTTCCGAAGAAGTCTGATGAAAGGAAGGATCCTAAACCTACTGTGAATCCAAAAACACATCATCAATCGAAGGATCCGATAGCAGAAGTTTCTCAAGTGACTGCTATAACGAAAACCCCGAAAGAAATGAAGCCTGAAATTTTGCCAGTCACGGCTGTCTCTCCTGTTTCAACTGTTTCAACAATTCAGAATTCTCAGATGAAAACCACTCTTTGCAGCGGTGCCATGTTTTCTAGACGCAGCACCATTTCGTGGACACATCCGGTATTTGTTTGGTTTTCTGATGATCTATCGAAACTTTGTTGGACCAAGGGATCCATGAAATCTGTTAAATTCAGTTGCGTGCCCACTTTTACAATATCGGAGATACAGTTGCCAGTAAACGAGAAAAGCTTTGCGAGTAAATGGTCCAAGATACGAGGAATGCTTAAGTCGAACAACGAGGCTAAACGTGTTATTCGTGTTGTAAACCAAGACAGGCGCGACAGTTTTGAATTGCTGTGTGTAACAGAGATAGCGGTCAGTATTTGGGGTATGGCGTTGCAATGGGTTTTGAAGGCGGACAATAGGAAACCTGCAATTGAAAAAGAGCACAGGATTAAAACGCATCATTTAGATTTAGGGCCCGCTTTAAAACCATCAAACTTGCCTGATGACTTGAACGAGGAAACCATTTTGAAAATTCACAACCGAGTTGTTCATTTTGTTGGGCTTGCGTATGAAGAAGAGAATGTAACGTATCGCAATATCAGAGAGCAGGTGACAAACGAGATGAAAATGGAATTCAGTCATGCTATATGGAAAGAGTGGTTTAGAAAAGAAATAGATAAGGCGTTGGAGAACTTATCTGACGAAGAATCACTTTCAGAGGTTTCGGAAGAGGAGGAGACTTCAAAATCTTTGTTTGAATCTAAATACCTATCTGCATCGGAAGAGAGTAAAGTGACTGGATCTGATACCAGCAGTAATCACAGTGAACAAACGAAAGACACGGATACCAGTAGTAATCAAAGTGAACAAACGAAAGACACGGATAGCGATTGTCGAGCACTTGCCAGCCAAACAGATGACTCTGTTGACGAAGAAGAATCTCGAGAAGATGAAGGATCAGGCGAAGAATCGGTGGATGAAGGATCAATAGAAGAAAGTGGAACTGAAGCAAACGCAAGTTATAAAATTAATATGGAAGAATCCGAAGTCGACGAATCAGAAGATGAAGAATCAGAAGATGAAGAATCCGAAAATGAAGAATCAGGAGTTGAAACCGAAGCAGAGACCAATAATATTAGCAACGAAGAAGATATGGAAATAGAGGACCTTTAAGAATATATTAACTTTATATTTGAACTTCATCATTAAATCTCTCATCATTGAATCGAAATCCTTCGTGCATTAAATTGAACTCCTCCATTTGATTCACAGATGAACCGAATACATAATACTCAAAAGTACACATGCGACTGATAATTTGGGTGCGCAGTTCCATTAGAGATGGAGGGGAGAAACTGAACAACATTTCTATTATATATTCCACAGCTTCTGCATGGGAATTCGAATGTTCTCCCACGATCTTAATGAAGGAGCGAAGAACTGACATTTTCTTTGAATTAATCTGTGACAAGTACCTTCGAAACAGAAAATTCAAATCTATTTCGGTCATAGCACCAACTAAAACGGCAAACTCGAGATCGGTCCATACACAAGGTGATACTAAAGGTTCGTCCAAGGACTTGATCAATTCCAAACATGAACAGCCAATACATTCCACGACTGAATCTGATTTACTATTAACATTCTCAATGAATGCTGGTACATTAGAAATATCAATATCAGGACAATCGCCTTCATAGGAAAATATTGCTCGAGCATCTGTGGATGTTTTATTTTCAAGCTGCATTTCCAGTTCACCAAGCAATTGTTGAACTGCTGTCCATGCATGTGAACTTGTGGGGCGAGAATGATGAGCCAGCAAACGAAGAAAAAGGGGATCGGGAACTTCCATGATACAGGAAGCAACAACACATGAAAAATGGATCCCAAGTTCTTCCGGTTCATCCCCATATCCACACAGACGGTTTAAAAAGCTCAGAATGGTGAGAAGCAATTGAGGATTGCGACTATGGGCTAATACGTCACGAGCAATAACTAGCATTTCACCAGGTTCAGATATATATCTGTCATGAAATACTTGTGGCACTGCCTTCACGTTAAATACGTTAAGAGCTGTAGATACTGATTCAGTGAGCAAGAAACAGGCAATTTCAAGATGTTCTTCTTTATTCCCACAAAGAACTTTATCAAGACACTGGAGATGACTGGAAACATTGATATCCACACCAAAGCAATGAAGAAGAGCGAGGTGAATGTGACCAACATCGACCTTGGACCTAAGATTGACATCAACAGATCGAACGATCGTGTCTCTTAATTGAGGTGTCAGGTGCACTTCCAAAAACATAAGCAAAAGTCTCGAGAGATTTTCATGTACTTTGGGATCATTGATAAACGTCGACGATTCGGTTCGAATGAAATCTGAAACGCGATTAGCTGTGAAATTTCTATAAAATGATAATGTAAAATTGGGACGATGACTGGTGATTGTTGCAATTGCCATTATCCCATCGAGGGATAGTCCCAGAACATCTACTTGGTTCACTCGAGCAAGAATATCGCCTCTAGAAATGTTCACTCCATGAAACAATACATCTTGAGCTACAGAAAATATATTTCGATCCTTTATCACGGACAAGTTCTGCAGAATATCTTGATTTTTCAATTTATGCTTGGGAATGGTTTGCAATATGTTTCGCAAGCGTACTTCAAAACCATCTCCACCGAATTCACCGTCCTCCGATATCTCCCAGTACTCTTGAAACGATAGTTCTAATATTCCTCTTTGCGTTTTCTTTTTTAATACATTCTTTCTTAACCACGCACTAACCCCGGCCTCGGACTTCGTTCCAACATCTTTCCAGTTCCCAACAGCCAACAGATTTCTCAGTGCATCAACACCCGCATCAATCGAACCAGAAGGTTCAGTCAGCATACCTGAAGAGCCCCAACCTAGAATGTTGTCTAACTTCTTATTCCTGTTCTTCCCTTCGGACTCCAACGGAAGCGGCGCCAAGATTCCAAGCATCAACCGATTCGTTTCGGGGGACTTTCCTTGGCTTGAATTTAATTTTTGAAATGTTCAATCGTACACACATTTAACTAACTTTTCCCAACAAATGTTTCAAAAATGGTCGATTTGCTCGATTTTTTTTTCAGGAGTTTCCATTTTTACGCACCAAATGTAAATGGAACAAGATTTGAAACCCAATTAC
>Ga0105053_10010925_pt1 | contig 11217 bp, 8 predicted proteins | sample BON01_FD_78093 | JGI IMG/M metagenome (GOLD analysis project Ga0105053, IMG submission 78093) | Freshwater microbial communities from Lake Bonney liftoff mats and glacier meltwater in Antarctica - BON-01 | ecosystem: Environmental > Aquatic > Freshwater > Ice > Glacier meltwater | place: Lake...
AGCTTCTACAAGTAGTTATTGGATTTTAATTCCTTGTTATGCAATTGTGTTATTCTTTGCTGTTTGGGGGCATAAAATAAAAAATTGGAGTAAATAATATATAATTTTTCATAGAAGCAAAAAATACAGATCATGTTAAAAAGCACAATAGATAAAGCAACAGGTTTCGAAAAAAGATTTGAAAATATTGGAACCGTAGTTTATGAAAACGCAACATCTGCATCTAAAGCAGTAGCAAAAGAAATTGCAGACTTAATTCGAGTGAAACAGTCTCAAAAACAAACATGTGTTTTAGGTTTGGCAACTGGATCTTCGCCAAAAGGATTGTATTCAGAATTGATTCGTTTGCACAAAGAAGAAGAGTTAAGTTTCAAAAATGTGGTTTCTTTTAATTTGGATGAATATTACCCAATGGAACCAGATTCGGTAAACAGTTATGTTCGTTTTATGAAAGAACAATTGTTTAACCATATCGATATTTTACCAGAAAATTGTTATGTACCAGACGGAACATTATCCAAAGAAGAAATTAGAAGTTATTGTGATCAATATGAAGCAAAAATTGAAGCTTATGGTGGCATCGATTTACAGGTTTTAGGAATTGGTGGCAACGGTCATATTGGTTTTAACGAATCTGGCTCACTTCAAAACTCAAAAACACGTTTGGTAGCGTTAGATCATATTACAAGAGTAGCTGCAAGTGGTGATTTTTCTGGATTAGAAAACACACCAAGAACGGCAATTACAATTGGTGTAAAAAAAATAATGGAGGCAAAAAGAGTTATTCTTTTGGCTTGGGGAGAACGAAAAGCAAACATTATTAAAGGTTCTACAGAAGGCAAAGTTTCTAGTTTGGTGCCTGCTTCTTATTTGCAAGAACACAACAACGCAACGTTTGTGTTGGATCAAGCAGCTTCGTCTAAATTAACAAGAATAAATACACCTTGGTTAGTTGAAAAAATTACTTGGTCAGATAAATTAATTAGAAAAGCCGTTTTAAGTTTGGCTTTACATTTAAAGAAGCCAATTTTAATGCTTACGGATGCTGATTATATTGAAAACGGAATGAGCGATTTATTGGCAGATTCAGGTCCAGCGTATGACATCAACATTAATATATTTAATAAATTACAAAACACAATTACAGGTTGGCCAGGAGGAAAACCAAATTCTGATGATACTAAACGTCCAGAACGTGCAGAACCAGCTAAAAAACGTGTGCTAATTTTTAGTCCACATCCGGATGATGATATTATTAGTATGGGCGGCACTTTTAAACGTTTGCATGAGCAAGGTCATGAAGTTCATGTCGGATATCAAACTTCAGGAAATATAGCAGTTGCAGATGATGAAGCGTTACGTTTTGCAAGTTTTGTTTGTGATTATAATGATAAATTCGGAATAGAAAGTACAGAAGCCGCAGATATTTATAAAAGAGCAAAAAGCTTTTTGAAGAATAAAAAATCGAGCGAAATTGATACGCCAGAAGTACGTTATATAAAAGGATTAATTAGAAAAGGAGAAGCAAGAGCTACAAGTCATTTTGTGGGCATTCCAGATGCGCAAATTCATTTTATGGAATTGCCATTTTATGAAACGGGTACTGTTGAGAAAAATCCACTTGGTGAAGAGGATATTAAATTAACGATGGATTTAATTGAACAAATAAAACCACATCAAATTTATGCAGCTGGTGATTTAGCAGATCCGCATGGAACACACAAAGTTTGTTTAGATGCAATTTTTGCAGCGGTTAAAAACTTGAAACCAAAAAAATTCATGAATGATTGTTGGTTGTGGTTGTACAGAGGTGCTTGGCAAGAATGGGGAATTGATGAAATTGAAATGTCTGTACCAATGGGACCAGACCAGGTTTTAGAAAAGAGAAAAGGTATTTTTAAACATCAATCTCAAAAAGATGGGGTTGTTTTTCAAGGCGCAGATAGTAGAGAGTTTTGGCAACGTGCAGAAGATAGAAACAAAGAAACAGCAAACATGTATGACGCTTTAGGATTGTCTCATTATGCTGCTATGGAGGCTTTTGTGAGATATCATTATTAATCTCTATTTTCTGATAAAAGAGACAAGAGACAAGAGACAAGACTTGATTCTTATTATTTTATAAACGTAGTAAACCGATCATTATCGTCCGACAAAAGAATCAATACCGTTTACTGAATCTAGTTCAGCACAAGTCACTTTTAGAACCAACCTGCCTGCCGATAGGCAGGGAAACAAGACTTTATTCTTACTATTTGGTAAATAGAGTAATTTAAAATAAAAGCATCAAATAAAATGATCATAAGTGTTTACTCACTTTAAAATGGTTTAGATCGGACATCAATAATTAATAAAGAAACTATAGAATTACAGAGAAATCTCATACTAACTTCGTAGTTTTATGAGATTTTTTCTTTATACGAGAATAATGATAGAATTATCAATAAAAAAATTTCGTTTTATTCTTTAAACTGAAAAGTTTCCCATAAATTTAAAGTCGTTTTCATAAGAACTGATTAACAACTAAAATAATTACCATGAGCAATTATCACATCAAACATTTAGAAGAATATTATCAGGTTTATAGAAAATCGATTCGTGAACCAGAGAATTTTTGGGAAGAAATAGCGGAAGAACATTTTATTTGGCGAAAAAAATGGAATAAAATTTTAGAATGGGATTTTTCTACTCCAAAAATAGAATGGTTTAAAGATGCAAAATTAAACATTACAGAAAATTGTATCGATAGGCATTTGGCAACTCGTGGTGATAAAACCGCTATTTTATTCGAACCAAATAATCCAGAAGAACCAGCAGAACATATTACATACAGACAATTATATGAACGTGTAAATAAGTTTGCCAATGTTTTAAAAGAAAACGGAATTAAAAAAGGCGATCGGGTTTGTATTTATGTGCCAATGATTCCAGAATTGGCAATTTCACTTTTAGCGTGTGCACGAATTGGTGCAATTCATTCGGTCGTTTTTGCAGGATTTTCATCCGCAGCATTATCATCAAGAATTAATGATAGCGATTGTAAAATGGTTATTACTGCAGATGGTTCTTTTAGAGGAAAGAAAAGTATCGATTTAAAAGGAATTGTAGATGGCGCATTAGAAAGTTGCCCTGGTGTAGAAACTGTTTTGGTGGTAAAAAGAACCAAAGAAGAAATTTATATGAAAGAAGGTCGTGACAAATGGTTGCAACCTTTGTTGGATAAAGCATCACCAGAAGGAACAGCAGAAGTGATGGATTCAGAAGATCCGTTATTTATTTTATACACCTCTGGATCTACAGGAAAACCAAAAGGAATGGTTCACACAACCGCTGGCTATATGGTTTATACAGCGTATACGTTTAAAAATGCATTTCAATACAAAGAAAATGATGTCTTTTGGTGTACCGCAGATATTGGTTGGATTACTGGACATTCTTACATTGTTTATGGACCTTTAGCAAATGGCGCAACTACAGTTTTGTTTGAAGGCGTGCCAAGTTATCCAGATTTTGGACGTTTTTGGGAAATTATAGACAAACACAAAGTGAATCAGTTTTATACCGCGCCAACTGCAATTAGAGCGTTGGCAAAACACGGAACTGAATTGTTAGATAAATTCGATTTATCATCTTTAAAAGTGTTGGGTTCTGTTGGTGAACCAATTAATGAAGAAGCGTGGCATTGGTATAATGATAATGTTGGAAAAAAGAAAAGTCCGATTATTGATACGTGGTGGCAAACAGAAACTGGCGGAATTATGATCACTCCAATTCCGTATGTAACACCAACAAAACCAACGTATGCAACGTTACCATTTATTGGAATTCAGCCTTGTTTAATGGATGAAAACGGAGAAGAATTAAAAGGAAACCAAGTTGATGGACGTTTGTGTATTAAATTCCCGTGGCCAAGTATGGCAAGAACTATTTGGGGAAATCATGAACGGTATAAAGAAACCTATTTTTCTGCTTACAAAGACATGTATTTCACTGGTGATGGTGCCTTAAGAGATGAAGTTGGGTATTACAGAATTACAGGTAGAGTAGATGATGTAATTATTGTTTCTGGGCACAATTTAGGAACTGCGCCAATTGAAGATGCAATAAATGAGCATCCAGCAGTTGCAGAATCTGCAATAGTTGGTTTTCCGCATGATGTTAAAGGAAGTGCATTGTACGGTTATATTACGTTGAAAGATTTTGGTGAAACGAGAGATCATGGCAATTTGAGCAAAGAAATTAATCAGTTAATTTCAGAAAGAATTGGACCAATTGCCAAGTTAGATAAAATTCAGTTTACAGAAGGCTTACCAAAAACACGTTCTGGAAAAATAATGCGACGAATTTTACGCAAGATTGCTTGTAAAGAAACAGATAATTTAGGCGATATAAGTACGCTGCTAAATCCAGAAGTGGTGGAAAGCATTATTGAAAATTCTTTGTAAAAACAGAATAATTTAAAGCGTTTAATACTTACAGCACAAAATTATATGAGAAAATATCAGTAAACTACACAATTAATTATTTTTGAGCGGGAATAACTTCTTTTTCACTATATTTAATTTATTAATAAACTGAAAAATCTTAAAATTTAATGGTATGGCAAAGTCACAAGATGCAAAAAAACAAGTAAAAAAAGAGCCTGCAAAAACGGCTAAAGAAAAAAAAGCAGATAAAATTTCTAAAAAGGCAAATAGAACCTAGTATTTGTTAAATATGTAAAGTAAAAAACCTGTTAATCGAATGATTAACAGGTTTTTTTATTTTAAGTTAGTCGTTTTATAGATATAACATAAGCACCTACAAAATTTTAACTCTAAATATTCCATCATAAAAAATCGATAGCTATCGTTTTTTATATTAAAGGCTTTCCGCAATTTTATTTGCCATCTTTTCACTATTTTTAAATTTCTAAAAATTAGTAGAAACTAACCCAAACAACTTACTCGCCAAATGGCTAAAAAAACAACAACCAAAAAACAAAAATCTATTGAAGAAACGTTGTGGGATTCTGCAAATAAATTACGTGGAACAGTAGAATCATCAGAATACAAACACGTAGTGTTAAGTTTAATTTTTTTAAAGTTTGCGAGCGATAAATTTGAAGAACGCAAACAAGAACTGATAGAAGAAGGTAAAGAAAAGTATTTAGAAATGAAAGAGTTCTACAATATGAAGAACGTCTTTTTCTTACCCCTAGAATCACGTTGGAGCTATATTATAGAAAATGCGAAACAAGATGATATCGCGCTGAAAATAGATACCGCTTTATTTAATGTAGAAAAAAACAATCCTGCATTAAAAGGTGCGTTACCAGATAATTATTTTTCACGTTTAAATATGGATGTTAGCAAATTAGCTGCTTTGCTAGATACCATTAACAATATAGACACGCTTAAAGACAAAGAACAAGATATTGTTGGGCGTGTGTATGAATACTTTTTAAGCAAGTTTGCATTGGCAGAAGGCAAAGGAAAAGGGGAGTTTTACACACCAAAAAGTATTGTAAATCTTATTGCTACCATGATAGAACCGTACAAAGGAATCATTTACGACCCTGCTTGTGGTTCTGGTGGTATGTTTGTGCAATCTATTAAGTTTATAGAAAGCCATCTTGGAGACAAAAAAGAGGTTTCTATTTACGGACAAGAATATACGTCTACTACGTACAAATTAGCAAAAATGAATCTTGCCATTCGTGGTATTGCTGCAAATTTGGGTGAAGTGCCAGCAGATACTTTTGGCAAAGACCAGCACAAAGATTTAAAAGCAGATTTTATTATGGCAAACCCACCTTTTAACCAAAAAGATTGGCGTGCTGCAGATGAATTAATTGACGACCCACGTTGGAAAGGGTATGATGTACCGCCAAAAAGTAACGCCAATTATGGTTGGATTTTAAATATGGCAGCCAAACTTTCTCAAAACGGAGTTGCAGGTTTTATTTTGGCAAATGGTGCACTGTCTGGTGGTGGCGAAGAATATAAAATTAGAAAAAAACTAATTGAAAACAATTTGGTGGAAGCAATTGTAATACTTCCTCAAAATATGTTTTATACTACAAATATTTCTGTTACACTTTGGATTTTAAACAATAACAAAACAGAACGTACTGTAAAATTACCAGATACAACGCGTAGGTATAGAAATAGAAAAGAAGAAATTCTTTTTATGGATTTACGAGAAGCAGGAGAACCATTTGAAAAGAAGTTTATTCAATTTTCACCTAAACATATTGAAAACATAGCTGAAACTTATCATAGTTGGCAACAAAAAGAAGCAGGATACAAAGATATTCCTGAATACTGTAAATCTGCAACTTCAGAAGAATTAAAAGCCAAGGATTATTCTTTAGTCCCTAGTAAATATATTGAATTTGTAAACCGAGACGAAAACATCAATTTTGATGAAAAGATGAAAACGTTACAAACAGAAATGACGGATTTACTAAAACAAGAAGCAGCTTCTAAAAAAGATTTATTGAACGTTTTTAAAGAATTGGGTTATGAAATCTAATTATAAAAAAATAGGTGATTTTATAGAACTAGTTGATGAAAGAAACAAAGATTTAGCAATAGACCTTCTTTTAGGGTTGAGTGTTACTAAAATTTTTATTCCTTCAGTTGCCAATATTATTGGTACGAATATGAAAAACTATAAAATTATTCGAAAAGGACAATTTGCTTGTAGTGTTATGCAAGTTAGGCGTGATAAAAAAATGCCTGTAGCTTTACTTCAAGATTTTGAAGAAGCTATCATTTCACAAGCGTATCCTGTTTTTCGAATTATAGATGAAAATAAATTGCTTCCTAAATATTTAATGATGTGGTTTACGCGTTCGGAATTTGATAGAGAAGCTTGTTTTTTAGCTGTTGGTGGTGTTAGAGGAAGTTTAGAATGGGAAGATTTCTTAAATATGGAATTGCCAATTCCAACTATAGAAAAACAACAAGAAGTTGTAAAAGAATACAATACGGTTGTAAATAGAATACAATTAAATGAAACTTTAAACCAAAAATTAGAAGAAACTGCACAAGCATTGTATAAACATTGGTTTGTAGATTTTGAGTTTCCAAATGAAGCAGGAAAGCCTTATAAATCTTCTGGTGGTGAAATGGAGTATAATCAGGAATTGGATATGGAGATTCCTTTGGGTTGGGAGGTTGAAAAATTAGGAAATATTATTGAAAGTTTTTCAAAAAAACATAATTTCAAAAAAGATAAACTTATTTTTTTTAATACATCAGATATTCTTGAAGGAGAATTTTTACATTCAAATTACATGAAAGTAAATAAAATGCCTGGACAAGCAAAAAAGCAAATCCAAAAAGGAGATATTTTATACAGTGAAATAAGACCAAAAAACAAGAGATATGCTTTAGTTAGAGTTGGTTCAGAAGATTATGTGGTTTCAACAAAATTAATGGTTTTAAGATTGAAAACAGATAATTTTTCTTCCTTTAGACTTTACCATTTTCTAACGGAAAAAAACTTTATTAGTGAGTTGCAATTTTCAGCAGAAGGAAGATCTGGTACATTTCCACAAATTACTTTTGAATTAGATTTAGAAAATAAACCATTCATTATTGCTTCAAAGCAAATAGAACACAAATGGTCTACTTTTCTAAAAAATTACTATGTACAACATTATTTTAGAGTAGATGAAAATAAAATGTTGGAAGAAATTAAAAACCTACTTCTCTCAAAAATGACAAAAGTAACTCTTGAAAAAGAGCTGGTTTAGCCAATGTAAAAAGAAAAAAAATGAGTCCATACAATCCAGAAAAGCATCATCGCAGATCTATCCGTTTAAAAGGATATGATTATGCGCAAGCAGGTTTGTATTTTATTACGTTGTGTTGTCAAGACAGAAAACATCAATTCGGTTTTATAAAAAATGGAAAGATGGAATTAAACAATTACGGACAAATTGCACATAATGAATGGCTGAATTCTGTAAATATTAGAACAAATATAAAATTAGGTGAATTTATTATCATGCCGAATCACATGCACGGCATCATAGAAATAATAGATATCAACTGTCGGGGCGAATCGAATTCGCCCTCCAAAGAAGAAACAGATTCATCAAAAGAAACAGATTTATCAAAAGAAACAGATTTATCAAAAGAAACAGAATTTTCAAAAGAAACAGAATTATTAGAATTATCAGATTCATCAGATTTACCAGATTCTTCAGAATTATCAGAAGAAACAGAATTATTAGAAAATACAAATGAATTAAATTCATCAGAAAATATTGATAAAAGAGAATTATCTGTTGTGGAGGTCGAATTATCTGTTGTGGAGGGCGAATTCGATTCGCCCCGACAAGAAAAAATAAATACATTCAAATCTCCATCACAGACTGTAGGATCCATTATTAGAGGATACAAATCATCTGTAACTAGACAAATTAACTTATTAGGATTTAAAGGCAAATTGTGGCAACGAAATTATTATGAACATATTATTAGAGATGAACGAGCACATGAAAATATTTCTAATTATATTGAGAATAATCCGCAGAAATGGGAAGAAGATAAATTTTTTAAGAAGTAGCCATTTTTAAAAAAAAAATTAGTAATGAAAGACTTCCAGGTACTTATTAACAAAAATAGAATTTAGATATTTACAAGTATATTGTAAAACAGTAATTACAAATAATGAGCGAAACCAACCGACTAGAATATAAACGAGAACTTTCTAAAAAAGTAGATTTAGAAAAGGAAGTAATTGCGTTTTTAAACTACCCAGAAGGTGGCGAAATCTATATGGGTATTGATGCTAGTACTGTGGTTTATGGTGTATCAGATTTAGATGGCGATATGCTTAAAATAAAGGATGGGATTAAAAATAATATTAAGCCGTCTTGTTTGGGTTTGTTTGATATTGTTGCCATTGAAAAAGAAGGCAAAAACCTCATTAAAATTATTATTTCGAGCGGTACAGAAAAACCGTATTACAAGCGTAAAAAAGGCATGACTCCAGAGGGTTCCTATATTCGTATTGGTACAGCATCAGAACCAATGACCCAAAAATGATTGATGAGTTGTATGCAAAACGCACTAGAAATTCTATTGGTAAAATAACGTCGCCACAGCAAGATTTAGATTTTGAACAACTGCGCATCTACTATCAAGAAAAAAATAAACCACTAAACAAACAGTTTAAAAAAAATCTAGAATTAGCAACGGTAGACAATGCCTTTAATTATGCTGCTTACCTATTAGCAGATAAAAACAATATGTCTATTAAAGTAGCCAAGTATTTGGGTAAAAACCGAGTAGATCTTTCCGAAACCAATGAATATGGCTATAATTCTTTAATTAAAGCCTGCAAAAACGTACTCGATAAAATAAATATAGAAAATAAAACCACCACTTTAATAACTGCCAAAGAACGAAAAGACCAACGGTTATGGAATCCTATTGCATTAAGAGAAGCTATTATTAATGCTTTTGTACACAATGATTTTACGAGAGAAGCACCACCAAAATTTGAAATTTTTAACGATAGAATAGAAATTACATCTACAGGTTCTTTACCAGATTGTTTAAGTGAAAAGGAGTTTTTTGAAGGCTTTTCTATCCCCAGAAATAAAGAGTTAATTCGAGTTTTTAAAGATTTAGAATTGGTAGAGCAATTGGGTTCTGGCATTCCTAGAATTATTGAATTTTACTCAAAAGATTGTTTTCAGTTTTCAGATAATTTTTTACGAATTGTGTTGCCAAAAACGGTAGGTAAGCAAGAAGGTAGCCAAGTCACCGAACATGTCACCGAACAAGTTACCGAACATGTCACCGAACAAGTTAAAAAATTAATAGTAGTTATGGGTAATCAAGCTTACCCAAGAACTGAACTTATGCAGCTAGCAGGCGTAAAACATAGACCAACGTTTTTATATAATTATTTACAACCTGCAATAGCATTGGGTTTTATTGAATTAACCTTACCAGGCAAACCAAGAAGTTCTAAACAGCAATACCGATTAACAACTAAAGGGAATAAATTTATAGAAGCACAATTAGAAAACAAATAAAATTAAAAGATATAAGCTATGTCAAAGTATTCAGTACATCAACAACCTTTAGAAACTTTAGTAGGTTTGATAAAGCTTGGAGAAATTAAAAACTATTACGAGCAATTGTAAGCAAATATACTATGGGCAAATTTACAGAAGCACAATTAGAAAACGTTTTTATAGAGTTATTAGGTAAAGAAGGTATTCAGCATGTTTTAGGAAATACTATTACTCGTCAGCAAAATGAAGTACTTATAAAAGCAGATATTAAGAATTATTTACAACAGCAGTATAAAGCAGACCATATAACAACTAGCGAAATAGAGAGCATTATTCGTAAGTTAGAAGTCTTTAGTACTTCAGATTTGTATGAGTCTAACAAAGCAATCATGAAATTAGTGAGTAACGGCTTTCAATTAGAACGAGAAGATCGTTCTAAAAAAGATTTATATATTCATTTGATAGATTATTCAGCATCAGATAATAATAGTTATAAAATCGTAAATCAATTGGAGATTTATGGTTATGAAAAACGGATTCCAGATGGAATTTTATATATAAATGGTTTGCCACTTGTGGTAATGGAATTTAAAAGTGCAATTCGTGAAAATGCCACTTTAAATGATGCGTATATTCAACTAACAACACGATACAAAAGAGATGTTCCAGAATTATTTAAGTACAACGCATTTTGCATAATTAGTGATGGTGTAAATAGTAAAATGGGTTCGTTTTTTGCGAATTATGAATTTTATTATGCTTGGAGAAAAGTATTGGGTTTAGACAAAGAAGTAGATGGTATTAATTCTATGTACACAATGATTCAAGGTTTGTTTAATAAAAACAGATTACGAGAAGTAATACATCATTTTATATATTTCCCAGATACAAACAAACACGATTTAAAGATTGTTTGTCGTTATCCGCAATATTATGCAGCAATAAAATTATTGGAGAATATAAAGTTGCATCAAAAGCCAGATGGTGATGGAAAAGGTGGAACATACTTTGGCGCAACAGGTTGTGGTAAAAGTTATACGATGTTGTTTTTGTCCAGACTATTAATGCGAAGTAAACATTTTGCAAGTCCAACTTTAGTAATTATTACAGATAGAACAGATTTAGATGATCAATTATCTGCGCAATTTACAAACGCAAAAGATTTTATTGGCGATAATACTGTGGTAAGTGTA
>Ga0105053_10010927_pt1 | contig 11216 bp, 9 predicted proteins | sample BON01_FD_78093 | JGI IMG/M metagenome (GOLD analysis project Ga0105053, IMG submission 78093) | Freshwater microbial communities from Lake Bonney liftoff mats and glacier meltwater in Antarctica - BON-01 | ecosystem: Environmental > Aquatic > Freshwater > Ice > Glacier meltwater | place: Lake...
ACCAGCGCCGCCGCGCCGTCGTTGATGCCGGATGCATTGCCGGCGGTCACTGTCCCGTCCTTGGCAAAAGCCGGGCGCAGGGCGGCGAGCGCCTCTGCCGTCGTGGCCTTGGGATGTTCGTCCTGCATCACATCATGGCTGCCGCGTTTGGTGGCGATGGTGATCGGCGTGATCTGGCTGGCAAAGCGTCCCTCGGTAATCGCCTGCGCGGCGAGGGTCTGGCTGCGCAGGGCGAATGCGTCCTGCGTCTTGCGGCTGATCCGATGTTCTGCCGCCACATTCTCGGCGGTGATACCCATATGGCCGGTGCCAAAGGGGCAGTTGAGCGCGCCGAGCATCATGTCCCGCGTCGTGACATCGCCCATCCGCGCACCCCAGCGGGCGTCGGACACAATGAAGGGCGCACGGCTCATGCTCTCTGCCCCACCCGCGAGGCCGAAATCGGCGTCACCCAGTATCAGGGATTGCATCACCGAGACGATGGCCTGTGCGCCGGAACCGCACAGCCGGTTGACGTTCATTGCTGGCACCGTATCCGGCACACCGGCCTGCATCGCGGCGACACGGCTGAGGTAGAGGTCGCGCGGTTCGGTGTTGATCACATGACCAAAGACCACATGGCCGATCTGCGCGGGTGCCAAACCAGCCCTTTCAAGCGCGGCGCGGCTGACACTTGTGGCGAGGTCGATTGGCGCGACACCGGAGAGTGACCCGCCGAAACTGCCGATGGCGCTGCGCGCGCCACCCAGGATCACGATATCGGTCATTGCGCTTCTCCCTCTGCTGGTCGCAGATTAGCAGAGCGGACGCGGCTGAATAGCCTGACCTTCCGTCATGAGCGACCTTGCCGATTGCGGCAGCCGGTGTCGCCTTTGGCGCAGGAACCTGTCAGACCCGGCTGTATCCCGCCCGAAAGGAGACTGCGCATGTCCCGCTTCATCGACGATATCCAGACCCGGCTTGCCGATATCCGGGCCGAGGGTCTGTGGAAAACCGAGCGCGAGATCACCTCGCCGCAGCGGGGCCGCATTTCGGTGGGCGGGCGGGAAGTGATCAATCTTTGTGCCAATAACTACCTTGGCCTGGCGGATCATCCTGATCTGATCCGCGCGGCGCAACTGGCGCTGGATGAACATGGCTATGGCATGGCCTCGGTCCGGTTCATCTGCGGGACGCAAGACCTGCACCGCGAACTGGAGAGGCAGTTGGCCAGCTATCTCGGTCATGACGATTCGATCCTGTTCGCCGCCTGTTTCGATGCCAATGGCGCGCTGTTCGAGCCGCTTTTGGGCGAAGGCGATGCGATCATTTCCGACGCGCTCAACCACGCCTCGATCATCGACGGGATCCGGCTGTGCAAGGCGAAACGCTACCGCTTTGCCAATTCAGATATGGATGATCTGGAGACACAACTCAAAGCCGCCCGCGCGAATGGTGCCAGGCATGTCATGATCGCGACTGATGGCGTATTCAGCATGGATGGCTATCTGGCCAATCTGCGCGCGATCCGGGCGCTTGCAGATAGCTATGATGCGCTATTGATGGTGGATGATTGTCACGCCACCGGATTCATGGGGCCGAAAGGCGCTGGCACGCCTGCGCATTTCGGTGTCCGGGCTGATGTCATGACCGGAACCTTGGGCAAGGCGCTGGGCGGGGCGATCGGTGGTTACATCACCGGGCCGCAGCCTGTGATCGACCTGCTGCGGCAACGCGCGCGGCCCTACCTCTTTTCCAACGCCTTGCCCCCGGCCGTTGTCGCCGCGAGTATCGAGGCGCTGCGACTGGTGCAGGAGGGCGATGATCTGCGCGCTGCCCTTTTTGCCAATTCCGCGCATTGGCGGGCGGGGTTGGAGCGCCTTGGCTTTGACCTGCTGAAGGGCGAACATCCGATCATTCCCGTCATGCTCTATGACGCTGGCCCTGCGCAGGCGATGGCCAACCGGCTGTTTGAACTGGGTGTCTATGTGTCAGGCTTTTTCTTTCCGGTCGTACCAAAGGGGCGGGCGCGGATCAGGACGCAGATGAACGCGGCGCTGACACGCGGCGATCTCGATCAGGCGTTAACGGCCTTTGAACAGGCGGGCAAGGATACCGGGGTGCTGTCATGAGCATCGAAATGAAAGCGCTGGTCAAGGCGCGCCCGGAACCGGGCCTGTGGATGGAGCGCGCGCCTGTGCCGGAAATCGGGCCGGATGACGTGCTGATTCGGGTGAAAAAGACCGGCATCTGCGGCACCGATATCCATATCTGGAACTGGGATGACTGGGCCGCGCGCACGGTGCCGGTGCCGATGATCACCGGCCATGAATTCGCAGGCGAGATTGTCGAACTGGGCCGCAATGTCACCGATCTGCAGCTTGGTCAGCGCTGTTCCGGCGAGGGTCATCTGATTGGCAAGTCCAGCCGGCAGAGCCGCGCGGGCAAGTTTCACCTTGATCCGGCCACCCGCGGGATTGGCGTCAACGAACAGGGCGCCTTTGCCGAATACCTGCGCCTGCCTGCGTTCAATGTCGTGCCGCTGCCCGACGCGATTGATGACGAGATTGGGGCCATTCTGGACCCGTTGGGTAACGCGGTGCACACCGCGCTGTCATTCGATCTGGTGGGCGAGGATGTGCTGATTACCGGAGCGGGGCCAATCGGGATCATGGCCGCGGCCGTGGTGCGCCATGTGGGCGCGCGGCATGTGGTCGTTACCGATGTGAACCCCGACCGGCTCGCGCTGGCGGCAAAGGTGGCCGATGTAGTGCCAGTGAATGTCGTGACTGACGATCTGGCAGCGGTTATGGCCGGGCTGAAGATGAAAGAAGGCTTTGACGTGGGCCTCGAGATGTCAGGCAATCAGCGCGCGCTCGACCAGATGGTCGAAAGCCTGGTGATGGGCGGGCGCATCGCGCTGTTGGGGATTCCGCCGGGTAAATCGCCGGTGGACTGGAGCCGGATCGTGTTCAAGGCGATCACGATCAAGGGAGTCTATGGCCGCGAGATATTCGAGACATGGTACAAGATGATTGCCATGCTGGAAAACGGGCTCGACGTGCGCCGGGTCATCACGCACCGGTTCAAGGTCGATGAATATCGCGCCGGTTTTGATGCGATGTTGTCGGGGTCGTCCGGCAAGGTCGTGCTCGACTGGACCTGAGGCCGGCATGGGTCTGGGTCTTTGGAGCGACCCGGCATCGGCGAATGGCCGTGCGATGGACTGCCGAACTTTTTTGGCCCGATTAGCCGGGCTCCGGGGAAAAGAGGCCAAACCCCGGAACCCGACACTGTCGCCACAGACCACCGCAGTCGCTGGCGCACAGAACACATCGTGCCTTTGCCAGAATGCCGCAAGAGACATTACCAATGCGTGAATTGCGCCCGGCAGGCTCCTTGCAATTTAGTAAAACTTGGCGACGTGGGCATGACCCATTACTTGACCCACTCCGCGCTTGCGCCATCATCAGGCAAAAATGGGTAGACGCGCATGGTATTTCTGCTTTCACTCCGGTTGTTTTGCGCTTTGGGCCATCCAGATGTTCCGGGTCCTGTTTCACCTGCGGGCGCGGGACGAGGCAAAGACAGGTCAGTATCTTGGTGGACCGGTTACATTCCTGCGGTCGTTTCGCAATTGGCTCTCTGATCCTGCGGTCCGGACTGAACGGTTTATCTTGGCCCTTCTGACTATGGTGCTGCTCTTGTCCATCGTGACGTTTGCCACATTTGCAGCGTTGCAGCCTCGACCGGGATCAGAGCTTTTGCCCCAGTGAACCTGTCGGCGCGTGATCCTGTCAGATTGCCGCCGCGCCATCGCCCCCTTGCCGCCACGACCGCCGTCTGAAAAGAGAGACCCATGCTGCTGAGTGTCCGCCAGATTACCAAGAGTTACGCCGGGGCGGACGCGCTAGTGCCAGTGCTGCGCGGTGTCGATCTGGATCTGGATAAAGGCGAAACGCTGGCCCTGACAGGCGAGTCCGGGAGCGGTAAAAGCACCTTGCTGCATCTGATCGGCGGGCTGGACCGGCCGGATGCCGGAACGATCACGCTGGACGGGATCGCCCTGCAAGGGCTGGATGACAAAGGTCGCGCTGCGCTGCGCCGGGGGGACGTGGGCGTCGTCTTTCAGCAGTTCAACCTGATCCCGAGCCTGCGTATCGCCGCCAACATCGCGTTTCAGGCACGGCTTGCCGGAAGGGATGACCCGGCTTGGGACGAGGTTCTGGCGGACAGGTTGGGCCTGACCCCGCATCTGGCGAAATACCCCGAGCAACTGTCCGGCGGGCAACAGCAGCGCGTCGCGATTGCCCGCACATTGGCGGCGCGGCCAAAGCTGGTGCTGGCGGACGAGCCGACGGGAAACCTTGATGAAGCGACCGCCGACTCTGTCCTGACCCTGATGCTCGATCTGGTGCGCGAAACCGGGGCCGGTCTGTTGATGGTCACCCATTCGATGCGACTGGCAGGCGCAATGTCGCGTCAGGTGCATCTGCGCGCAGGGTTGGTGGCATGACCCGCGCGGCGCTGATGGCGCTGCTGTCGCATTGGGCGCGCAATCCGTTGCAACTCTTTACACTTCTCTCCGGGCTGGCGCTGGCAACTGCGCTGTGGTCCGGGGTGCAGGCGATCAATGCCGAGGCGCGGGCCAGCTATGACGCCGCAGCCGCGACCTTGGGAGAGGGGCGGTTTGATCAGCTTTTGGCGGCGGATGGCGGCACGATTGCGCAAGCGGACTATGTGGCGTTGCGCCGCGCCGGTTGGCTGGTCAGTCCGGTGATCGAAGGGCGGCTGAACGGGGTGCGTCTCGTCGGGCTTGACGTGCTGACCGCGCCCGGCGGGCTCGGCCCGGTGACGCTTGGCGATGATGCGGATATCGGTGCATTTCTGTCCGGCGGTGGCCAGATTTTCGCGCATCCTGACGTTCTGGCACAATTGACCGGGACGGGTGCGGAACTGATCCCTGCGCCCGATGTCGCGCCGGGTACCGCGATCACCGATATCGGGCTGGCACAGCGACTGTTGCAGCGCGAAGGAGTGTTGACCCGGCTGATCGTTGCAACCGACCAGCCATTGGTACAGCAACCGCTGGCAGAGGTCGCACCGCGCCTGACCCTGCGTGCGGCGCAGGGCGGGTCTGACATCGGGCGGCTGACTGACAGTTTTCACCTGAACCTGACCGCTTTCGGCTATCTCGCATTCGCCGTCGGTATATTCATCGTGCATGGCGCGATTGGTCTTGCCTTTGAACAACGCCGCCCGGTGGTGCGGACTCTGCGTGCGCTCGGTGTGCCACTGAACCGGCTGATCTGGCTGATGGCGCTGGAACTTGCAGGCTTTGCTGTCATGGCCGGCGTGATCGGCGTGGCCTTGGGTTATGTTATTGCCGCGGCCTTGTTGCCCGATGTCGCAGCGACGCTGCGCGGGCTCTATGGCGCGGATGTGGCAGGATCGCTGGGCCTACGTCCGATGTGGTTTCTGTCCGGCCTTGTCGTGGCGTTGGGTGGCACAATCCTCGCTGCCGGGGGCGCGTTGTGGCAATTGGCTCGGATGCCGCTGCTCACTTCGGCACAGCCGCGGGCGATGGCGATGGCTTCGGGCCGGCAGGCGAGGCTACTTGGTAGTCTGGCGGCGCTTCTGCTTGGCACGGCGGGCGCATTGGCGCTGTGGGCCGATGGGCTGATCGCCGGTTTTGCAATTCTCTCGGCATTGCTGATCGGTGCGGCGCTGGCGCTGCCGGTGCTGCTCGACCGGGTTCTGGCCTTGGGACAGGCGCTGTCGCGGGGCGTCACTGCCGGGTGGTTCTGGGCCGATACACGGCAGCAACTGCCGGGGCTTTCGCTCGCGCTTGCCGCGCTGCTGCTCGCCATGGCTGCGAATGTCGGTGTCTCGACAATGGTGTCGTCCTTCCGGCTTACCTTTGCCGGGTTTCTGGATCAGCGGCTGTTCTCCGAACTTTACGTTTATGCAGATGATGCAGCGCAGGCTGCAGCACTTGAGGCGTTCGTCACCCCGCGCGCCACAGCCGTTTTGCCGCTTATGTCCGTGTCGCGCGATCTGGCCAATGCACCGGGAGAGCTTTTTGCCTCACGCGATGACCTCACTTACCGCGAGAACTGGCAATTTCTGGACGCCGTACCAATGGTTTGGGACGTGCTGGCCAGTGGCGAGGGCGTGCTGGTCAACGAGCAAATGGCGCGGCGCGCTGGGTTGTCTTTGGGTGATCCGGTCACCGTGGCCGAGGGGGTGGCGCTGCGTGTCATCGGCATTCATGGCGACTATGGCAACCCCATCGGACAGGCGATCATCACTGAATCGCTGTTTCAGACGCTATATCCGGACGTGACGCCAACCCGGTTTGGCCTGCGCCTGAACCCCGATGATGTGCCTGCGGTCAGCGCTGCCCTGCGCGACGAGTTTGGCTTGCCTGCGGCCAATATCGTCAATCAGGCTACGATCAAGGCGTTTTCGATGGATGTGTTCGACCGCACCTTTACCGTGACCGCCGCGCTGAATGTCCTCACCCTTGCAGTTGCCGGTTTTGCCATGCTGATGAGCTTGCTGACCCTCGCCGGCATGCGCCTGCCACAGCTTGCGCCGGTCTGGTCGCTGGGTATGACCCGGCGGTCGCTTGGCTGGTTTGAACTGGCCCGCGCGGTGATGCTGGCGCTTTTGACGGCAGTCTTTGCACTTCCGCTCGGTCTGGCGCTCGCCTGGGTCCTGCTGGCCATCGTGAATGTCGAGGCATTCGGCTGGCGGTTGCCGATGTATCTGTTTCCGGCGGATTATGCCCGGCTTGGCCTTTTTGCCTTGCTGGCTGCAACGCTTGCCGCGCTATGGCCCGCTCTCCGATTGGCGCGCACGCCGCCTGCGGTCTTGCTCAAGGTATTCTCGAATGAACGCTAGGGTCATCTTGTTGGCGCTTTGGCCTGCGATGGTGCAGGCGCAGGGATTTGCCGGACTGGGCAGTACGGCCGAAGGGTTCAGCAGCCCGGTTGCCGGCACCGCCTTTGACTTTCCTGCCGATCATGGGCCGCATCCGGATTTTCGGATCGAATGGTGGTATCTGACCGCTAATCTGACTGGTCCGGATGGCACGCCTTATGGTCTGCAATGGACTCTGTTCCGCTCTGCGCTTGCCCCCGAAGCGGGCGAGGGTTGGAGCGCGCCGCAAGTCTGGATGGGACACGCTGCCGTCACTACACCCGACAACCACTTCGTTGCCCAGCGACTTGCGAGAGGCGGAATTGGGCAGGCGGGTGTGACCGCCGCGCCATTCGATGCCTGGATCGACGATTGGCGCCTGCATGGCGAAACGTTCGACGCCTTGCAGATGCGTGCGAGTGGCCCTGCCTTTGCCTATGCGATGGACCTGACGGCCAACGGTCCTTTGGTCTTTCACGGCGACAACGGGTATTCAGTCAAATCCGCCGAGGGGCAGGCGAGTTACTACTATTCACAGCCGTTTTATGAGGTTGCGGGGGTCCTGACCCTGCCGGAGGGCGAGGTTGAGGTCACTGGCAACGCCTGGCTGGACCGGGAATGGTCATCGCAACCCTTGGCTGAGGGGCAGTCGGGGTGGGACTGGTTCTCGCTATCATTTGATGACGGTGTAAAGCTGATGGGTTTCGTTTTGCGTGGCGCCGCAGGTGATTATTCGTCGGCGTCTTGGATCACGGCAGAGGGCGCGGTAACGGCCTATCCCGATGGATCGTTTGCTGCACGGCCATTGAGCGAGGCGGCAGTCGCGGGGCGTGATGTGCCGGTGCGGTGGCAGGTCACATTGCCGGAGCAGGGCATCGACGTGACGGTGTCAGCGATCAATCCCGATGCGTGGATGGATGTTCTGGTCCCCTACTGGGAGGGGCCGGTGACGGTGGAGGGAAGCCATACGGGGCGCGGCTATCTGGAGATGACCGGCTATGAGTGAGTGGTTCACCACGTTGCCGGGACTGCGATCGCAAGTCTGGCATCTGCTGACCCATCGCGATGGTCCGGCACTGACCCCGGTACTGGCGACGGTTGGTAGGGATGGCTGGCCCGAGGCGCGGATGGTCGTTCTGCGCGGCGCTGATGCGGCAATGGCGACGGTCGAGGTGCATACGGATCTGCATTCCGCCAAGGTCGCCAGCCTGCGTGCCTTGCCTCGTGCCGCGCTGCAATTCTGGTTGCCACAGGCCGACTTGCAGATCAGGCTGACCTGCAGCGTGGACATCCTGTCAGGGGCAGAGGTGGCCGGTATCTGGGTCAAGGTGCCGGATCCGTCGCGCCAAAGCTATGGGATAACGCCGGCGCCCGGAACGCCGATTGCTGATTCGCTGGATTACCGGAAATCGCCCGATCCGGCGACCTTTGCCGTGCTAAGCTGCGCTGTGCAATCTATTGACGCCGTGCATCTGGGTGCGTTGCATCGGCGGGCCTCTTTCACACGCATGACCGCGTGGCGCGGAGAATGGCTATCACCATGAAAACATGGCCCTTTACCCAAGACCTCGTGCTGATCGGCGGTGGCCATACCCATGCGCTGATCCTGCGGCGCTGGGGGATGATGCCGCTGCCCGGTGTGCGGGTCACGCTGATCAACCCGGGGCCGACAGCACCCTATTCCGGCATGTTGCCCGGATTTGTGGCCGGGCATTATCAGCGGGCCGATCTGGATATCGACCTGGTGCAACTGGCACGTTTCGCAGGGGCGCGGGTGGTGGACGGGGCGGCGGACGGGATCGATCTTGCCGCGCGCAGTGTCACGGTACCGGGCCGACCGCCGGTCGTTTTCGATGTGTTGTCTGTCGATGTTGGCATCACCTCGGCCATGCCGGATCTGCCCGGATTTGCAGAGCATGGGGTGCCGGCAAAGCCGCTTGGCCCCTTTGCGAGCCGCTGGGATCACTACCGCCAATCCGCCGTTACGCCGCGGGTTGCGGTGATTGGCGGGGGCGTGGCCGGGGCGGAACTGGCCATGGCGATGGCATTTGCGTTGCGCGACCGCACGCCGGAGGTGTGCCTGATCGACCGGGGCCGGGTGCTCGACGGGTTCAATCTGGTTGCGCGGCGGGCGCTGCTGGGGGCTTTAGTCAAGAATGGCGTGACGCTGATCGAAAATGCCGAGGCGGCCTCTGTCGCGGCCGATCATCTGATGCTGCGCGATGGTCGTCGCATCGCCGCTGATTTTACCACCGGGGCGGCCGGCGCGCGGGCGCATGGGTGGATAGCGGATACCGGCCTTGCGCTACATGACGGATTTGTCGTGGTGAATCCCCATCTGCAGACCAGCGATCCGGCGATTTTTGCTGTCGGCGACTGCGCCCATATGCGGGAATCGCCGCGACCGAAGGCGGGGGTCTTTGCCGTGCGCCAAGCGCCGGTTCTGTTCGACAATTTGCGCGCCGCGCTGTCCGGGGGGGCGCTGCGCCCGTTCAAACCACAGCGGGATTACCTCAAGCTGATCTCCTTGGGCGGGCAGGAGGCGCTGGCCGAAAAATGGGGCACCGCAAGACGCAACCATTTGCTATGGCGTTGGAAAGATCGGATTGACCGGCAATTCATGGCCAAATTCCGTGACTTGCCGGTCATGACCGACCCCGGCCTGCCCCTCACCGTGGCGCTTGGACTGAAGGAAGCGGTGGGTGACCAGACGATGTGCGGCGGCTGTGGTGCGAAGGTCGGGCGCGGCGTGCTGCAGACGGTGCTGGCAGGGTTACCGACGGTGCAGCGTCCTGATCTGGAACGGCTGGCGGGTGATGATGCGGCGGTGTTGCGGATGGGCGAGACGGTGCAGGTCATCACGACAGATCATCTGCGTGCGGTTACGGCTGATCCGGCCCTGATGGCGCGAATCGCCGCAGTTCACGCCTTGGGCGATGTCTGGGCGATGGGGGCCGCGCCGCAGGCGGCGACGGCGACGATTATCCTGCCGCGTATGACGCCTGCGTTGCAGGGCCGGACGCTGGCCGAAGTGATGGCGGTGGCGAGCGAGGTGTTTGCCGCTGCGGGGGCGGCTGTGGTTGGCGGGCATAGCTCGATGGGCGATGAGATGACCATCGGTTTTACCGTCACCGGCATTTGCACCCGCGCCCCGATTACCATTGCCGGGGCAAAGCCGGGTGATGCGCTGATCCTGACCAAGCTATTGGGATCCGGCGTTATTCTGGCTGCCGAAATGGCAGGAAAAGCTGCCGGTGCCGATGTTGCCACCTGTTTCGCTGCGATGGTGCAGCCGCAGGGCGAGGCGGCGGCGCTGTTGTGCGATGCCCATGCCATGACCGATGTGACGGGCTTTGGCCTTGCCGGGCATCTGGCAGGAATCTGTGCGGCGTCGGGCGTGGCTGCTGTGATTGATCTGGGCGCTGTGCCGATCATGGCAGGGGCGCTGGCGCTGGCGCAAAGTGGCGTGAAATCAACGATCTGGGCGAATAACCGGGGCGGTGCCGGGGTGGTCAGGGGTGCGAACGGGCCGATTGCCGATCTGCTGTTTGATCCACAGACCTGTGGCGGATTGCTGGCAGCCGTTGATGCGCAAGCGGCGGAAGGTACGCTCAGGGCGCTGCGGGAGGCGGGGTATCCAGCGGCGATCATCGGGCATCTGACGGAGGGAGCGCCAGAAATCACGCTTCGTGCAGCAGGCTGAGGATGCGGTCTGCGGCCAATTCCTGACCGGCGGAGTCCAGTGTTTCTGTGTAGACCCGCGCCAGTGTCTGACCGTCGTGCAGCGCGCGGGATTTGGCGTAGGCCGGATCATAATGCTGTGCCATCAACGCACTAGCCAGCCCGATCAGGTCGCCTGCCTGCAACAGCCCCAGCCAGTGATCGACGATGCCATGGCCGCGATGCGCGCGCAGGGGTTGCAGTTGTGCTGTCAGCCGGTCGGGGTCTGCGATGATATCTGCATAGGTTTCAGTCAGATAGACGGCCCTTGCGGTGAGGGGGGCGTCAACCTCGATCCGGGGGGCGGCGCACATGGCGGACCACAGGACGGGGGGGAGGATGAGGCGGCCGATCTTGCTGCTTTCGGCTTCGACCAGAACCGGGCGGGTTGGATCGAGGTGCAGAAGGGCGAGCGCCAAGGCGGATTCAAACGCCTTTTGGTTCGGTTGACCGGCGGGCGTGCCACCGAGGAGCGAGCCGCGGTGGCCAGCTAATCCTTCAAGATCAAGGGCTTGCGCGCCGCGTTTGGCGAGGTGGGCGAGCAGGTCGGTCTTGGCTGTGCCGGTGAAACCGTCGAGCAGGATCAGGCGGTG
>Ga0105053_10010928_pt1 | contig 11216 bp, 12 predicted proteins | sample BON01_FD_78093 | JGI IMG/M metagenome (GOLD analysis project Ga0105053, IMG submission 78093) | Freshwater microbial communities from Lake Bonney liftoff mats and glacier meltwater in Antarctica - BON-01 | ecosystem: Environmental > Aquatic > Freshwater > Ice > Glacier meltwater | place: Lake...
CAAACTATCTAATAAAAAATTAGTTTCACTATTTCCATTGAAAAATTGGTTGTCGCCTGATTTTTGTTGTAGCACGGATTAGCCTTAACCTTTGGTTCCCAACGCGTTGAGATGAAAATACACATCTGTAAAATAGTGTACAAAACCGCTTTTTAGTCAGGAACAAAACAAGTATTAAGAGGGTTGCTTGGGTGTGCGATAACAGTTGTTCAAATCTCTGTTAACAGTACTGGGTCGCACCTAAAAAACATCAAAAAAATGAAAAGGATATTTGCTTTTGTCGCTTTGGCCGGCCTAGGCCTTTCTGGTTTCGCTCAGAATTATGAAGCGGGAGAAAAAACATTCAAAATGAACTGCGCATCTTGCCATAAAATGGATGCCAAATTGATAGGGCCACCGCTAATGGATGTGGTTTCAAATCAAGGAGAGGAATGGGCTAAAAAATGGATTTCGAACAATGAAACACTGCGTAAAAGTGGTGATACACATGCTAACGCAATCTATGCCGAATACAATAACATGGTAATGCCAAATTACTCGTATTTGAGCGATGAGGAGTTGACTGACCTTGTAGGCTACCTAGCGGATTGGAAATCAGAACAAAACAAAGTAAGTGCTGAAGCAACGCCAGCAGCAGCTAATACGAGTGCAGAAACTTCAGCACCATCAGAAACCACAGTTTCTTCAGCTGCGAAAATCATCTTACTCGTTTCTCTTGCTGCTTTTATTCTGACTTGCGTCACGATGTACACCTTACTTCAGGCATTCAAAACGATTGTAGAGTACAAGACCTCAGGTTCTAATCGCGATTGAAAACAGAATCAGATGCGGACGATAAGAAGTAGCATTTGGCTTCAATCGTCTCGTAATCTTTCCCAATTCAAACGCAGATTCCGAAACGACATTAGTTCCGTTATTCACGATGGTTTTTGCAAGGTCTAGCTTATGCAATCGTAAAACGACCATCAATACACTCACTCCATCGGCATGCTTGGCGTTTACATCTGCTCCTGCTTTAATCAGCAAATCGAGCATCTGCGCTGGGGTTCCATGAATCTCGTCTGGAAGGTTGGCGTAAAAGTCAGGCACTTTTAATCCCAGCGAAGCCATTCCTGGATCTCCTTTGGCAAAGCCATCTTTCCGCATGTCTTTATCCATACTAAAACTTGCCAAGGTGTGAATCAATCCACCGTCCACGTCCGTTTTGTTAATATCGGCACCATGTTTTAACAATAACTCCAAGCACGGAACACAATTAGTTTGCTGAACCGTTTGTTGCAATGCCGTTACCTGCGTGGGTTTCATGGTACCAACAATGCTTTCCCATGCCTTTATCATGTCCGCATTCGCCTTCTTTCCTTTAGCTTTCTCTTCATCAATCTTTCCTTGAAAAAATGCCCCGGGATCAATAATTCCTTCGGCATTAGGAATCTGCACCTCGTTCAAGTAATAGTTTCATCACTTCAGTTGAATAGCAGTTGGCTGCCTCCGCTGGCGCAAGTTTGCAACTTGTGCCCACCAAACCCCATAAACCAGCCTTAATCAGCATCCACAACCAGACCTTCAAGGTTTTCAAAACCTTGAAGGTCTTGGCAAATAACGCGCGTTTTACCACGGTTTTATCAAACTGGGCGCTATCAGAGAAATCAGCTGTCCGAAAACGGATTGGCCAAAAAAGAAGCTACTTTTATTCATGTAATTGATTTTTTGCATAACCAAATTACACTAAAGCGGGATGACCTAAAAAGGAAATCCCGCTTTTAAATTTTGTTTTTTCGGACAGTAGTGATTTAATAATGCATAGTTACAGATTCATAGGTTTATTTCTAGTGATGATTTTCTTAGGCGGTTGTGCTACCATGTTCCCTAGATATTGTGATGAACAAGTTAGATTCAAGTTCAAAAAGCCCATAATACTTAATCTAAGCGAAGGCAAAGGAATTCCCTTATACCAAACCGAAGTGTCTGAATACACTCAGGTTGCAGTTTATACCGGTTGGCTCAAAGATTCTGTGGTATTCGGTTCAACTAATAGACGGAATTCTTACTGCGTGTATAATTCTTCGGCTGATTCACTTCAGATTTATGTTGAACCAAACAGCTCTTATATTTTGAAGGATTCTGTTAATGAGAATCATCAATCTTATTTCCCTGTTTATTTTTTCAACCCTGGACCTGATATGTTTCTATGCTTTGGTAACAAGATATCGACCAGATATCAAATAAAAACGGAGTTAGGCTGGTTAAACATTGACCAATTTATAATAAGCAATATGGAATGCAAAAGTGAACCTATGTATCAGTTGGCTTTGTACCCGGGTGAGGTCTTGATTCTACTATTTGGGAATAGAACTGGACCAGATAAGGTTGAAAGCCGAATTTGTATTGACAACAACTGCTCTGAGATATTTGAATCGAAAATTGACCTCAAAGCTTTGCTGCCCATTCAACGGAATTAGAACAAGACTAAACCACTAAAGCCAGCCTCTTTTCACTAAATAATCGGCTGATCGAGAAAAAGCATCGGGTGGCCGTTTATCTCAGACCGTTTTTTGAACTGCTGTAACTTCTTCTCATCATTACAAATGATGAAGTAGGCATACTGATCATCCAACAGGCTTTTGTTGATTTCGTAATACTCATCTCCTTCCGAAGTGGAAATAACGGTAACTCCTACCCCCGCCTCTTTGTGGTATTTGTAGCACAGACCCTTTAATAGTTTCTTGTAATCTTCTGGCTTTCCAATTCCCATAGATGGTTTGAAGAAATGCTTCATAATGCCCGACTTTTGCGCCAGAATGAAAACTCCCTTCGGATTCACAATCTGAAACGTGAGAAACTCGCCCCAGTTCATAGCACCACTTGCGGTAATGATGTTTCCATTTGCATCTAAATGAGCATAAACACCGCTTGTTGGCGAATAGGCCTTCATACTCAGCATCAGTTTCTGAAAGCTTTCGAAATCGAGGTAATTGTAGAAGAGATATTTCTTCATCTTCTCGTGCATCACCTTATAATATTTGTGCAAAAGCGGTTCATTGTTTGTGATGTCTACCAACTTACTATATTCCTTTTTGCTACCATATAATCGGTTAATCTTTGAATACATAGTAAAAGGCAAACGCTCATAATACTCGCCATGTAGCAATGTATTTCTATGAAGTGCTTCTTTGATGCTCTTATTCTCTTTTCCCATACAGGCAAAGCAGAAATTGACCCCATTCTGATACACCAAGTGATGCAGAATGGAGAACATCAACGAGAATATCTTTTTCCTACGGTAAATCTTTACGCCATTTTCTAAATGCTCCGTTACGCGAAGCATGTTGTAGTAGTAGCCTTTTTCAATCTTAGTTTCGTCCTCGTAGGGTGCAAAATCGAACTCATTCGCATGGATGTAACCTACAATTCTGTAATCTTTTGCTTCATTCTGCTTTCCGTAAACGTGAATCGACAATACAATGACTGCATCATAATTTACCGACTGTATTGATTCAGGGATATTATAGAACAGACTCTGAAAACTCATCTTGCCTCCACCCTTTTCATCCTGATGATTTTCAGCAACGGAAATTACTTCACGGCACTGATCCAAGAAGTTCTCCTTGCTTGCATTTAGATTAAAATGCCTGAGAATCGGTTCAATCGAATCCATGTATGCAATCGGAAACGAAATAAGTAGAAGGTCTTCTTCAAACGTGTCTTCAGAAGCCACCAAAGATTCGTTCACGTCAAAATGAAAAAGACCATCTTCTGTGCGACCATTCTTCAGGTGGAAATACGGTCTTCGCTTATCAAAAACGTCTCTCAGTTCTTCCAGCGTTGGGATATCTGTTGTTGTTGTACTCATGCTGCGAAGAAAGGAAGAATCCTAGAAAACCATGTTGATACATTTCAACGCCACAGGAAAATTAGTTACAATGCACGCATTGCTTTTTCATACATTTGTAGCAAATTAAGAACACAATGACACTCAAAGGCGGCAGTTTCCTTATAGAAACAGGTAATTCAAAAGATATTTTCATTCGAGAAGAATTTACTGAAGAACAGGTAATGATTGGTGAAATGGTGAAGGATTTTTGCATTACTGAAATTCAAAACAAGATTAAGGAACGTGGGCGCGAGTTTGAGGCCGACAAAGACCGAGAAGAAATTGTGGGTCAGTTGGAGAAAGCTGCTGAGCTTGGACTATGCGGTGTAGGCATTTCTGAAGAACATGGCGGAATGGCCTTGGATTTCAACACTGGTTTGATTTTCTCAGAAGCCATTGCAATGGGACTTTCGTTCGCAACCACCATTGGAGCGCAAACTTCCATTGGTTCTCTCCCTATTGTTTATTACGGAACCAAGGAACAACAGGATAAATACCTTCCTGGTGTTGCTTCTGCTAAAATTAAAGCAAGTTACTGCCTTACAGAACCTACAGCAGGTTCGGATGCCAACTCAGGTAAAACCAAGTGTGTTTTGAATGAAGCTGGCACACATTACCTCATGAATGGTCAGAAAATGTGGATTACCAACGGTGGATTCGCAGACCTTTTTATTGTATTCGCTAAAATAGATTCGGATGAACGTCTATCTGCGTTCATTGTAGAAAAGGCTTTTGGTGGAATTACGATTGGAGCTGAAGAGAAAAAACTCGGCATCAAAGGATCTTCAACAGTTCAGGTTTTCTTTGAGAACACTCCAATTCCTATAGAAAATCTTCTTGGCGAACGTCAAGGTGGATTTGGGATGGCTTTGAATATTCTTAACACAGGAAGAATCAAACTTGCCGCTGGCACAAACGGAGGTAGTAAGTTTGCTCTAGATCAAGCGTTGACCTACGCAATGGAACGCAAACAGTTTGATACAAACATTGTGGAGTTTGGTGCTATGCAACACAAATTGGGCGAAATGGCTTCTCGTATTTTCTGTGTGGATGCAGGTGTTTACCGTATTGGTCGCAACATCGATTTAAAACGGAAAGAACTTCAGGCAGATGGAATGGCAGTTCAACAATCCAAGCTGGAATCCATCCGAGAATATGCCATCGAGTGTGCAATTCTGAAAGTGAAAGGATCAGAAAATGCAGATTACGTCATTGATGAAGCATTACAGATCTATGGCGGAATGGGTTATTCAGCCGAGGCTGGAATTGAAATGGGCTACCGCGATGCGCGTATCACTCGTATTTACGAAGGAACCAACGAAATAAACCGTATGCTTTCCGTTGCTGAGTTGACCAAACGTGCTTTAAAAACGAAGGAAATCGACCTGATTGGAGCTGGTAAACAAGTTCAAGGTCGCGTTATCTCTTCCATATTCTCAGGCACAAAGTCGGGCGCTGCGGAAGAAGAACGTATCGTTCAAGCATTGAAAGATGTATTCCTTTACATTTCTTCCACCGCAGGTAAAAAGCTGGGTAAGAAGATGGTAGATGAGCAGGAAATTGTGATGAATTTGGCCGATATTTTGGCAGATGCCTTTATATGTGATTCTGCTGTTCTTAAACTCCGAAAGTTGGAAGCTATGAATGGCGATAAAGCAAAATTGGCGGTGCAACGTGCTGCTGTTCAGGTTTACTTGTACGAATCGTTAGAAAGAGTTCGAAAAGCATCGAAAGATGCCATTTCAAGCTTTGCTTCTGATGGTGAGAAAACACGAACCAACTTTGTTGTTCGGAAGTTGCTTAAGAGCTACAACATCAATCCAAAAGCGTTGAGAAGAGACATCGTGAGATACATGATTTCTGAGAAAAAGTATTCCTTCTAAAAAGGCAACGAAACTTTACGTTTCAATCGAAAGAATTATTGCAACAATGGCTGTCAACCTGAGGTTGATAGCCATTTTAGTATCCAATCTTGCGCAAACATCATCCAAGTATAATTGAACAGTATATTGAAAGGAAATGCGAGCATAGTACCTATAAGACAATCGCGCCACTTGATGCTTGAAAGTGCTAACGCATAGTTGACGGGTGCAGAAACGTAAAAGATCATTCTTAACAGAATGGTCGTTTTTATAGGATGAATGGTTATCCGCTGCATCTGTTTACGAATAAAGGGTTGCTTAATCTCTGAAAGTGCTTCGCCAGCCATTATTCGTACAAAGAAAAAATGGACAGTCACTCCAATTACGCTTGCAACATAGCCTAAAATAATCCCATTCAGACCGCGGTAAACCAAAAAACCGACAAATAGAAACAGAAATCCGGGTATGTTCATCAAGGTTCCAACGGTGTATATCAGAATGAATAGAAAAACACCAAATACTCCCGCATTACCAATTGCATCTTGCATATACTCAAACGTAAAATACTCGCTTAACGCGGAATGTCGCCCCAAATACATCAATATCAGGGTGATAGCCAAAAGAACTACAACACGAGTGAGCGTTTTAGACGACAAGGTGGTTAATCAAAAATGCAAGCGTAAGCTACATTTTTTGACTGAGTTATTTGCTCAACAAAATAATTTATCAATCCTATGCACTTCAAATAGAGTTAGCAAACTCTCTATATTTGAGACTTAATTCATCCAATGAAAAACTTTGCACTTTTCGCGTTTCTAATAGTTGTTTTATTTGGCACTTGGGCCTGCACACCCAACAGAGGCTGCATAGAGGCCACCGCTGATAATTTTGACGCTGCGGCTGAAGAAAATGACGGCACTTGTATTGCAAGTCGCGACAAAATGATTGGATCATACAGATACACTCGAATTTGGAATGATGTGATTCTTGCCATTGATACGGTTGATGTAGGTATCGTGACAATTACAGAGGCAAACTCAGCAGACAATGCTTTTGTTATGAATTTGAATGGGAATCTTGCTTTCCAAGGTTCTTCTTCTGCCTTCAACATTATCATTAAACAACGCTCGGTACAGGACACCTTCTTTGGTCAGTATTACAATAGAACCTACAGTGGCACAGGAACTTGGTTGGAAATGGATACAGTTGACCTTACCTTCAAGCTACAGACCCAGGTTCCAATGTGGGATGGAGCAAATCCTCCTGGAATTGCAACTGTTCCTCAGGTGTACAACTATTACTGCACAAAAACGCAGTAATTTAAAGTAACCTACTTGCTTCAAGTGCGTAAGTAGCGGCAAACCTTAACCTAAAAGGCTTGAGATTTCTTTGGATTATCATATTCTTGGTTGCAGTTAGTGGCTGCAAAAAAAATGCAGGCTGCACTGACTTTGGAACAGAAAATTATGATCCTGAGGCCATTATTAACGATGGTTCTTGCATTCTAGTAAGAGATAAATTTCTCGGAAACTTTCAGGTTAGTTCGGATTGCTTTGCTTCTGATTACAACCGAACTATTTCAATTACACAAAACGAATTTGTTGTTACAATAAGCAACTTAGCAGATACGTTAGGAATTGTGGATGCACGCGTTTACGGAAACAACATTACCATTGAACCACAATCTGTGCATACATCCATTATTATTGAAGGAGCAGGTGTTTATTTAGAAGAAAACAAGATTTCCCTTTCATACAGAATAAGGGATTTCCGAAGCGGAACCGAGATTATTCACGACTGTTTTGAATTATGTACAAAATTATAGAACCGTATAGCTTAATACAATAATGAAGTTAAATTCACATTTTCTTACTTTCACCCCTTAATACTGCACCGACCAAGCAGCATTCCAATGACAAAAAACCTCTATTACGTCTTAATTAGCCTCACCATCGCAACTATTGTTGTGGCTTGTCAGCCTAAACGGGGATGTACTGATAGTTTCTCTGACAACTTCGACCCAGAGGCAAAACAGGATGACGACACATGCGTTCCTACCCGTTTCAAATTTGTGGGAGAGTATGATTGCCATGGTACAATTGAAACAGGACAGGATACCTTGGTGCCTTACGATCAAGTTTTCGTCAATCTTGTTGATACAACTGCAAATACGCAGGATGGACTTATTATGGGCGTAAGCAATTTTGATGCGCAACTATATGCCTTGACTGCAGTTACCACTGGAACATATTCCATGGCTGTAAACCGTCAGGTCTTGGGTGCTTATACGTATTGGGGAACTGGAGAAATCAGTGGTCGTGTATTGGCAATACAAATGACCCGTGTTGAACTGATTGATGAGGTCTTAAATTTGCGTGATACCTTACAATTGAACATTTATGGTCTTCAAAAAATAGTAGAATAATCAGAAACCTGTGATTTTCAGACTAAAACATATCTCATTCATACTTATGCTGCTAGGTGCAGTTGTAATTGCATCTTCTTTAAGCGGATGTAAGGAGGAAACGGGTTGTACAACTCGAACTTCAGACAACTACAACCCAGATGCGGTTCGCGATGATGGTTCGTGTATCAATGCGCGGGATAAATTTCTTGGGATATACAGTATTCTACACATTCAGTGGCCAGACAGCTTTCCTAATAATGCCAATCAGCAAACCCGATTTATGACCATTGCCGAGGACAACTTGCGCGAAGCTGAGGATGACATCAAGATCTACAATTTTGGATCTGACAGCATTACAGTTAGAGCTCTTGTAAGTAGAAACACACTGAGAATTCCACGTCAGGATTTAAGTGTTCGAGGTATTCCTATGACATTTAGAGGTGAAGGTCATATTGATGATGACGGTTATATTACCATACTCTACTCTACTTGGCTTTCGAGCAACGGTCAACTTGTGGTTGAAGACGCAGTAATCTTCGGTAATCGTTTCGACAACTAAATTCCAATCAATCGTGATTTCCTGTTCATGACCGTTCTCTTTTGGAAGCGGTTTGTGGGTGCGTGGTTAATTGCATTTCTGTCTCTCACCCTTTCGAGGCTTGTCTTCTATTTCAATCTTCTTGGCTATTTCGAGTCTCCATTTTCTGAAGTTGCGCATGCACTTTGGTTCGGGCTTGCGTTCGATGCAGTTTCCATCGCCTATTTACTAGGTCTATTCTTCGTTTTTTTACCCTTTATTAAAAAAGGCTGGTCTCAATATCTAGCTTCCATATTTTACATTTTAATGCTTGGAGCAATGAATCTGCTCAATTGCATTGATGCCGAGTTCTTTAAATTTACTGGAAGAAGATCAACAGACGATCTTTTTGAATTTGCGTTTCTGAGCGATGATTTGGTGAATATTGCTCCTAATCTGCTTTCTCAATTCTGGTATTTACTGGTGGCATTCACAGCCATTATGCTGTTGTCACTTTTGTTGTTTTTAAAATTGTTGAAGACCGACAATTCAAAAGCCAAACTTTGGGCTAAAGGGTTGGCAATTATTCCTACGGCCTTGATTTTGGTTTTAGCAGCACGTGGTGGCCTTCGTCCAATTCCGCTGACCATAATTGATGCAGGAATAACCGATGCTCCCCATTTGAATTCAGTAGTGTTAAGCACTCCGTTCACCATAATCAAAACATGGGGGAAACCAGAATTGGAACGGTACGAATTTGCAATAGATCAAACCGCAGATATCAATCCAATCATAAGACCTGACAGCACCACATTTACAGGAAAGCTGAAAGGAAGAAACGTGGTGGTAATCATAATGGAAAGTTTTGCAACCGAATACATCAAAGCACTTAACGGCCTTGACGTTGGTTATACGCCTTTTGTTGATTCGCTCTGCTCAGTAGGATTGGTATTTGAAAACGGCTTTGCCAACGGTCATCGCTCCATTGAAGGAATTCCTGCCATTGTAGCTTCCATTCCTACATTGATGTATGAACCTTACACAACTTCGCGCTACGCAGGAAACAAAATAAACAGTCTTGCAAGTCTGCTAGGCGAAAAAGGTTATTACACCACATTCATGCACGGTGGGAACAAGAACTCAATGAACTTTGAGTCATTTGCTGGGCAAGCTGGCTACAACCTATTCTATGACAGAGATAATTATCCATTTCCTGATGAACACTACGATGGCTTTTGGGGGATTTCGGACCATTATTTCCTGAATCACTGTGTAAAAAAGTTCAGCGAATTCAAGAAACCATTTTTCAGCACGGTTTTTACACTTTCTAGTCATCACCCTTATTCTTTGCCTAAAGAATATCAGGATAAGTACCCAAAAGGAACGCTTCCTATTCACGAAAGCCTTGGTTATGCCGATGAAGCATTACGACAGTTTTTTAAAAGCGCATCGAAAACAGATTGGTATCAGAATACGCTTTTTGTAATTACTGCCGATCATACCTCATTATCAGAACACGCTCAATTCCAAACCAAACTGGGATCGTTACGAATTCCGATTATCCTCTTTGCTCCTTCCGATTCCACGATTAGTGGAAGATTTTCTCAGGTTATACAGCAGGCTGATATTATGCCAACCGTGCTGAATCTATTGGGTTACGACCAACCATTTTTCTCCTTTGGTGTGAACGCATTTGACTCAATTGCCGAGCATACGGCCGTTGCTTTTAAGCACGATCAACATCAACTTTACCGAAACGGACAATTAATCTGTTTTGATGGTGAGCATACAACTTTCGTATTTGACTTGGAGAAAGACGAATTGAATCAGAACAATCTGGTCAATTTAGATATTTCGTTTTCTGACAATGAAAAGTTCATGAAAGCATATCTTCAGAATTACTCCAAGGCGTTGCTGGAAAATAAGATGACATTTGAGGCGTGGGAGGATTAGTTTAATAGTTAATGGGTTAATGGGTTATTGAGTTAATGGGTTATTGGGTTACTGAGTTAATAGTTGTTGAGTTAAAGGTTATTAGGTCGCGGCACCTTAATAACCCAATAACATTTAACCGAATAACGAAAAAACAATGAAACACAAGATTATAATCATAGTCAATCCTGTTTCGGGAAGCGGTAGAAGGAAAAAGGCGCTGAAAATGATTGAAGCGCATTTGGACAAAGACAAATTTGACTTTGAGATTATCAAGACCGAACGCCACAAGCATGCCATTGAACTCACCAAGCAAGGCATTGATAGCGGTTGCAAAGCGGTTATTATTGTTGGTGGTGATGGCTCCATCAATCAGGTTGGAGCCACCTTGGCAGGAACGGATGTGGCGCTGGGAATCATCCCTGCGGGATCGGGAAATGGACTGGCACGATCGCTCGGTATATCATTGAATCCAAAGAAAGCCGTTGAGAATATCAATAACTTCCATTTCAGGACAATCGATACAGGTTTGGTCGACGGATAACCGTTCATGAGCATATCGGGTGTTGGATTTGATGCAGCAGTTTCCCATGCTTTTCACAAACAGAAACTGCGTGGGTTTTTCAA
>Ga0105053_10010941_pt1 | contig 11208 bp, 14 predicted proteins | sample BON01_FD_78093 | JGI IMG/M metagenome (GOLD analysis project Ga0105053, IMG submission 78093) | Freshwater microbial communities from Lake Bonney liftoff mats and glacier meltwater in Antarctica - BON-01 | ecosystem: Environmental > Aquatic > Freshwater > Ice > Glacier meltwater | place: Lake...
AGATGGTGCGCCTAAACCAAAAGAGTTAGTGGCGCCTAAACCAAAGAGTTGGTTCGTGAGACAGAAAGTCTTGGGGGCGAATATTCATGAGACAGAAGGTCTTCTTGAACGAAATATCGCTAACCGCAGTGCGACCCTCATTTCTTTCTTTGGTGTTTGAGCACATTTACAATGGCACTCGGGCACTCTGCCGAGCAGACAAGTGACTCATTGAAGGGGATGGTGAGCTCGCAATATTTGGATCTGCGCTGATTTTGGAAGTCCTCTCATGGGTGTGTGCAGCGCAAGGCAGGGGCCGTCAACCAGTTCCTTGGTTGGTGACATGGTCTACATTTTACCATGACGAACATCTTCCCCTCCAAAGTAGAAAGATCCAATTAACCTTTAAACGTGTAAGTTATGGTATTTAGAACTGTTTCGTGAACTAAAAAACCAAAACATGCCAAAGAGACAAAAGTGGGATGGAAAGAATCTTGAACTCCTGGCGTGCCTGGATGCGTGTGCAAATGTGGCTCCACTAGTTGGGATCCTTGTGGTTGCAGTGCATGTCAGTCACTGAGTGCCAGTGCCTGCCGGGGGCTGCAGCTCCTGCTGTGCTGTCACGGTGGTGCTACATGCAGTCTGGCAGGATGAGTCTGTCGTGTCCTCTCGGACACAGGCAACTTTGCACAGTGCAGCTGTAGCTGCAGCGGCCCGTGCGACTGAAATCTAAAAAAATCAAAGCCCCAGATTAGAGGTGAATCACCTGCTTGGGCACAGAGAAATCAACAGAGGCCTGGTATTCAAGTCACGGTTGGACCGTGGGCAAAAAGCCCAGGCTCTGATAGAACTGTATGTCACTCCAACATTGGGTGAAAGCTATCCCCAGCCACTGGCAGGGGCCCACGCTTGAATCAAAGCCTAGTGTTCTGATGGAGGGGGGGGGGGGGGGACAGGAAACCGCCTCAAAGAAGCTTCTGGTGCGGATATGTTGCTCTTGTTGTCTATTTATTAATTCAGCTCAAATCCCCGAGCTGCTTGCAACGAAGTATAGCGTCACTCAGCACGCTCGCCAATACATATGGGGCTTGCGCACTGTATGCGCACACTCAATGGCACAGGCCGAAGCAACCAAACTCGCGGCAGATGTAATAGGAGCACAATTTATATTCGAAGGTGAGCATCATGGGCACACGCGTCAGCTTGTTGCTCATTTTATTCGCAATCACACGGAGCTCTGAAATCACTGCATCATGTTGATCTCTGAGAATTGAATTTACTTCTCGCGGCATACGTTTGCGCCAGATTTTGATATGTGTGCATGTGCAAAATTTCGGGGAACTCATGGGGAACTCATGATGTGATGGTCCACTGGGCAGGCTGCCAGGCCCGGAGAGGTGTTATCGTGGGCGACGTCAAAGGTGATTGAGGTATGGTTGTGATCGTATAACATTTCCAACCTTGTCTACTATCTCATCTCCTCCCCCCCCATCGAGATTGCAGATTCACACTTCAGACTGGAGCCTTGTGGAGGTCGAGGTGCGAGTGTGTTGCGGTGTGTTATAGTGCGCTGCAGTGTGTTGCAGTGTGTTGCAGTGTGTTGCAGCGTGTTGCCGCGCGTTGCAACTTGATGCAGCGTGTTGCAGCTACAGCGGTGTCGGCATGAGATCTACCATATGAAAAATGTACTAGAGTCATCGATTTTTTTGTCGTGGAAACGAAACGATTCCTAGGTAGATCTGTAAACGTGATCTTGACGCGGGAAACCTGTGGCTAACGCTCGAGCAGGGTTGTGGAAAGCAAACGCCGAGCGCTAGGAAATCATTTTTCGAGCGAATTTGCTATATGTTCCTAATATCAAAATGTAGAAAAGACTGACATCTAGGTTTGTGGATTTTTTGAGTACTTTCGAAGAGAGAACCGTTGCAGAATGGCAACTTCCGAAAACAAACTTGTTTCGCCGGCAGAAAAATTAGAATTTGGCATTGCGCAGCGATTTTTTTGTGCGATTTGCTAGTACCATGCACTGGCATGGTGCATTCTCACCGCACGTATGTGAGCAGCTATACTCAGTCGTGTAGTGATCTGATTAATATACAGCGTGTCTTTTCCCTCTCTTCCTGGCGCTCTTCCACTGCGCTAATGACGGTGTGGGTGGTGATCTCAGTACATGATTGGGGGAGGCTTTGAACGAGGTTCAGGCTGTCTTCTTAATCTTGATCCTGGGATAGATTAAGGGTTATTCGTGGTACAGGGCAAGGGGTTCTTGTCTTTCACGCATCTCAGGTGCTCCTTCTTTTCAAACTACATCGCTTTTGAAGAGGGCGTATTGGACACACAAAAGGAACAGAACACTGGGTAAAAATATTCTCTCTGACACTAAGGAGAGAGAATGAGAAGGGAGAGGAACAGTCAGTGTTGGAACTTCGTTTTGTGATTGAAAACATCTCTACTACGTCTGTTACATATTCATACCTCAGAGACAATTGAATGAGGGAGGGTCTTATTTTTAGGTGTAGCCATTGCAATTGACTTGGAAACATTTTCGTGAATGGGGGGTTTTCTAACAAAACGCGCCATTTCGCGGTTCGAGAGGTTTTTTTGTACTCACAGGGGAAGTCCCTGTTTTCGACGATCGTGATGATTATTCAAAACAACTTGAAGTCCATCCCTCACTTGGCACCTAGATATGCTGTGCTTTCCCTAACGGCGTATACTGTGAAAACCCCAGTACATACATGTACGACGGGTGAACACACTCACCCAGGCTTATTCAATCATTAACTTAGATACCATACCGGGGCCGACTTTGAGAACTTTCCCACGAAGACAATTCCAACCATTAAAATAGCGATAAAGAGCCCACGAACAAGATCTGCCGCCGCGTGTCAAGTGAGCAACGCTTTCTTCAGCACCTACAAAACTGTTGCCGTGCCTTTCGGCAGCTGAGTCATCGCTCAATTGCCTCGTGAACACCGCCTGGTCAAGAACGGATCATTTGGTGATTGTTTCGTTGAAGGTACGTACCTGTGTAGTGACTCCGCCACACCCTGCATCTGGATGTTCAGCATCGCCCTCCAACACAAGATCAAGATGCAAGATTTCAAGTCCTATCCTCTCCAATTCCCTTTCAAGGATCTGTCATGTCTCAGGCTTACACGCAACACACCAACAATGATGAAAGAAATGTCTAAAATGCACGAGGAGGATGCACATGACGACAATTTGATTGCTATGGAGACATCTAATCAGACACACACTCGCGCTCAGATGCGTGCAGCTGAGAATGCTGCTAACTCACTTATCTTGGATCCTGCTGATGTGGACAATGACACCAACTCGCTACTACTTGTGCGCAAGTACTAACCCAGCTGTGACTGCTACTAACGAACGCGACAACGTCACATTTCTGCCATCCATTTTGCCGCCACGCGCCACTTCTGCCAATGATTTAGCCGCCGCGCGCCCTTCCGTTCAACATGATGCAGCTGGCATTGATTTACACGCTAACCTTGTTGATTACAGCGAACTCGAGATCGTAAAAGCACTTGCATGTCATTCGGTCGACATAGGCCTACCAAAACACTATGCCCCGAATCACGTGATCCTGGAGGACAAGATGCGCGTCGTTGGAATCAAGGCAAAGAAAATCTCATCGACGAAAGCTGTCTTGATTGTGAAATTCATTTCACCGCCATCCTTGAAAAATGTGCAAATGCATATGTTCTGCACAAGCCTCGAACCAAAACACTACACAAGGGCAAGGCGCCGACTTGAGCATCATGACAGCTCTCAACATAACCAATCCAGGTGCAAAATCGCTCTTTGACCTTGGCGTTCGCTGGAAGCCACGCTCAGATACTGCACGTGGCATGATTGCAGCCTTTGATCATGATAGCATGCTGGGCAGCACAATTTTTGACGCATCGCAAGCGTCATCTGATGACTGTGAGACATCAGAGCAAAAAAAATCCTTTCGGTGATGAGTGCCACGTGCGATCATCTCGGGATAAAGTCGGCTATTCCAAGAGCGCGCCCAACCTCACACACCAGGGTCAGTCGATGCGAAGCGCCATGAGAGCAGAATGGATTTTGAGTCAGACAAGCGAAATGGACGGCCTATGGCGTCGCAGCGTCTTTCAGAAAGTTCTCCGTCCATTGCTCACCCCACAAGACTGTGTTTTCACAAGCCATTTCCATTACAAGATAAAGCGAAAAGGGGGGAAATTTGATGGCTGTGAAGTACGCCTAGTTGTACAAGGACAACACATGCGCCGAAAAGGTGAAGACGGTTTCGGCGATTACGATGACGCTTTCAGCCCTGTACCAGCTGCCAGCGGATTCCGCACCATTCTCAGTTTGGCAACACAACAAAACACGTTCACGTACCACGTTGATATTTCTCAGGCCTTTGTTCAGGGAGAACTACTGCCCGGAGACGGTCACAATGGCAAGGTGTATATTTCTTCACCCGGGCCTCCAGGATATGATGAAGATCCTCTTTACGTGTATCGCCTCCTTAAGCCACTTTACAGCATGCCCTCTGCAGCCAGAGCTTGGCACACCACCATGAGTGCTTTCCTGGCAAAAGAAGGATGTGCCACGGTGGGATTTGTGAAGAGCATGTGGACCGTCACGATTGACGGCGCTCGTATCCTCTTAGGGGCCCACATCGACGATTTCGTGATCTCATGCGTAGATCGGCAGGTCCTTAACGGTTTCCGTGCGGGCCTTCTAGACACTTTTGAGGGCACCTATGAGGCGGCTCTGCAACATTACCTCAGAGGTGACACGCGATATGGACAAAGGTACTACGTATCTGTCCCAGACCCACTACGCCGAGGAAATTCTACGCACTTACAATTTCTGGAATGCCACTCCTCACCTTACACCTATGCAGCTCAACACGCGCCTCAACAAAGACGACTGTGAAAAGAATCCTGCCCCAGATTTCCATCGACGTTATCGTAGTATTGTCGGCAGCCTAGGATATCTTGTCACAATAACACGCCAAGACCTTGCTTGGGCATATTCCGAGCTCAGTAAGTATGTGCATGTTCCAGGAAAGAACCACATACTTGCTGCCGAACACGTTTTGTGCTATCTTCGCGGCACTTGGAATCAAACACTTAACTACTCTCGTGATTCTCACGAAAACCCCAACGTTTTGTGAGGTTGGGTAGATGCAGATTGGGCTGGCGACACTGACACCCGCCGATCCCACACGGGATATATTCTCATGATGATTGGTGGACCCATTTCTTGGAAAAGTCGACGACAAGAAACCGTGTTTCTTTCTACTTCCGAGGCTGAATTTGTCGCAGCCAGCCAAGCAGGCCAAGAAGCGATCTACCTACGTGAAACCTTGACCGATTTTGGATTTTCTCCAACTAAAGCCACTCTTCTGTACGAAGACAACTCGCTTGTGTTGCGATGATCGAAAATCCGGTGCGCCGAAAGTTCTCCCGTCAGATTTTTGTAAGTACTATGTTTGTGAGCTCGTACTGGTACTATGTTTGTGAGCTCGTACTGGCTGGCTTTCTCAAACTCGTGCCTTTGCGCACGCATAAATTGGTGGCTGATGCCCTCACCAAAAGCTTACCGTCCCCGGCTTTCGTCGGGCACCACCAGATCATGACTGGTCATGCTTGTTTCGCCGCTCATCTACTACGTTGCGTCGGCGGCTAATTTTGAGCGCTGACTCTGAGCGCTGCGTTTTTCCTTATTTTTGGCTTGATTGTCTACATTTTTTTCTCGCCTTCTACGTTGCGTCCGGGGGGTTTCAGCTGCGTTTGATTATTTTTTTTTCCGCTTCTTTGTTTATAATTTTCATCATGTTTTCACAATTTTTTGTATTTTTGGTTTGCCCAATACTGTCGCTTTAAGATCCCACTATTGTGCATGGGGGAGAGCAATAAAGCGCCCACGAACAAGATCTGCCGCCGCGTGTCAAATGAGCAACGCCCACGAACGAGATCTTGTCACGAATCAGAACGTTTAGTTTAGGCCCTTTTTAGGTCAAACATACTTTTTGGAAAGTCTTTTTCCCGATCCAGTTCGCGAGCAGCTGGGGATTTCAGCCAGCGGCGACCGGAGAATTGGGTGTTGAGTTAAAAAGAATTAAAGTGTCACATGTACTCTTGTGTCTTTGACTTGTCCCTTCTCATCTAAAGTGTCTTTTGTGAACACGGAATAGTTCCGCCAGCGAGACGGGCTTGCGCCTGCGAGGTAGGCAAGACCGCCCAGGAAAGCCAGAAGCGAAACGGCCAACCCAATTGCACTTGAAAAAAAGTTGTTCAGCGATAAAGCATAGTCCAGTAGTGAAGACATGACAAATTTGTTCAGCGATAAAGCATACTCCAGTAGTGAAGACATGCCCACGAACAAGATCTGCCGTCGCGCACCACGGGCGCGCGACGGCAGATCTTGTTCGTGGGCGTGTCTTCACTATGCTTTATCGCTTGTTTGCAGGCGTGGACCTGTGCATGCGCTCATTTTACTTAGCGTGGTCGTGAAAGGTCCTTGCGTGCCCTCGCCCCGAAAGCTACATGTTGGAAGAGCCCTGCGGTCCAGGGCCATCTATTACCGCAGTCGTGTTGGCTGACCACCTGTACATGCGGGCGGGTAGGGAATGTGCCGAGGGGGGAGGGGAGGAAGAGTGGATATAAATCCACTCGAGTAGATGCAACTTGGTGTTGGACCAACACCGGGCAGGCTGCACACATCTCAGATCGAGAAGGCGCTGTCAGCGAGCTCGCCGGCGACATCTCTGAAAGCAGCTTTCAGTGACATCTTTTCGGTCTCAGGATTCGATGAAAGGTCCTGGGCAAGTTGGAACAACCTTGTTCATGCGGCAAAACTGCCGCACTTTGGCTGTATGTCCAAGATTTTGAGATTTTTTTTGTGGGCCAGTGCATTCCATAGCCTGAATTCAAGAGTGTTGCGCAAGGACTATTGAAAGAAAGGGGGTTTACTGTTTGTGTACGTTAATGATTTTTCAATATGCAAACATTGAACGTGTGCCAGCCTGTAACTGCACTTTATGCCACCTGTCTACGCATAACTGCCTGCGTGTGCCTGTGCTCATTCCTCGGCGTTGAACGAGCGGCGGAACCCTTCCCCATGCCAGATCCCATCAGCTCGGTCGGGGGTCTCCTCAGCATCCCACACGTTGTCATGCAGCGCACTAGTGTCGTACGGAAACTTTTCGGGCTCCTTGCCCGTGTCACTCGACACACCCAGACTCGACTGATGCCACTCCTCACCGGGCTTGTCATACGGCCACATCATTGGGTTTTGAATCTTGTTGGGGTCGCACTTGTTCTGTTTCTTGCGCTTCCAGCCGGTATTACCCTCATGCCGCAACTTGAGCGTCTCCTCGCATCCTTTGTCCACGCGCATGGCCACCTCCCAGTCGCCAGCGTTGTCGCTCTCTTCCCCTGACCCCCACCCGCCGATACCCATCAGCATCTGCTGTCTAGAGCGCGTCGTGCCCCTCCCTCTTGCCCGTAAAGACGCAAGCTTGGTGCCATGCACCAAATCGTGCATCTCGGCCTGTGCTTGGCGCAGATCCGCATTGGCGCTGCGCATCTCGGCGCGCATGGCTTTCATTCCACCTTCTTCTACCCCGTGCGTTGGGACACGCGTTCTGTCAAGCAGCATTGCACGCCCACCCGGTGCACTACTGTACAGGCTGACCACCGCGAGGCACACACCCGCACCGAAGCCCCATCGTCCAAGAGCCATGATGTCCGCTCCGAAGCCCCATCGACCAAGAGCCATGATGTCTGTCTTTGACCTAGAAATACTTCTGTTTTATATTAATAAGAAATATAAATGAGGTGCGTGACCCAGAAGTCACCCCCTAATTCGTCCAGAAGTCACCCCCTAATCCGACCATTCGTACTTTGAGATCGTGGGGGGGCACCATTGATCCCTGGGCACTACGTTTCTTGGTAGTTAGGGAGATTGATTGTGGGAATTGGTTAGCCCGAGTTCACAAGCCAGCCCAACAACATTGTGATCGGTTTTACCATCTAGTTGGGGATTTGACTGGGTCTACCATAAACTAGGTAATGCTCCGGTCCTCCGGTCCGGGACAGGTTCTTGGGTCCTAAGTGGCTAATCGGGTGTTCGCCATCCGCTTAGTCCAGTGATTAGATTGGGTCTTCGAAACCCAAGAAAGAAATAAAGAAAGAAAGAGATCGTACGAACAAGATTCCAGAGTCGCCCCCTTGAGAATGTGGGTTAGAAGGGCAGCTCCGGGTAACCAGGTCCTACTAGATTGTGAAGTAATAAGCTGCCCTTAAAGGGTAGCCTCTGCGGATCAGGGCAGACTATGTGGGCCTCTTTTTCAGAAAGAGACCAAGAGATTTTTCTGTTCAAATCTCGTTCGAACTGAGACTTTGCTGTTTCGAGAGATTTTGATGTTTCCCTGAGATTCTGCAGTTTCGAAATTCTAATAGAATAATCTAACCGAAAAACCTCTGTGTCTCTTTCTCCAAAAGAGGCCCAGACAGGCTGCCCTGATCCGCAGAGGCTCAGGCTGCCCTTCAAGGACAGCTTATTACTCCAAAATCTAGCAGGACCTGGCTACTTGGAGCTGCCCTTCTCACCCCCATTCTCAAGGGAGCGAATCTTCCACCTGTGCGAAGGCTTGTTTCGTTTTCCTCCACATGCTCGCTGCTGCTTCCGTGGCAGGCAAGCCCGACCGGAAACTCAGAAGTGACGCGGCCAATCCCGTGGTATCAAGACCGGGCAGGCTGCGCACCTCTCGGATCCCGAAGGTGCTGTCGGTGAGCTCGGCGTTGACGTCTCCTTGCCATCAACTGCCTGCATTGCCTTCCAAGATTGGCAGGCTTTGGCAAAACCGGTACTTACTTTTGGCAAATTCAGCTTTTTTTCCGAGTTTCACCAATTTTATTTTTTTTGCAGATCATTTGTGGGGCGTCTTCCCGGCGATATTGACTCGATGCAAACGGGACTTTCATGAATTTCATGAATTTCATGTTTTTCTTTCACTGTTTTTAATCGATTTTGACCAATTTCATTTTTTTCACAGGCCATTTTCGGGGTGTCTTGTCTGCGTTTTTTCATGCCAAGAACGGGCAAAAACACCCCCAAAACTTCCTCAGGGGAGCCTGCAGGTCGCATCAACACATTTGTGATTTAAAACGGTTTCATTTGTTATTTATGCGTTGTTCCGCCGATTTTTGAAAACAAACGTGTTTTTTTCGGGTGGAAAGACACAGAATCCAGCGCAATGCAATGACCTGGAAACGAAGATTAAAACGCCCAGTGGAACCAATCGAAACCCCGTACAGTGCACAATCCTCCGACTGGAATTCCGAACTCTGGGTGGCGCGCGACAGCTGCGGAGCTAAAGCCCCTTGCCGCCGCGCGCCCGTACCAGTTTTGCCGAAGCTTGCCAATCTTGGAAGGCAATGCAGGCAGACGATGGCGAGGATTCTCACAGGTGGAATCTTGTTCGTAGGCATGATCTCCAAGTCCACCCCATCGAGTGAAATCATAAAACCAAAGAAAAACTGACTGTTTTTACCCAATAAGCGAGTCGGCCATAAACTAGGTTGGCACCGGTCCGGGAAAGTCTCTTCGGTTTTAAGTGATTACTTGGGTCCTCATCACCCACACGGCCGGAACTTAATAAAACCAACTTCGACATTCTTACTGCTGTTGACTAATTTATTTTCCGTACTCTTCTTGGGGGAGTCAATACCACAAAACGCCGAAGCTTGATAGGATTTCTTGCAAATCCGCAACTTTCTTGCTCAATTTCGAGATGGACAGTACATATAGGAAAAAAATATTCCGCCGTGGTTGTTGCAGCAAGTTGCACACTTTTTCATCAACTTTTAGTACGAAATAGGCGCTGACTTTTATTTTAATTCCTGCCTGAAGTGGCCAGATTAAATCTGAAATCCAATAAAAGCAAGCACGAACTTCCGACGGTTACATCTACTCAAAAAAATTGCAATACACAAAGAAGTAAGAATGTCGAAGTTCGGTGTATTAAGCTCCGGCACCTAGTCCAGTACTTAAGTTGGGTATTCGCCACCCAAGAAAGAAAGAAAGAAAGAAACTTGAATCACAGCAAAAGAAAGAAAGAAAGAAAAAACAACAAACGATACGAAACTGGCTCGGACCGGAGCATTGCTACTTCCAAAATGCAGTTTTAGGAATTCACTTAATTTTCAAATTCTCTTTCTCATGATAAAAAGGGGGTGGTGGAGGTGGCGGCGGCGGCATGTCAGAGAGGAAGAGACGCACGCGGCCAGCGAGCGTGTCCATCAGCTGCGTCCTCTGCACGCGCTGGGCCTCGCTGACGATCTGACCCCAATATGTACACATATATATTACATACCCAAAATATACGTATATATGTATATTATATGGATATATATATATGTATATATATAAATAAGTATATACGTATTTTTTTGATATATATGAGATGGGAAAAACTCTTTCATGTGCCCGGTAAGCGTCGGACCGAGCACTCTATGCGCGTCGAAAGAATATGCACACACACATACACACAAACACACAAACATACACACCCACACCCACACCCACCCACACACACACTCACGCACAGATATACATATATACACACACACGCACGCACACGTAAACATACACACACACATACACTCACACACACACACACACACACAAACACACATACCTGCGCCCAATTGGTCGGGCCCAGCACTCTATGCGCGTCGAAAGGGTATATGCACACACACATACGCACGCACGTACACGTACACGCGCACACATACACACATACACACACACACACGCGCACACACATGCACATACACAAACACAAACACACGCACACATACACATACACACACACACACACACACACCTACGCCCAATAGGTCGGGCCAAGCACTCTATGCGCGTCGAAAGCATACGTGACACACTCACACACACGCACACACACATACGCACACATACACACACAAACACGCATACACACAAACACACACACTCTCTCACACACACACACACACACACACACACTCACACTCACACACACACACACACACCTGCACCTAATAGGTCGGGCCAAGCACTCTATGCGCGTCGAAAGCATGTATGAATGCACACACACACACACACACACACACACACACACACACACACACACACACACACACACACACACACACACACACACACCACACACACACACAAACA
>Ga0105053_10010943_pt1 | contig 11207 bp, 11 predicted proteins | sample BON01_FD_78093 | JGI IMG/M metagenome (GOLD analysis project Ga0105053, IMG submission 78093) | Freshwater microbial communities from Lake Bonney liftoff mats and glacier meltwater in Antarctica - BON-01 | ecosystem: Environmental > Aquatic > Freshwater > Ice > Glacier meltwater | place: Lake...
ATACAAAAGAGACCTCGCATTGGTTTGTCGGCCTGTTTGGAACAACCGAATTAAATCTAATTCTTCCACACAAATACGCTGTTGCACCGAACCCTGGGGGACCTTTTTTGCCTTCTCTTTCGCATCTTCAATCAATTCAGAAGCATCTCCATTCAAACTCTGAATTATCTTTTGAGAAAATGAAGTAATTACCTGACTTGTAATCAAGCTCTGAGTAAGTTTCTTTGAAACTACCGTTTCCTCTGTAACTTCGTCTACATTTTCCACTTGAGAAGAAGGAAATGGGTGTAGAGAAAGCAAGTTTTCACACACTAGTGAATCCTGATTAGCGTGGCAAGATGCAGCAAGTTCGCACGAATATGGTGTCACGTTCAGATCTGAGTTACTCAAAATTGGGAGTTTTGAAAGTAGAGCACACAAATCATTTGCCTCACAGTCCATAGCCGCAAGACCATATAGAGCCTTGACAAGTCCTTAGAAAAATTTAAAATTTTGTTCCTCATCTTCAATGTTTGAAGATAATTTCAGAGATATCATGTCGCCATATTTCGAATTTCAAAAGTTTAATAAGTGTTGTAGGTTGATCCATTTGGGGGAATTTTAAATCTTAATTATCTTCTATTTGTTCAAAAAAATAATAATTAATTATCTTCTGTTTGTTCAAAAAATTAGTAAAAGAATTCCAAGTCCTAAATCAGAAAGATTGTGGGAGTATGATTGATGGGAATTATATTTTAAGATTCTAATAATAATAATAATAAATACATCTCAAAAAATTAGCTGGTTTACAGTGTAGCAGGTGAGAAAGTCAACCATTATCACTTTTGATGAGAGCATCAGTTTAAAAGACGACTAGATGTCATCCATTTCAAGTATTGCCTTCGATTGAGGATTAGCTCTTTTGAAAAATCGATTGAAAAGCTCCACAGCTTCCTCTTTTAAAATACCTTGATGGATGTGAGCATCAGGAATAATTGATTCTACAGATCCCATTCCCCCAAACTTATCATTTCGACAACCAAATACAACTTTCTGAATTTTTACCTCATTTAATGCACCGGCGCACATAATGCAAGGTTCACATGTAACGTACAAAGTGCATTTGCTCAGAAGGATATCACAACGGTCAAACCCAAACAAACCACCAGCATATACCTTCTCGATAGCAACCACCTCCGCTGCCAACCATTTAGTATTAAAATAAATGATCAACTGAGAACGTACCATGCCTCGTAGCATCCCCAGTGGCGTTGGTTTCATTACTTCCAACCGCAATGCAGATAGCTTCTCCAGTGGGACTGTGCTCTTCTGGCAACACGATCACGCAACCCACAGGAACTTCCCTGTTTTCTAGAGCACGTTCTCCCTCTTCCAATGCTAGTCGCATCCACAAAGACATCTAATAGAAAACTGGCAGGAAGAATACCACGATTCGAGGTTTCATTCGAAATCTACTTTCGCGTAACGCCCCCCCGCACCGCCCCCCGAGAACTTTCCTTAGATGGTGTGTTCTTCTTTTACGTATGGTTGGGTCATTGCGTTGGTAGTGCAAGCAGAATGTTCAATGAGTGTTTGTGATGGTAATACCGCTACAAGCAAGCGGTATATTGCCTTCCTTAACCGTTATGTTGGTTTTGATAGACCGCATGAGTTGAGTGTAGACTTTTGTGAGAGGTTGCGACAGTTTGAAACGAATGAACGGACAGCAGCCTCATTAACCATGGAAGAAGATGGCAGTGCTGTGTATTCTGCAAGTCACTCTCCATTCGGAGACTGGGATCCTGAAGAGTTTAGAAACAAGATTTTGATGCGGAACGTTGAGAGTGGAGGTGACAACAATGTTTTTTTGAGTGAAAACGATGTGAAAGATTTTGATTGGGTTGCAAAGGGAATGGTTAGTTCAGTCAAGAATCAAGGGTCTCTTGGCACGTGCTATGCATTCGCAGCTGCTGGTGCTGTCGAGGCACAGATGTCTATTCATGGAGGGCAGAGAAACGCCATGAATGTCAGTGTTGAGCAAGTCATTGAATGCTCTTCAAATAATCTTGACGGGAATGCAAATTGCGGGGAATTTGGGGGATGGCCTTCGTTAGTTTTCGAATATTGGAAGAAATCCGGATTTGTTGCGGATTCCAAGTATCCTTGTAAGTGTATTCTTCATCTAATGTCGAACCTTTCCTAATTTAGAATTCAGACTGTGCTGGAATATTGGATCCAAAAACTTCTCTGCCTCAATGTTTCCCGTGCATGGCCCACAATTACAACAAGGACTCTTGTGGAGATCATGATGATTTCTATTGCAACGCGAGTACCACGAAAAACCAACATGGATTAAATTGGTGTCAAATCAACGACCCTATTGGCAAAGTCAAACATTGGAATCATGTAAATGCAACCAGTATTATCAACAGCTTGATGGAAGATGGTCCTTTAACAGCCATTATGGATGCGAGAACACTTCAATTCTATAGACATGGAATTGCTCATCCGAAGTTCTGTAGCTCAACTTCAAAAAATCACGCAGTTCTTTTGGTTGGATTTGGTCCCGATTATTGGCGGGTCAAAAACTCATGGGGAAATCAATGGGGCGAAAATGGCTTTTTTAGACTTCAATTCGGTCGATGTGGCGTCGAAGATGTCGTTACTCGGGTTGAAATCAACCCATTTTAAAAAAGGTGTATTCAAATATTTATTTATTCAAATACTTTGCCCCGTGCAGGATATTTAGTAACGAATTTTGTTGGAGCTGCAACGGAATCCATGCAATACAAATAGACCAACACAAATAGAAATAGCATGAGGGAAACCAGCATCCCAGAGATGATAAATGGATCATTTCTGATAGTAGTGGCAGACTGGTTCACTGGCTGGGTATCCAAAACTCGTCGGCTTTCAACAAGAATGGAAGCCGATACAGGTTTTGTCTCTTGCAGGGCGCTAAGAACGGCTACATAAGGAGACACTTCTTCAAGTCTCAAACACAGATCCGCAATAGCCGTAAGAGCCATAGCATCAAACTGCTTAATATCAACCAAAACATCCACAAATCCATTCGATTCCATTTTCGTCTTCACCTCATTGACAATATCTTTATTTGATTCAACACTAGGAGTTTCCTTCACAATGATTTTGGAAGGGCTTTCAAATATCCATCTGCTCCATGCATTCTGTGTCCCAGGTTTTGCAGTCATCGGCGCAGTTCCAAGAAATAAGTACGAATTGGCTTCTCGAAGCACTTCACTCCCTGGGGATTCTGATTCACCGTAAGCCCCAACAGTATTGGAGATGATCTTCTCATTTATTTCATTTGATAAAAACACAACACGAATATTAACTTTCGCTTCATCAAGGCAAACTTTATTCAAAGCGCCTGCTGCTTCCTTACCGCTCAAGCGATGAAGCAAGTCGATCAAGCTTTCCACAGCGACGTTCTCTCCAAGAAGCGGATAGTGGTGATGGTCGAATAGGTCAGTCTGTGAAGACCATATGAACACAGGCGTAAGGGAATGAACCAGAGCTGGAAGTACAACCAGTAACACACGCAATGCTATCATCACCTTTAAAACACAAGTAGACCCTACGATTTTCTTTTTTTTAATATGTGTTTTTGATGTGCGGTTGTGTCCCCGCAGTTTCTATTGTTTTCGTGGTAAGGGATATGCGTGTTTCGTCTCTACTTCCAGCGTTCTTACCAGTGGTAGTAAATGCTGGCAGAGGGAGTGTTAGTACAGGAGGGTATGAGGTCCACCAATCGTTTTCTAGCGAGACTTTTGACTTGAGTGCAGTTGGTTCTATCGCGCGTCGCTTAGTGGGTGCTTTCAACGGCGAGGTTGCCCTGAATCTTCCAACAGGTGATTTGTTCAAACGACCGAGTGCATGTCTTATCATTGCGGTGGATGGACTCAATGAAGATGACGATGTCGTCTTGAAAGAGAATTCTATCCTGTTGGATATTCCTAAAGATCTCACGTTCAAGGAGAAGCTGAATGATATGTTGCTGAGCAATGGAGTTCAAATTGATAAAATTTTGGAGGCTGAGTTTCCTGGTTCTGTATTAGTCCAAAATAATGAGCCGCAGCTGCCGCCAAGCGCAGAAGCCGCATTCAAGGGTGAACTCGCTTCATTTAACTCCATCAAGATATCTAAAAGCGTGGCACAAGACTCCTCCCCAGATATCATTCTACTAAGTATTTCTACTGCTGCGAGGTTTGGAAACTCAGATTCCGTTTTGAAAATGATCAACACCGCGATTCCAGAAATCATTCGTGGCTTCAACACGACCTACAAGGGGAAGTTGGCTTACCAATTGGTTTTACTGGGCGAATCTGCCAGTGTTTCGAGTAGACGCGAGCTTCTTATTTCCCCCGTTGTTCTTGTATTTGTTCCATTTGGCAAAGAACAGTATTTGCTGATGTCTTGGGTTACCGTTGTTGCCATCTTTCTTTTATATGCGATCTTTTGCTGTATTCCATGGGCAGATGATTTGGATCCACTTTTATATGCGTCACTTGCCCGTGACGACCTTAAAAAAGAGTAATTTGATATTTTCTGTACGTCTAAAAACTTTCAAAATAACATAGTCAATTTTTAAACTGAACTACCCTGTGAAAAAAAAGGTTAGTTGACCATGTCGCGATGGAAACGCGAGAGTGAGGAGGAACTCGAAGAGAACGAATTCTTCATCGGAATTACTCGACCTGCATCGCCTGTAAGAAGATCTGGTGGTACTGGAGGCCTAAGGCAGAGCACGAGTACAATCTCGTTGCAAGCCAAGTTGTCACCGGATGACATGTTCGAAATGGAACAGTTACATTTGGATTCACCAAACACAGGTGGAAGAATGCAGTCACGCAAATCGGTTATTGACAAGGCTGAACTTGACGCTGCCCTTAACGATTATAACACCAGCTGGAATAAGTCAGGTTGTGTGGGAGTATTGTTGACTACGTTGTTAGTGGCTTTCACAGTGTTTCGCCAATACTCAGGAGAGGATAAACCTGAGTTCGTGGTCGTTCCCCCGACACCTCATAATTTACCCTCTTTGAATCTTTTTGATTATTATTCCAAACTCTCCTTTCCAGTTTTTGAAGACTACCCTTTTGGAGTTCCCAGAATACGCATGCCGCAGTTTAATACGCCGGTACCATTGACTCTCCCTGGTGAATGGGATACAGGGAGCTACTGGCATCTTTTCCATGGAAATATTACACTTCATGATGGGTTTCTCTCAAGAGAATTTGTCGATTTGAAACATACGCAACCACTTCAAGCAGAGTTGTCAGGATACATCGTGTATAACCGTTTACTTGGGGAAGATGGCGTTATTATGAAAGATACACTGGACAAGAATGCTGAAATATTTAGTGAGCACATTGTACTTATTCGGAATCCCACAGATATTGTTGCGAGAAATGGTACTGTTATTGCAGCTGGAACTTTGCTCATTCTGGATGGTCATCATACTAACGAGGTTTTGAAAATATGCGATTCGATGAGAATTCAAACAGCGCTGCGTGGATCAGAATCAATCTCAGGTTGCGGTTCGAATTTTAAGACCGAGCACGATGTCGTCATAGTCAACAATGTAGCTCCGCTTTCTGCCATTCAGATTGCGATTGAAACTGGATCTAGTACAGGACATGATATCCATGTCCGTTTATAGCCACTTGTAAATAATTTTCATTATTGGTATTTGCTAAACATATTCATTTCAAAGCCATCATTGGAGTCTATTGTTTCCTATAAAAGAAATGATATTTCAAGTAGAAAGACGCCACCATTAATCCAATAAGGAAAAGCAAACAGTTTCCAATGTATCTCAAGATCAATTCATTCGTATCGGGTAAATATGGCCAATGATAAGCAGCACTTAGAGTCTCTTCTGTTATTTTTTTTTCATTCACTGCGGGATTTTCAACGAACATCTCGCCACACCCCCAAAACCAATTTGCTAGCAGCCACAAGGTAAAAAGCGAAAAATGAAACATATCGATAAAATGGCCGTGATGACTTGCATATGCTATTGTGATATCGGCGGTGATAAATAAGGTAGGAATGGAAGCTGCAATGAAAGAATACTTAAATCCGCAAATCCAACACAGGTCCATCAAGGAGGAACACGTGGATTGAATCATTTCATAGTCAAAAAAATCGTGTGCAACGCCCCCAAACCTAGTAAGCTTGGGCAGTGTGAAATAATCTTCGCGCCTGCGAAGTAGCTTATACGGATTCAACACTAGGAAATAAATCATATACAAAAGAATACATAATGCAAGCAAATATTTTGCAACAGCTGTCAAGCTAGAGGAAGCTTGATCTACTGACAGGTCGTTAGCCGGGTAATAATCATATACAATATCACTTAACAACCAAACAGTGTTCGCCATCACCGCAATAAAGCTCAGTAGGGAGTCCCACGCTATCCGTTGATGTCTTTGATGATAATCTCCTAAGAATTTGGATCCCATAATAATCATACTGGCTATCCCCATTGCGAATGCGATGTGCAAGAATATCATTTGGCACCACAACCAGTCTTGCAGTATAAAAAGGTATAAGTGAAGAAGCTCTTTCCCATCCGAGCTCATTGTGTGGAATTCTCTTGCGACAGGTTCGATGGGCCCTTCTAACCAAGAATTTCCTCGACGAGAGTGAAGCATTTTAGTCGGCCCTCTACTTTGGTTGCCTTCTTCTACTACGAAAGCATCCGAAGACGAAGATCGCTTCTTGTTCGTTGTTGACATTTTTTATTTTTCAAAATTCTATGTACAAAATACAAATATACACAGTAAGTGTTTCAACGATATGGTAGACTCTATTTTAGGAGAGTACTCAGTGCTGATGAACACGCAGTTTACAACACTTTGTTGATTATAAACACTTATAGCTGGCATGGCAAGAGGCATGTTTTGGAACTAGTTTTCAATTTAGTAAATAAATAAGGAAGCTCTAGGAATGGAAATCTTAAAAAAGAAGTATTACAAGCTCACTAATAAATAAAACCTATGCTGAAAACCAATCCAGTACACTAAACTTGCTGCAGGACCCTGCAGTAGGTGTCGGGCTGCCCATCAACTTCCTATTGTCTTCCTCCTTTCTTATGCATTCTTGCAAATACGTTTTCTCTCGCTCCGTGACTGAATCACTGTTCAATAAAATTTCACTTCTTGCTACAGCAGGTAACCTACATTCCTTTGCAAACCTATCAATTCCCACTCGTGGCACTCCCGATGTGTCAATATTATAAGACTTAAGCACTCTTCCAGTTGCTCTCTGGTGCTCAAAGCAGTCTACTGGAAAGGAGTAGGTCTCCTTCGTCTGATGACCGAGACGTAACGCAGGTCCGGCATCGTACATACAATCCCCTACCGCCCTATATATCTCCCTAACTTGCACAGTGTCGAAGAGAACCCTGAGCTTCTTCTGCTGCTTAGTTGATGTCCCTCGGAGGTTCCCCTTGGGCTTACGGTAAGGCTTGCAGTTCTCGTTGCCTTTGTGGAGAGTGGTCTTACTATAGCGAACTGCCATCACCTGACGCAAGTTTGTTGTTCAGGTATCTAAATCAGTTATGACCCTATTTTCACCGTTATTTCAAAAATCAAGTGAAAAAAAGGCAACAATTAGTGGTTGATATCCATGACGACCAGTGACGATTTCGCTAGTCCTACTTGCAGTTAACGATTTCCATAATCAATTTTAAATCCACATCGGATTGTGGCGATTTCATCACGAAATGATCTTATTCAAAACGGTAGACAGTGCAGGTTACAAGAAACTCCCTGATTTCAAGATCTGGAACTCTATGTAACTTCAATTTCACAAATTTGAATGGACATCAATTTGTGAATGCCAGATAATTATATTTATAAAATTATATCCAGATCTACATCTTTACGGGGACAGCGATCGCTACCGGTGCCCCTGAACGAGTACTTACAGCCCTTTGACTCACAGGCAATGGTCGTTTCGCGGGTGATGAATTTTGTTGCCTCGATCTCCTAGACGATTTGCAACAGCAAGAATAAGCAAACATCAATATCAGGATTCCCAAAAGAGCTCCTATCAGCGATGCTACAACTACATTGTCTTGAACCCACTGCCACACAGCTACAGCTTCATCACCTAGCACTGAAGATCCGTTGTTTCTACGGCCGCCGTCTGCCCCGCTATCTTGACATATCGTCGAATTGCAGGAGGAAGGATAGATGCAATCAGTGTCTGCTACGCAAGTTTGCCCAGCTGCACAAGCAGGACAAGAACCTCCACCACAATCCACAGATGTCTCATCGCCATCCTTCAAACCGTTTGAGCATTGTGCAGAGATGGCAACGACTGAACTGGAGCTCTTACAAGATCCTTGATAACAAATATTATCCGATCCAGTGCAACTCGTTCCATCAAGAACAATTGCAACATTTAGAGGAATGGCATAAAAGCTTGAAGCGCCATCGGAGGTATACTTGCACCTCAATTGGTCACATGCAAGGTCGAAGGACGCATCGAAAGGATTTGAACTGGTAGACCCGTGCTGTGAACATTGCTGCACGCGACTAATGCATTCGCCGAAGAAGCAACTACCGGGTTTTCCACTCTGAGCACACGATACACCGATTTCAGCATACAAATCTACAGGGCACTTGGCACTTTCCCCGTCACAAGTCTCTTGTTGAGTATCGCATGTTGGATGTGCACTTTGGCGACAAACATATCCGGAAGCACGGACATCGCATGTATTCGGATCACAGCAGTCATCATTGGCACTACATTTGGCGCTGCCGGCAAGTTCACAGGATGAAGTGCAGCATGAGTCATCGGTAGCTCCCGAATCGCATTCCTCGCCCTTCTCCACAATTCCATTACCACATGTAGGACCAGAGCTGTATTGTAAAGATCCTGTCTCGGCAAATGTCGTACAATCGCCTTTTCCGTTACTAATCTGATCTTCTACCCAAGCAACAGAACAAGCAGACCACGTGGGATCTGTGCTCGTGCTTGGGTTCATAAAATAAGGCGTAACACTATCGAAGCAGGCCGATCCTTTTGGACTTATTACGTTGGTATGTTCCATTCCCATATTATGACCTAAATATATTCAACGAATAAATAACCAAGAAGCAAAATTACAAAATACTAAACGTACCTATTTCATGAGCAATAACATTGGCCACTGATGATGAAAAGGTGGAAGTAAATCCTGCCTGTGTAACACCGTATTTAGTAGCTTTACACCAATCACCTACGTACGCTAACCCCACGACTCCGTCGTTCGAACTTGCTGATGCGTAGAAATCTAAAGCACTTAATAGATGGACTACATCCGCATTATCTATGTTGGTCTGCATCAAAGTCGGCTTGTTGTTGCCCAATACCCCACCTGCCTGTCCCCAAGCTTTAAAATCACCTAGGAGATCGGATACCTCAATAGACTTGCCATTGTTGACAACACTATGACTGATCTCAACTGGGTCACCCAACACAAATGTATACATGGCCATAAGACGCATATCAAAAGCATATAATGGACTTGGAAAATCGGAATATATATCATCGACAACTCCCATTAAGTACGCGGAGTTGCCATGAACTCCGGATTTCAGAAGTTGATACCTAGAATAATCATTCACTAAAACGATCTCTACAATTCGATTCTCCGTAGTCATCTTTCGGCCACCGTTGACAGCATAAGATACCGTCGTTAAATCCCTTGCTCGACTGTTAGCGGTATTAGATTCTGTTGCCATTTTCCTTGCTGTATGAACATGGTCCAGTCCGCAATCCTTGGCCGTTTCTTTTAAATCACGATGTCTGTAAACCACGTGAGTGGTAGGATCGCTAGGCATTGGTTGGATATGTATGAGATCCGTTCCATTCACCAAAGTCTTGCCTCGTACAATTCCGCCGCAAAACGATATCACCGTCCTGGAGGGTCCTTTGTATATACAGTCAGTGGCCTCCTTGATAGAGTCGACCACTTGGCCATTCGGATCCAGTAGATGGTGCACGAAATCATCCGAAAACAACGACCGATGCAATTCAAGTGGTAACTCAAGATCAAATCCGAACGCAGTGAATCTATATACCAACTTGGAACGAAGGTTTCTGCGAGTTGGAAGACTGATTAGTTCATAATCATGAAGATGAGACAGAAGATCTGAATCTGTCAAGAAGCCTGAGCTTAAGGTGATGCACAGCAATAAGCACCAGGAAAGCATCGCAATGAATAATAAATAACAAACGACCTCAAGTATGAATCAACATATCGAACAAATTGCAGGTGTGTATTTTTTTTTATGAGTATCTAGTAATCAACTCTTAGAGTCGCGCTACGAGTCGGTACACCTTTATGAATGGCTCTTTTGTTGCCACTCCTATCACTTTTCTGCCTCCCTCTCTACAAGCCAGTTTTCAAAAATCGAATTTTTTGAATTTGTGTGAATGGCTTCGGGATGTTGATGATGAACTCTTTCAAGCACTCATCGCATACAGTGGTAGTTCCCATTTCTATAGCATTGTTTCCATATCCAAGTTCAGTCAATGCAGAACAACTCACTTGTTCAATCGAATAATTTTCGGTGGCAATCCTTTGATTAAATTACCGAGGTACTATATTTTACAACGAAGGAATGGATACATTGTCGTATTCAACCATAACCTCGGCCATAGGGAGATGAGGTTGCGTAGCCAGTTGATCCATCAATCCTGAACCACCAGAGTGTCGGTTAAATTTCCTATCACTGTCTATTTTATGGATGTGCTTCTTGTCGTACACCAAACAATATGCAAGCGTGAGCAGTCCTGCTCCAAGTAAGAAACCTATACCTGAAGCTAAAACAGGGTTGTTTTCAATCCAATTCAAGAAAGTATCCTTTTGTTGTAGAGATTCATCCGAGGGTCCCGTGATGCCTTGTACTTGACATTTTGTCACGTTGCAAATACCAGGATATATACAGTCGGACGTACTAGTGCATGTTTGTCCTGTAGTACATGTACCAACACAAGGTCCGCCGCAATCTATATCAGATTCCGCTGCATCTTTCATGCCGTTGGAGCAGCTCATAGTTGATTCAGGTGTAGGGATTTTACTATAATTCGTTTCGCAAAGTTTGTTGACACACTGACCCAGTTCAGCCTCTACTGCACATGGCGTTCCATCCTCCCAAAAAATGGCGTTTAATTGGTACATGTCACCGCTTTTTCTGCGAAATTGA
>Ga0105053_10010944_pt1 | contig 11205 bp, 10 predicted proteins | sample BON01_FD_78093 | JGI IMG/M metagenome (GOLD analysis project Ga0105053, IMG submission 78093) | Freshwater microbial communities from Lake Bonney liftoff mats and glacier meltwater in Antarctica - BON-01 | ecosystem: Environmental > Aquatic > Freshwater > Ice > Glacier meltwater | place: Lake...
CCACCATTCATCTTGTAATAGGTTAACTACTTTTTTATCATATTTCTCATCTTCTTTTGTTTTCCAGTCTCTATATTCTTTGCTTTTCTTGTCTTTTTTGAATCTTTTTGGGGTATCTATTTTCATATGATAACAAGATATTGTCTTACTTCTAACATATACCATTTTTAACATTTAATATCGGAGATAGATTGGTCATGATTTAAACCTGTAAAGATATTATTAATCTATGTTACGTGCCTCTTCAAAACTACACACATGATTTTTAATAATCTCGTCTTGTATATTTTTTAAAATCGCCATGGCGGTATATGTGATCTCCTAAACAAATTCGTTAAACTTGGCAGTGTATCTGTACTATACATTGATATGGTTATACTAATGTTTTTAGATAGTCAACTTCTTTTTTGTCAAGAATAATTCTATCCCCGACCTTTCTTGGTTTATAGTGATCATACACATCTGCTTCAATTATACCTACCATAGTTTTCGAAACCGCAAATGTGATAGCCTCCTTATCAAAATATTTAATGTCATCTTCTCCTGGAAGAGTTAGATAACTGCAGATAGAGTTTTACCGTAACCGGTCGGATGAACAACAAATAAACTTCTTTTTTCCGAGAACTCAAAAAATATGAAATTTTTTTCTGATATGGGGTAAGTGGTATTTTTGATCTTTTAACATAATCCATATCTTTTTATATTAATTAATAAAATGAGAAACAAGGATATATGCAAAATCCCAAAGGAAAAAGATAAAAAAACAAAACAGGGAAAACAAAGTTTAGTTTTTACTACGGAAGATGGGGATATCATCAAAAGTATTTTTTATAAGAAGGATTACGAAAAGGAATGGCTAGAAAAGTTGAAAAAAAGAGCCAGAGGAAGAATCAAGTATTGTTTCAACCTTCCCATCGTTCAGAAAAGGTGCAGGGAATACAACTATTATTTATTTGAGAAGTTGGATGGGGATTTAGACGTTCTGTTGAAGAAAGTATCGAAAAAAGTTAGAAAGAACCTATTACTACAGTGTTTGGTGGTCATCTATACGCTTAATATTAAATGGGGGATTAATCATAATGATCTTTTCAATGAAAAAGGTATCAAAAATGTAATGTATGTTAAGATATCGGAACCATTTTATCTTGGATATGGCGTGGAAGCTGAAAAATACATCGTTAAATTTATTGATTTTGGACAAGCAGGAGAGGGAATTCCAGGATTTAAAAATATAAAATTTAAGATAGATGATATAGATTCTGAACCACTGATCTTTATAGATTTCTTTTTCAAAACTATCTTTGGTACAGATGTAGATCTAAGGAATGAACTAGTCAATATCTATACATCTGACATAGATCTCATTGACTATGTCAAAAATAATTTTAACAAATTATATCATATCTCTGAGGTAACTTAACTTGTCTTTTGACAGTGATATTCTATCTTCTACAACCCTAAAAAGCTTATTGATCGGTCTAATATAGTCATATACAGAAGCACTAATTGTACCGATCATGTTTGGAGAAATCGCATATTCGACAAATTCCCGATTAAAATATTTAAGGTCGTCTGTTTCTTCGTCAATTGTTAGATAGATATAATATTCATAAATTCTCAAGGCGACATCTTCTTCGCGTTTTTTAAGATGGGGTTTAGTCTTGATTGCTTCAATAATAGTTTTAATTCCTTCTATAACGTCATTTTCTTCGTATTCTGGAACAACATATCTCAAAAATCTGATATATGCTGCCGAAGATTCACTATTTAAAGTGGTTCTAGTCTGTTCAAAAACCACATCTCTAAACAGGAAAGAGAGAATTTTGTAGTCTCGTTTGTAGACATATGGTCTATTTTTGTCAAGATAAGGGAGGAGTTTATCAGCTATAAAATATTCATCTACGCCAAAGATAAAATCCTCTTCCGCTGTCTTCTTAACGATTGGGCTCGATACATAGAAAGTTGGTTTGATCTTCATACTTTCCACGTTTTTAATATAGTTGATAAGTACCTTTTTATCTAATCTTTTCCAGTTTACTTGTCGGTCAGAAATCCAATAGGGCTCAAAAAATCCTTTCTTCCCACTTACAGCAGTATAATCCTTCCCAATACCACCATGATCCAGACCTTTATTTTTACATTTCAAAAAGAGTTTGTAGACTGGTCCAAGAAATTTTTCAACATAGGAGGACCGATTATAATCAATATCAGAGATAATGACAGATGAAGCATCGTTGTTTGGAAAGTTAAACATTGGAAAAAACCTAACTATAGTTCCGAAAAGACCCTTATGATATTTTCCATTTCTCACATAGTCTGAGCAGTGATATAATACTAAGTCAATATTTTTTAGACTGGTTAGTAGACTCATAATATCCTCATCTTCATAGATTGAAGCTTCAATAAAGAGACGAATCCTAAATCCTTTCATCTTCTTTTGAACGTATTTAGACAGATTTTGAATCCCTTCTGTATATTCGCTAAAATCTTTATAAGCATTTTCCTGCATCTTGAAAAAGACAGTCGAAACAATTTTCTGACGCTTAGACGTATTCAATTCAAAGAGGGGTTCAAACTCACATATATCATTTTTAAGATATATTGGCATTTCTTTTTTATTACATTTTAAAAAGAAATGCCAAAGGATATATGTAGGATAGACAAACGCAAATATAAGAAAGCTGGAAGCCCTGCTATATTGTTTATTACACAAAAAGGAGATATCATCAAAAGTATTCCACTATCAAAAGATAATGAGGGGAAATGGTTGCGCAAGTTAAAAAAAGATCTCCCTTCGCCGGAATGTTTTCTGTTTAATCTTCCAAACGTTTCTAAGAGATGTGGAAACTATAACTACTATTTATTTGAGAAGTTGGATGGTGATCTTGATAAATTATTGATGGATGAAAAGTTAACCATTTCTATCATGAAGAATTTACTCTTACAATCGCTAGTTGCTATATATACAATGAATGAGACGATGGTTATCTATCATAACGATCTATATTTCAAAAATAAGATTCGTAATATGATGTATGTGGAAATTGATGAGGATTTCGATGTTGGAATGGATGTAGTAGCTAAAAAATATCTAGTTAAAGTGATTGATTTTGGACGGATGAATAAAGGAGAATGTGAATTCAGGTCAAAACAATATAATTTTATAGAGGAAGGATGTTCTGAGTTGACTATCTTTACATATTTCTATTTTATGACACTCTATCCAGATTTAGAAAAGGATGAATTGAAAATTGACATTAAAAAAAGATGGAATGGGAATCCGGTAGAATATATAGACTTTATTAAAAAAGACTTTAACCAGTTATGCAAAAAGTATATCAATGGCTTAACATAGAAGTATTTGCTGTAATGTTAAAACAGATGAAGAGAATGAATAAAAGATTTTGGGATATTGAAGTCACAAAATAAATAGGGAGAAACCCCGCGTGGAACGCGACGGGTTGGTCCTATGAAGAGAAAAAGCCACTAAAACGACGCCAACGATCACCGGTGATATATTCACGGCAAATCGCAAGATCAATCTCCAATCGAATGGAGAGATCTTCGGCGTAGGAGTCGAAAAAACCAGGAGGCATCGGTTTCCCGGCCTCGTAGTCTGCTTTGGTCACGTCATGAAGGCGACGGGCGGCTTTGGCAGCCTTCCCGTCGCGAACATTGCAGCTACCACACGTAACACCCCGAAAGGCGCCAGTGTGATGGTCGTGTTCGGTAATCTTACCTTTCCCCGTCTGGGAAAACACGATACTGCAAAGAAAACACTTCTCGATGCGGGACATCGCCTGAGCAACAGCGTCGTCATCTTTGAACGCTCGATACTCAGGTTTCTTGATCGCCTTCGCCCGAATGGGCGTGCGACCAGATGTCTTGCCGGCCATGGAATGAACGGCAGGGGTACGAAGAGGAGTGCGCCGGTGTGAACCGACATTTCTACTCTTACCCTTACGGGGAGGAGTAGAAAGAGTTCCGGAGGATTTGTCTGCCTCCTCCGGCATAGGCAGGGTGGACTTATTTGTCAACACCGTCGTCGGGCTAGCGGGGATGGAGGCCGCCCTAGAAACCTCACTCTCGCAAGAATTAACTTTGATAGTTAACTCGGACATGATCCCAAAAAATAAAAGATTTTCTTTTATTTTTCAATTTCAACCACAATGCCTAATTTAAGGAAATAAAATAAATATATAATGTCATTGGTTAAAAAATTATATTTTACTACACCCTAATTTTAACATGTTTAGGTTGTAACGTATTTTACTAATTGTTTTTGTTTGTAATCAATAATGGCTGCTTTAATTGAATCCTCTGCAAGCATAGAACAATGTAATTTTATCGGAGGAAGTTTTAAATGCATTGCTATGTCTGTATTTTTAATTTTTGTACATTCATCTACAGACTTTCCTTTAACCCATTCTGTCACTACACTAGATGACGCTATAGCAGAACCGCATCCGAAAACCTTAAATTTTGCGTCAATTACTCGCCCATTATCGTCAAATTCAAGTTGAAGTTTCATTACATCACCACAAGCCGGAGCACCTACAAGCCCGGTACCTACATTTTTTTTCTTTTTGTCTAATGAACCGACATTTCTAGGATTTTCATAATGATCTATAACATCAATATTATAATATCTTTTACTCGCTAAAAAAGATGAATACTTAAAAATTTGTGATAATGATTTACTTAACATTTTTATATATATATATATTGTACATCATTTAGAGCAATGTCTAATTTAATAATAACGTCGTCATATGCTAAAAAATCATTAATTTAGTCTATAATTATATTTTGAGTCAAAAATGGTGCTACCCAAAGTGGTATATTCGCAAAAAATAACATATCTCCAACTTTGTTTGTTCAATAATTTCCACCCATTATAGCATTATAATCATCTCCCGGAAGAGGAACTCCACTTTCGTCAAATATAGGTTCCCCGTATTCATCGTATTCTTCAAGAGCTCGAGACCCGCCTGAAATAGCCCGTGAAATTAATACGAACAAATCTTTAGAGAGATCATCGCTAATCCGACCATCCTCACGGGCCATTGGCGTTGCTCGTTTTGCCATACTATAAATGACTCGAGCAGCCGTTTTTTGTTTTAGAATCATTGGAAGATTGTCAAAATTAATCAGAATCACTCCGGCAATTGACTTTAGAATTGTATCATTTAAGGTTTCCGAACGAAGACTCTCAAAACGTTCTTCACTTACACCATTCATTGCAAGAATAGTCATTACGGTCGAGTATTGTAAATCGGTTTTCTTATTATTAATATCGGATCTCGAAAAAGTTTCTTTGAGAGCATCTTTGATATTAACATTTGTTTCATAAACTCCAATCTCTTTAAGTGTATTAAGTTGAGCCTTAATTACTTGTAAGAAACGGATCGGAAGTGGCTGATCATTGTAATAGTTAACCTTACTAGTAATGAGTGTTTGGAAAGTATCCGATGTAAAACAATATACCTTACTATCTTTTGGATCTCGATAAAATGCCATTCTGGCGTCATTAAATGCATATGGATTTTTAAGAATCATAGTCTTTGGATCGCAACGAGCAATTTTTCTACCCATATATGTGCTTCGTTTACTATCACTCATGACTAAATCGGCAGGAGATTCTATATCAAGAGCAACCCGTTGCTCTTGACGTTTAACCGCACTTTCAAAAAATTGATCATCTCCCATCAACGAAATTTGAGATAATTTTTCACATGTCTGTTCTTCGGTCATGTGGTAATCAAGATTAAGATCAAAAGCCACCTGACGTAGATTTCCTCCTTGCTCTTCTGACTTGGTTTCCATTCCCTTTCCCCTTCTTGAACACAATTTCTTCCATCTCGGGGTTTGATAACTTTTTCTAATATTCTCAATCTCTTCATAGTCGGCCATTGATACTAAAAAGTTAAATTGATATAAATCGATCTCGGCCCCGATTTTAATCGCATCATCCAACATTAAGAATACAGATTGATAAAGTCTTATCTCGGTGTTTTTAAAGATTTTATAGAAACTAAGTAAGGTATTAATAGTTACATATTTAACAGCCGAACCTTTTTGGAGAAAAATAGTGAATAAATCCGCATCACATGAAACGCTGGTCGCAAAAAGAGGAACCGACTGAGCATTGATAATATCAGTAATTTTAGGATATTTAGTATTCTCCATAGAAGATGCAATTTTAACAGCGAAAGCGGTTGATAGATCGATAATAAATTTGGAAAGTGTAATTTCATTACCGATAACATCCTCAACATATTTCCATCTACTTAAGATAATCGTTGTAAGACGATCTACATCATCGGTAGCAATTAAAATATCTAAAAGCCATTCATCATCAATACTATTCAAATATGTAGAGATACTTTTTTCGATAGTATAACCAAGTTGAACAACATAATCTTTTGCATTTAAACCAGCCCTGAAATAATATTCGTCACTACCAAGTATTTTATCATCAAAAGTTTGTTCAATTAAACGGACATCAACATCTTCCGAATCTCCCTCGAAACGAATAGCCGATCGAAAAATATCCGATCCAAGCATTCTTAATACGGTTACAATATGATGGTACATATTATTTCCAGAACCACATATCGCGGCCGTCCAGGCAATTATATGAAGATTTCCCCGTCCGGCATATGGGTAGTATACATTAGGATTGGCTCCTTCTCGAATGGTCATTCCGATTAAAAATAAGCCGACATATCCACGTGTCCATTTGATAACCGAGGAAAGAATAAAGTTAGGATTGATTAATTTTCTCCTGATAATGAGTTTCAGGTAGTTAGAAAAGACCGAAAATGTATTTGTGAGCGGGGCATCGTTTCTCCTCGAATCCGCTCCTAAAAAAATTTTGATTGCCGAATCAATATCATTCTCAATACGATCCCTTCTTTCATTTTTAAATGCAATATTCATCAATTTAAGGATGTCTGTGTTATTTAAGTCACTGTCCATCTTTTATATTTTATAAAAGAAAATCGATAGAGAAAAGAAACCGTTTCTACATAAAATGGATTTAGAGAAGATTATTAAATCTACTCCACAGAAAACTATCAGTTCTTTATGTGAAGAGTTTAAAACCAAAGATCTCGACAAGATATATGTTGAAATGATTTCAAAATATCTTCTTTCGATCGAGGATGTTAAGAAGTTATGGCTGCATGTTAAAGTATATGGTACCTATCTTAAACTTACCGAAACGTATTTGATGATGAGAAAAGATCGTACTTTTGGAAATTTCTTTTCATCAATTACATATCTTTATGATCTAGAACCGACACTCGCAGAACTTAAAGGTACGTTAAGTCTGGTAAAAAGAGTTAAGGATAAGGTTGAAGTTGATATTGAAGATGCTCTTATATACCTAAATACTAGAATCGGTGAAAGGTGTGCCGCTCCAAAACCTCCATGGGTAAATGTAAAAAAAGGTGAAAATCGTTCAATGTTGACCGATATCCCCGAACGTGTATTAGATGACAGAAGATATTTAGATCTACTAGACGAATCTACAAATTTATTCTTCTCATTTATCCCCGAAGATGAAGAAAAGGTTGATTTTGGGGACGGCGAACAATTGGTAAAAGATAAAATTCCCCTTGATGTGAGAAGAACGGTTCAAAATTATCTTTCGAAGAATCTTCCTGAAACCGGAGAAAATTCTAGAGTAAGAGTATTTGGCCCCCAGAATCGTTTTATGGATAAACATTGTCCGTATAATCTTAATGCTCTTGGACCATGTAGAATGTTAAATTGTTACTGTCGTGGAGAAGACGATACTATCGTCGAATGGTTTACAGGTTATTGTGGTGTTTGTAGCAAAAAGATTCTTGACAAATCATGGGCTCTCAGATATCCTTATCCGGACGGTGGTTGGGATGGTGTTTATTGTAGTTTTGAATGTCTTGAAAGCGATCAATATTTTGAGGGAGATGAAAATTATGATCAATATGTCAGAATGGAGAATATGAAAGATAGTCTACTTACAATAGGTATTATGGATAGAACGGAAGTTTAAAAAGTAGGTAAATCATCCACATCTAATTCACGACTATAAATATTTGATATACCATTTGGAATATATTGAACATAGTTATAGTTATATAGTATATCACCTTCATAATCCAAATTATCAGAATAATAATTTGTATACGGAATAAACTTGCCCAATACTAGATTGTCCCTAGATTGAATAGAAGGTACCGTCGTAGAATCGGTATAATTGAGACGTTCAAATTGAAGGGTATTTATTCCAACGATATTATTGAATGGTTGTTCGGCGCTTCTAAATAGATAATTTTTGAACTCACTTTCACCCCCGATAGAGATATATTCATTAATTTCTGGATCATCAATATAACCAATCTGTTGAGGGCTTTTACCGTATGTACGGTCGTCATCTGTGTCTATGTAAAAATTGTACTCGACAAAATTAGGATAATTAATCTGAATGTTTTGTGGGAAAAGTGATTTAGTTTTAATTGGAATAACTTCCGAATCTAATTCTGTTATATTAAAACTATAAAAAGAAGATGGTATTCTTTCAGTGATTGGGCTGTTTCCAAACTGATCGATTTGATCGATGTAAACTATGTTTTTATCCAGATCATCACTAATAGTATAACCACTTCCCTTGTTTATGATAGATGTTTTTGGAGATGAGAGTAACTTTAACTGACCATCTACAATCTCAATACTATTTTTGATTAAAGTGAAACCATTTTTAGTTATCTTCTTTGTATCATTTTCTGTTACGGTAAAATAACTATTTGATTCTTGATCCTGGGGTATAGCTACGTAGGTATATCTAATATTTTCGGCATCAGAAAGCAGATTGGTTATTGTAACCGGAGAATCGATAAAATCTGGGGTGACCGGAATAGTAATAGATACATTTCCACCAGTTATATATCTTTTACCTGGAGATTGTAGAGTAATTCCATTTAGATTACCGTTAACAAAATGAACGATCACCTTTCCTTCTGTTCCCTTTCCAACAACATCTAAACCACTAATGGACCCGGTATAATTTTCGATAACAGCAATCGCATCCGCATTATCCGACTCTAATTCATAACCAAAAAAGATGACCTGAAATAATAATCCGTTTTGTTCTTGTTTGTATTTTTGAGAAGCTGATGCATCTGTCGGTACAAAATCTATAATTCCACCTCCAGAAACCGAGGCACGCGTAAAGTATTGCGGTGAATATACCACGATTTGAGTTTGTGGATTAACCAACCCCCAAACAATACTTCCATCTATATAACGATTCCCGGGGATAAGATTTGGAGATCCATTTGTAAGAATCATACTTAACATAGCTTTCCATCTTTTCGAATTTTTAGTTTCCTCCCTTTTCCACCCAAGGAACGGCTGAATTGTAAAAAAAGTAGAGCTGGTCTGATCAACTTGTCCAGCACGATCTCCAATAGAAATTAGATAATTTTCTGTATGATCATTTTGATAGGTTCCAAGATTAAAAGTATCATCTCCGGTAGCATATTTAATTGGACTGACCAATGCTTTACTTGTACGTCCCATTGAACTACCCTTTGCCCCTTGACTTGTCTCAAGAATTTCCCACCAGGCTACTATATCTCCCTCTCTTAATGTTGGATAGATATCACTATCAAATTGTGGTCTACTATCTACTATTGTTCTAATAAGTGCTTTTGTACCTGTATTTACTGTTATTTTATCCTTATATAGTCCATCTGAAAATGAATTGAGTGGGTTTCTTCCATTATAAGCATTAGTGAGATCGTCGTTACTTCCTCTTTGCACCCCCTGACTTGGTCTTGTCTTGGCCAGATCATATAATGGTTCTGAAAATGGAGGTGAATTAAATACTCTCATATAACTACTTCTATCTCTTCTAGGAATTATTTTTCCACCGCCAATATCTAATGGCGGAATAAGTAACCATTTTCTAGGAGTACCGCCGTTCTTAAAAACAAAGAAAATTGAGAAATCAAATACGGTTGCGATAGTTATCGAGAGTGATTTAGTGGTGTTATCGTCTGCTAATATGGTTAATATATCTCCAACATTTACCGGTTCTTTTCCTCGACGGTAAATTGAAATGTAGGCATTTCCAGCTATAATGTAGCCGGTACATGTTGTATCTATAACTGTATTTGCTTTGTACATTTTTCTTATCTTAGTTTGATCTCTGTATAATTCCGGTACTATACCAACTATACTGTTTACTGAAAAACCATCAATTTGATCTGAAGTATTATTTATTTCTACATCAAGATATAAATTCCCTGGACGGAAAATAATCTCTCCATATGGGCCGGTTTCACTTGCTATATATCTCTCTTCAAGATAGTTATATCTTCTCAAACCGATAGTTTGTTTAAAATTATTTGTTTGTTTAGCCTGATAAGTGATAATTGGATAGTATTGTTCATTTCCTAACTCATTATATACATCACTGGTTGTAAATAACTGCCCTTGTCTCGTATAGAATTGATTTTCTGGGGTTGAGTCAAGTTTAGCTAATGTAGCTGAACTTACAAACATGGTTTCGATTGTCATAACTCTCGTTTTTGCATCAATTAAACTGAATCTACCTTGGTTATTTTCAAAAAAATTAAAGCTTAACGAACCAATGCTTCCTGAACATAGTGGAATAGTTTCCGTACATGGATAATTGTAAACTATACTACTATTTTTATTATAAGACAAACCATCTATCCCAATACACTCGGCGATTCCTTTTCCGTCACACGTCCTTTTTGCTCGCTTGAATACAACCTGATCACTATCAATGCAACTTTGTGTTGGAGAAAGATGTGAAAAACCATTTTCAAAATCGATAATCGCATTCTGCACAGATGGAACTTTGGTAATATTAAGAAGGTTTTGATATGTAAACCATGTACATACACTTAGATCAATTCCCAAAAGGTTAACATCATTTCCTGTGATAAAAGTAGTTTCTCCCCATGGTTCGATCACATTAAAATAATCTGCCGGAAGTAAATCCGGTGGTTTGGTACTCGGTTTTTTACCGTACCAATTTTCCTTCATTGATATCGCCAACGCAATGATTATAAAAACGAAAAAGATATACATGATTCCGATAACCGCATCTATCAAATCTGTAGAACTTTTTCCGTCATCGACCATTTTAATGATTGTTCTTTTTTATCAAAGACTCCTTTCATTAAA
>Ga0105053_10010946_pt1 | contig 11204 bp, 9 predicted proteins | sample BON01_FD_78093 | JGI IMG/M metagenome (GOLD analysis project Ga0105053, IMG submission 78093) | Freshwater microbial communities from Lake Bonney liftoff mats and glacier meltwater in Antarctica - BON-01 | ecosystem: Environmental > Aquatic > Freshwater > Ice > Glacier meltwater | place: Lake...
CTGTCTCTCTCTCTCTCTCTCTCTCTCTCACACACACACACACAACCACCCACCCATCCACCCACACACACACACACACGCACACGCACACAAAGACACTCACACACACATACACACACACACACTCACACGCACCACATACGCACGCACGCACGCACGCACGCACACATGCACACGCATATATGCACGCACACACACACACACACACACGAATACACCCACATACACACATACATACACACGCACATACATGTATACATTTACAAATACAAAAACATCTGTGCATGTGCAATATATATGTATAGATGTAGAATTGTAGAATTGTTATGAAATGGACGGAACTTGGATGTGTTTAGAAAGGAATAGAGATGGAGGGATGTACAATTGGATGTACGTGCACAAGGGACTGCTACACCACGCACCTCCCACGAACACGTCTGCCAACCGCCGTCGGGAAAGTGCATGGTGCCGCGCCCATGCAGCTCCCCCTCGGCGTTGAACCAGCCCTCAAATCGAACGCCGTCCTCGTCCGTGACAGTGGCCCGGTGTGTGAGCTTGTGTGGGACTGCTGCAGGCGTGCGCTGGCGCCGAACTTTTGCCACTTTTGTTTTGGTCGGCTTCTTCGCCACGCCGCCGCGGATCACCTTCTGCTTGGCCATCTTCAGCTTGAGAGCAGAAGTGGGATGAACCAGGGTCAAACACAGGAGAGGCACAAGTACAAACTTGCACCACCTACAGCCCACACGCCTCCCTTCTAGCATGCACTCGAGGACATTCCCAAACAAAAAAGTCAAAGTTCGTGAGCCACGAACTGGCCCATCTTCAGTTGACTAAGTCCGAGTCCGGCAAACCATGTAACTTTAGACCGTACTAACTGGGGGTTTTATCGGAACATACTTTCTTTCTTTCTGGTTTCTTACTGCTCCCACTGCCATATGGGACCGTGACTTTGGTATAACCCCATTCTGAGCAGTGTTTACCATAAAGGATCCCATCGCATTTTCCCATCGTAACGACCTCTTCACAAATTGCGGTGGGACCGCAACGCTGCAGAGGTCAGGTTGCTGCACAGGTCAGGCTGCACAGGTCAGGTCTTGCTCCAACTTGACAAAAAGGAAACTGTCTCCAAGAACACTTAGTGCTTAAATGTTCATGCTAAAAACATGTACGAAGTGTTTCTGTAAGAAAGTTTCGTATTCTTGGAGGGGGACCTGACCTGAGAAGCGTTGCGGTCAAATCGCAATTTTTGAAGAGGGTCATTGTGATGGGAAAATGCGATGGGATCCTGTAAGGTAATCACTGCTTAGAATAGTGTTTTTACCACAGTTCCATCGCATTGGAATTACGTTCCCGGCAATAAAACCCCCACTGTAACGTTGTCACAAATGATTTTCCGAATCCGGTACGTGACTCGAAACAACCCATTGCACGTGCGTGGCCTAGGTCTCTGTCCTTTTAGTGCGCTGGTCTGTGATATGCTGCCAAGACGGTTCAAGTGTTACATGGTTCGCCAAAGGCGAATTACTGAAGATTATCTCAAGGACAGTTTTGACGAGCACTCCTTCAAGTTGGAGGACACTAGGCTTACTTGGTGCCTTTCGGACCCGGGCGGGGGATGGCAAAGGGGCTTTAGCCCCGAGCTGCCGCGCGCCACATGGTCACGACCAAACCCACGGAGAATCTCCCATTTTTTTCCTTTTTCCAATTCAAGTTGCGGCGGCTGCAAGTCGGCCATTTCGCCCACTTGCGACGGAAGTAGAGTCGCAAGTCGTAGAGTCGCAAGTCGCGTAAAGTGCCGATTGCGGCCGCCGCAAGTCGAAAAAAAGGGGGAAAAAATAGATGAAAAATGAAAATTCTCCCGAAGTTTGGTCAAAACCATGTGGCGCGCGGCAGCTGGGGAAGCCCCTTCGCCGCCGCGCGCCCGTGGGGGAGCACCATTCCCTGGGTGCTACGTTTCTTGTTAGGGAGATTGATCGTGAGAATTGGTTAGCCCGAGAATACATGCCAGACCACCAACTTGAACATAGTGAGCTGTTTTACCCACTTGCAGGGGATCTTATTGGGTGTACCATAAACTAGGTAATGCTCCGGTCCCCCGGTCCAGGACAGTTTCTTGGTTCTTAAGTAGTCAATTGGGTGCTCACGACCCCTTTAACCCAGTGATTAGGTTGGGTCTTCAAAACCAAAGAAAGAAAACACGAAAGTTTTTGAAGAAACAAGTCGGAGACTGGTGGAGCCGACAGAAGGGTGTTATTGCGGAGGGCATTCCCAATTTTGCAAGTTTTTTGCAACCCCTGATCCTTGGGCAACGCATTATCAGTTTTCAACAAAAACTTTACTCTCAAGGAAGTATACACCATGTGAAAATTCTGACCCAGGCCCGGATTTTGTGGGAACTGATTTCCGAGTCACGGAACCCCCCAAAGACGGACCACACCGTGACGGGCGCGCGGTAGCGGCGACTTTGTTTGTGTACACCCTCGTCGCCAGTACACATTACTCTGACAAGACCTCGCACCCGACCTCACACCCACAAACCACACTTCCATCCCACAAGACGTCACTCCCACCTGCCTTCCGATCACACCGTGAACCCTGCACCTCATAGTCATCTCTATTTTGGGTATAAACTGCCTGTCCCGGGCGTGCCGCTGGGCTCCGCCGATCATAGCTGTTACAGCGCGACCCTTCCACACAAACCACTCCCTTGGGGAACCGATAACACGCGCTCGGGTGACACGGGAGGGGGGTTTCCAACACTACCTTCCCCTTCAATTGGGGGGGGGAGGATGATTTGGGCACTTAAATGTTTTTGAATTCTCCCAACTCATCTTCTGTCTCAGACTCGGATTCTTATCCGCAACACCCTAACCGTTGAGTGGGCACTTAACTTGTAGAGTTTGAAAACCCCGGCAACCTCGGCGCCCTTGATAGTCCCAGTTGTCACAATCACTCCCTACCACTTGTTTACCACGTTGGTACATTCTACATAGCTATGCAACTAGCTACACCTGCAGCTACACCTCCTCCAAAACACATCCATCTCACCCCATTTAATAAACACCAAAAAAAAAAAAAAGGAGAAACAAAGCCCAGGCACACATGGGTTGCCAGGGTTTATTCACCCCCGTGTCCTTGGGATACCCACTATCAGTTTTCAATAAAACTCTACTTTCAAATCAAACATCTTCCTAGGTCCCCCGGAACGGGCGAGGGCGGAGACTGGTGAAGCTGACCAATGGGTGTTAAAGCGAAGGGAATGCTAAGGGTTTGCCAGGGTGAACAAAGTAACTTCCGCATCCCTTAGATACCCACTTTCAGTTTTCAATAAAAACTCTACTCTCAAATCATCAAATCTAATTTCTGTACATTGAATTCATATATCTGTACAGTGACCAACATACACATACACCACTTTAAAACAACATTCATGTGTACAAGGTCCATCGCGAGAGTGCCTGTATCTCATGCTTTTTAGAGGGCCCGCTTTGTATATCATGCTTTTCATATCTTATGTGTATCCATACTAGTATATCTAGATGTGTAGACGTATCATGATGTATATATGTATGTACATATGAATCTGTACATAAAGTGTACACTTTGTGTACTCATACAAGCGTATATGAATACACAAATTTTATACGTGTATACATACATATACAAATATAAACACACTTTATTTAAACATTCATATATACATATATATATGTATCATGATACGCACACACATCTAGATAGTTCGATACACGTGTGCTCACATGCGCACACATAGATCTATCAATATGTCTGTATGCATATAAGGTTAGAGGTGCTGCCAGGAGTTGCAATGTATGTGAATACACGTCATTTCAGATGTATGTAATTTACGTGTATACGCAAATAGACACAGATAGACATATATATCTGTACATGAGCATCCCCCCCCGCAACGCCAGGTCGTTCAGAGCACTATTTTGCTCCAGTTCTGCAGCGGCAGCCTCCGCATCGTGATGCCATGCAAACTTCATTTTCGAGGGTCGGGAGCCGCAAGAGACACGAAAAACGCGCAGCAGGGCACAGTCTGCTGCACGCTCTCATTTCATTAATATCTGTGGTCCTGCCTGCAAGTCTGGATATGCAGCTGGGAGCCCTTCGAGAGCAGCAGCTGCTGCGAGGGAGCTGTTTTGCAGGCAAACACGTCTTTTTCGAGGGTTGGGAGCCGCAAAGAACACGGAAAACGCGCAGCAGGGCACAGTTTGCAGCACACTCTCGTCACATTGACCGCCATAGTCCTGCCTGCAAATCTAAATATGCAGCTGAGAGCCCTGCGTGAGCGCAGCAGCAGCTGTGCGACAGCTGTTTTGCAAAAAATGGCAAATCAAGAGGGCCTGACAAAGCCTGCAGGCTGAGAAAGAGCACGCGGTGCTAGACAAAGTGCCAGGCAGTGGGGTGATTCACATTCGCTTGGCATCACCCTCGTCTGGCCGCGGCTTGCCCTAGCCCGGGGCGATATGGCGAACCCATCTGACCTGACGAAGACGGGCAGGCGCTGCCGCAGAGAGCCGGTGCACCGCACAAAACGTTTGGTTTTGCACGTTTTGTGGTTGTGGCCCTGCCCAGGCGCAGCCATCACGCCAGCGCCTGCGGAGGCTAGCCACAGCTGCAGCGACACTGGCTACTAATGACAAGGTGAAGCAAACTCAAATCGCGTGCGTAAAAACACTGGTTCAAGTGGAAGAAGGCGGGGTTGAGAAAATCGCCATTAAGGTTCCGCCGAAGGCGGCTTGTCATTCACATTTTGTGCCACTGCACAGGGCGACACCCCATTCAATACAACAAGGAAACTCGCTTGCCATTACCGGCGTGTTGCGGGATGCGGCGGAGAGGGTGAGGAGAGTTTGGCTCCTTCACCCTCTCTGCCGCGTCCATGAATCAGTTACAGTACAGAGCTAGTGTGTGCCTCTTTTGTTTGTTCAAGATCATTTTTGAGAAAATGCAGTGGTTCAATTTTCCAGTCTGGACCGCAATCTACAATCTACACTCGCAGTAAACTAAACCATTGGCCTATTTTCGGTTTTGAAGAGATCGGGAGGAGAGAGGAGGGAGAGAGGAGAGGGAAGAGAGAAAATGGAGCAAACACGCGCCAGGCTCTCGCGCGCTGAGAGCGTGCGCCTCTACTTCCTGACGCTGCCGGCGAGCGACCGAGCAGACGTGCTGACGGTGCGAGATTTGCGTGCGGTCGAAATCATCCGCGGCATGCAGGATATGCAAGTTGAGGGTGGCGCGGCAAGGACGCCCCTCTTCTCGCTAGCCGGAGTGGCGCAGCGCCGCACCCTCAAAAGTTACGGCCAGTGGGTGCCAGCGTCTCGTCAGCACACCAAGGCCACGCAGGCCAGCAACGCCCCGACGCTTGCGTCGCTGACGAAGACCGACTGCCAGCCCGAGCTCATTGTCAGCCAGCGCATCGTTGATGCGGCGTGCCGGATCGAGAAGGGGCTGCGGCTTGATTTCAATTCCACGCTCTCAGTTCCGGTGAGTCGCCTCCGCAGGCCACTGTGGCTCCGCACCTGCCAACGGCCATTTCATCTGCCCATGACTGTGTCCTGGCTGCTATTTGTTGCCACGCTGTGCGAACCTGCTATTTCTATGCAACTGAATGACTCATATCGTTGCAAGCGTAGATGCCTGCTCAAAAAGGTGATGGATGCAATACTGCGCTACAAGCCGGTAAGGGCAAGCGAGTTTTTTTTTGTACTGAATGAGGTGTCGCCCTGTGCAGTGGCACAAAGTGGTGGACGACAAGCAGGCTGCAGCTCTTGTGGTGGATCTTCTGACACTGGCGCCGCTGGTGTCCGGCAAGGAGGGCAGCAAAGCCCTGCAGTCATGCTGTGCTTTCTTTTCTGTGGCGAGCTTTGCAGCTTCTCTGCTTCTCAAGGCTCTAATCGATAGCTACAACGAGGCTGCGGCCAGGCATCGTGCGGGCAGCATGGCGCCAGCTGACAAGTCACTGGCTTTTTTGGCTGCACATGCCAAGGCTGGGGCACACATGCTTGAGTCTGCGGAGCCTGTCTCGAGAATGGCTATGCTGCTCTCGTCAAAGCAGAAGGGCGACCGAGTACGCTGGGAGATGATGTGTGCCAAGGCAATCCTCAGTTCAGCACGCCAAATTGGCGGCAAAGTGATGGCAGGCTGCAAGGAAGAGTGCCAGCGCGTGACAGTGCATTCATACAAAGCGATGACGCCCTTGGTGGACAGACACGATGCGCTATCAGAGCTGCTGCACATGTGTGGCGAGTATGGACCAGTTGGCCAGGGCTGGAGCCAGCAGTTGCGCTCGTCGGTCGATGAACACACTAGCTTTCATTTGATGCTAGACCTGTTGTGCTCTGCACCGCTGGCACATGCGCGTGTACACAGGGCACTGTTTGAGCGCTTCAGTCTCGAAAACTCTGTCAGTGTGAAGCGTGTGCTGATGCAGTTGGAAGGCAAACCCTGCCCAGGCAAACACGCCAGCATTGCGCCCAACAACAAGGAGCTTGGACTGAGTATGCAGGACGGCAAGTTTGGAAACGGCCGTTCCATTTTCAACACGTACGCGGACCTTGAGGTGCGCCGTGCAGATGACACGATGGTGCAGGCGCACGATGATGAATGGACGCAAATGGGCCGCATCAATGCAGCACAACGCAGCATAGAAGCCAAGCTGCGTGTACCTCACATGGACGAAATGTCAGGAGGCATCAACGGCTCCATGTTTTTCTCGATGGCTGCTGTGGAGAAGAAGCTGGAGCAGAAGATTCCTGCTCCTGTCTATCCTGATATGCGTCGAAACAAGCTCGCGTCGCTTTCCCCCTCCGCACCCGTGCCGCTCCAGGAGGCCGTGTCCAAGCAACAAGTCTTGACACGGCCAGCATGGGGTGTGTCTTTTGCGGATGTTTTGCGCAAGAGTGAATCGTTTGACAAACCTCTGGCCGTGCGGGGCGCGACACCTACAATCAAGAATTCTGACAGTCTTGGCAGCAAGCTCGATCAACAGCCGATGATCAAGCTCGATCAACACAAGCCTGCCCCGCCCAAGGCAAGTGTTTGGGCCAGCCATGCGCCTGTTGCGGCTTTTGACCTGGGTGAAGCTCGCAAGGGTGTTTGGGGCAAGACGTGCGCTACTGTCAGCCTTGACCCAACGCCTCTGCCATCTGCATGGGGGCAGCGCAAGACATGGGGCACAGCCGCACCTTGTTCGGCAGCCCAAGCCGCCCAAGCTGCAACTGGCGTGCTCTTTACCGAGCATTCTACCGAGTGGTATAATGCCAAGACGCCAGAAAACCACCAAGACCATCATGTGTGGGCCATAGCAGCGCAGGCACCGGCACATGTTGACTCGAGTCAAAGTCCTCTTGACTCGAGTCAAAGTCCACAACGCGCACCCGAGAGCTTTACCAACAACCACACCAGTAGTCCAGGCTTGGGTTGCCAAGAGCGCGTGCGCTACAACCCGCTGAGACCGCAGCACACCTGTATGCAGGTGTCGGGCTATGTGAGGCTGGCCACTGCCAAACGCCTAACCACTGAGATTGAGGACTTCTTGCGGCAAGTTGAACCAACGGAGCAAAGCAGACGGCATCGCGACGATATTGTGCTTGAGGTGACTGCAGCAGTCAGGGACTGTTGGCCTGATGCAAGGGTCGAGGTGTATGGCTCATTTGCGACGGATCTGTTCCTGCCGCATAGCGATGTTGATCTGCTGGTCATGAAAGCGCAGGCGTCAGAGAACAAGTCGGCATTACAGATAGTGTCAGAGCGCCTGCGTTGCTTGACCTGGTGCCGCTATATGAAGCCCATCCAAAATGCGTCGGTGCCTGTTGTAAAACTGACAGCCGATGTCTCGCTTCTACCCAGCGCAAACCTGCCCGATGCTGCGCTTGCCCCTCGCTATCCTTTCAACCTTGAGCACCTCCAGCAGCAGCACCAGGTGGAACAGCCATGTACAGCCGCGGAGGCATGCATAGCAGTGGATGTGACGTTGGACTGTAACATTGGCGACGCGCCCATCGCGCTGCGTGACTTCGTGATACACCACCTGGACCGGTTGCCGATGATGCGGGGGCTGGTGCTGGTATTGAAGCACTTCATGTTTCAACAAGGCCTCAATGATGCCTACAAGGGTGGCCTCACCTCCCACTCGTTGATACTCCTGCTCATCTTCTACTTCAACATTCCCGAAGTGTGGGCAGCATATGAGGCTGCCTTGGACCCGGAGAGCGAGGGGTACATTGACAAGGAGTGGTGGTATGGTGAGTGGCTGATGCGTGTGATGCAGTGGCTCTCGGAGTTCCCCTTCAGCGATGTGGGGATAGTAGTGGAGCCAATGAGCTACGTGCCCCTCACCAACTACGGCTTTGGCATCCTCACCACGGGCGAGTGCGACCCAGAGCTGCCGGACTTGGATGCCTCAGGCATTGCCATGGCCCGCTCCAAGGCTCAGGCCAACCTGCTGCACATTGAGGACCCCTTCAATAAGGGCAACATTGCAAAGGGGTCCTTTGAGTGGTGCCTCGTCCGCCGCACCCTGCAGGCTGCCTACCACATGCTGCGTACGCACGAGGAGCCTTCGCCACTCTTGCGCATCTATGGAGGAGTTGCCGAGGGCAAGTCGCCCCTTGCCGCTATTTTGGATCGCGCCCACGTTGCTGCACGTGTCGACGCCCTGCTCAAGCACAAGACAAACAAACACATGCTCACAGCTACTTTCTAGGTGCTCGTTCAGTGTGGGCCGCACAAGAGAGGGGCTTGCAAGGCAGGCTTCTTTGTGTCTTGCCCACAAAGACACCAGAACATGAATCTAGCTGTGCGTGCTACCAGATGTCTTTGTGCATATTTTACACGCAAACACACTATTTGAAATTCCTTGTTCTCGACAAGCAAAGCTTGTTGAGCTGTACAAAACATTTGTTGTGGTCGGAAGATGGTGGAGTGACTGGCTTTCGGTTTGCGATGGTCCAATGACTGGCTTTGGCTTTGCGATGCTCCAAGTCCATAGGCATATGGATATATCACATGTATATGTCCGTATGCCTATCCACACCCAAGAAAGAATGACTTGAAGATTCGAGTGTCATGTTTGGTTTTACATCACCAGACAGGCATGTGGCAACTCGCCGCTTTTGTCTGTATTTTCGAGTAAAAGATTCTTGTATTGCGTGTGGTTTTTCGTGTCAAGTGTTAGTGTCTTTCTTGTCAAGGGTCAGCGTGGTTTCTTGTCTATTGTCAGTGTCTGGACGTGAGTGCCACTTGAAGAATGCCCAAGCCCCTCACATGTGCATGTCTCTGCCAACACTAAGGCCCAATGCTGCCAAAAGCGTGCTATGGCACACGTTGCAAGCATTCTTAGCGGCATGCCGTGATATTCCACACGTTACAAGCATGCGACTGGCAAGCTCCAATTGGATCAGCGCACGCATCTTATCACTTGAAGGTAACGATAGATATGACTAGTGCGTGTGGGTATGGACTTAGGAGGTTGGAGGCAGTAGATGCATGTAGGTGTGAGATAGCACCTCAGATAGAATGCAGATCAAGGCTCTGAGATAGAAAGGCTCCCTGGTGCGACGATGGGCAGTCATCTACTGTCAATCCTCCAATCTAATATCGATCCTCCCAAGTCGATACGGACCGACCGGCAAAGTGGGCAAGAGCAAGAGTAAAAAAGGACCTGTGAGGATGCAACTTGTATTCAAAAGACTGGCAACAGAATGCAACTTCCTTTCGCGTGTAAGAGCACTCGCGAATTCCGTATGGGTGCGAAGGTAACCGAATGCACGCGTGGCGCACGGCGATTGAGAGACTGGCATTGGTTGCACACATGCAACTTTGATGATATGCCCCATGTCGTCTCCTTGCAACGCACCACACGAAATCGCAAACGTCACGGCGCAACAAAACTTGACTGCATCAGCACCAGGGTAAAGAGGGACAGGCAAGTATGATGCTGCCAATACAATTTGCAAACCTCACTTTTCACTCGAAACTGTTCAATTGAGCGAGCTTCCGAGGCACACTGCTTCCGATGCACACTGCTTCCGATGCACACTTGCGACATTCACTTGCGACATTCACTTGCGACATTCAAACTGACCCCCGGGCCAACAAAGACAGACACACAGACATAGACACAAAGAAAGACGCAGATCAAGACACTGAGAGGCGTGCAGCACGCGTACATCATGTGACATGCATTCATGTGACATGCATTCATGTGACATGCATTCATGTTACATGCATTTTACAAGACAGAAGAGACATGATTGAGACATACCTCACTTGACAAAACCCTCCCTCCCGCGTACACAAACACACACTCTCTCTCTCTCTCGCTTTCTCTCTCTCTCGCTCTCCCGCACCCTTGCTAACCCTCTCTTGCTCTCTCTCTCTCTCGCTCTCTCGTCAGCGTGTCTGTGGTGTCTCGTCGGTGAGGATGTTGGGTGTCGAAGCGCTCACGCCACACATACAAATGATCATGTCTTGCATTGCGTGCGTGTCAAGGATAACGTTTGAGTCACATACATCTATATCTATGTGTATATATATATATGTGTGTGTGTATATGCATATTTGTTTGTATGTGCGTGTGTGTGTATATATACATACATACATATAAATACAAATATACGTATATCTATATGTATATGTATATATATGTATATACACACACACATGCATGCTCGTCTCATCATAAGACAAGCATGCATATGTGAGTGTATATATATATCTATATAAATATATGAATACGGCTATTTGAAGGATGCGTATGAATGGGAAGGTAAGGGAATGGCGGGTCTAGTGTGTGGTCAAGCAGTGTGTGGTCAAGCAACTGCAACCTGCGCCGCAACTACTCAAATACTACTTCGCACACCAAGACAAGGTCAAGATGGAGGTAGTAAAACAACAAGTGAAGATGGAGCCTGAGTGACAAGTGAAGATGGAGCCTGAGTTGATGAAACAAGACGTGCACGGAGTTGATGACATGACAAGTCCGCTGAGTGCAAGCAGTTGATCACATACAACACGCTCAGTGTTGATCACATACAACACGCTCAGTGTTGATGACATACAACACGCTAAGTGTCCGCTAAGTGCAAGGACTTGATCACATATAACAAGTGCAACCACTTGATCAAACAATACGTCCTACACCCAAGCACAGACGCCTGACACACCTTGCCTGA
>Ga0105053_10010947_pt1 | contig 11203 bp, 10 predicted proteins | sample BON01_FD_78093 | JGI IMG/M metagenome (GOLD analysis project Ga0105053, IMG submission 78093) | Freshwater microbial communities from Lake Bonney liftoff mats and glacier meltwater in Antarctica - BON-01 | ecosystem: Environmental > Aquatic > Freshwater > Ice > Glacier meltwater | place: Lake...
TATAAATATATATATATATATATATATATATATATATATATATATATATATATATATATATATATATATATATACATATATACATGTATATATATATATATGCAAACCCCGCGACGCTTTGCGTCGCGGGGTTTGCTGCCTGTGTGGTAGCGCTGGGATGTGGCTTCTCTTGTGCTCGTGTGCTGGCGCTTTGGCTTTGTGAGGATTTGATTGATTGATTGTTGATTGAGATTGACATACCAAAGCGCAGCCTCCTCGGCCCTCCCTTGGTTAACCGCGCGGGACTCACCTCGGCGACCGCGAGGCCACCGGGGCGGTGCTTCGTCTCTCTGTTGGCTGCCTGCCCCCCGTATCCGTATTTACCCCAAGTCCCCACTCTCGCTGCTCGCTGCTCGCTGCTAGAGTTGGAGTTGGGGCTTACCCCAAGTTTAAGTCTCGACTCTCGCTGCTAGAGTTGGGACTTAATATATACAGGTTGCCACACACCCCACTCTCAACACCCCTCACACATGTCGCCACCCCACACGACAGCTCTGTCTGAGAGCCGTCCCAGGCCGCCAAAGCACAGCCTCCTCCCCCCCCGCCCCCGCGACGAGCACGCGCGCGTCCACACGAACACCGTAAAACGTAAAGCTGTGACATTATTATATCTATATACACGTTGCCACATCTCTTAATACCCTTCGCACGCCGCCGCCTAACAGCTCTGAGAGCCGTCCCGGGCCAACCAAGGCGCGGCCCCCTCCCTCCCCGCGAGCACATCCACAAGAACACGACCGAAAACGTAGCTGTGGCATTATATATACGACATATATACACACGTTGCTACATCTCTTTAACACCCCTCGCACGCCGCCGCCCCACAGCTCTGTGAGCCGTCCCGGGCCGAAGACCAAAGCGCAGCCCCCTCCCTCCCCGCGAGCACATCCATAAGTTGTCAACCACAAGAACACCAAAAACGTAGCTGTGCCATTATATATATATATGTATATATACGCGTTGCTACAGGAGTCTCAACACCCTTCACACACACGCCGCCGCCCCACAGCTTTAAGAGCCATCCCCGGCCGACCAAAGCGCGGCCCCCTCCCTCCCTCCCCGCGAGCACATCCACAAGAACACCGAAATCGTAGCTGTGGCATTATATATATACACGTTGCTACATCTCTTAACACCCTTCACATGCCGCCGCCCCACAGCTCTGGGAGCCGTACCGGGCCGACCAAAGCGCGCCCCCCTCCCTCCCCGCGAGCACGCGTCCCTCATAACACATAACACGTGTAAGGTTCAATTGATAATAAAGCCCCCTTTGACAATCGCTGTTTTTTTTTGCCGCGACATACACTACTGGACACAGCATACAGCATACATCATATATGTCCACAAGTTTTATAATTTAATTGCACTCTCGCTCGCACAGGAGGGTTTACATGATCACGAGCATACGACCACACATGCACAGGGAGGAACTGGCCCGTCTCTCGCACTCTCAACACCCCTCACACGCCGCCGCCCCACAGCTCTGGGAGCCGTCCCGGGCCAACCAAAGCGCAGCCCCCCTCCCTCTCCGCGAGGACGCACGTTCACAAGAACACCTAAGACCTAAAACGTGGCTGTGCCATTGCATATATATACACGTTGCTATATTTCTTAACACCCTTCGCACGCCGCCGCCCCACAGCTTTGAGAGCCATCCCAGGCCGACCATAGCGCAGCCCCCTCCCTCCCCGCGAGCACATCCACCAAGGCCATGTCCACGACGGGCGCAGCCCACTCGCGCTGCCAGTGTACAACTGCAAATGGCGAGAAGGCGCGGTTCCGCCATTCCCAGTAGGCAGAGTGCACCTGCATGAAAAAAAGGTTACATACCGTAGTGTTCACCCAAGTAGTAGTGATAGTATGAGTAGTAGTATAGTTGTAGTAGTAGTAGTAGTAGTACAGTAGTAGTGGCAGTAGAAGTAGTATGACTAGTAATAAAGCAGTAGCAGTAGCAGCAGCAGCAGCAGTAGCAGCAGCAGCAGCAGCAGTAGTAGTAGTAGTAGTACAGTAGTAGTAGTAGAAGTAGTGGTGGTAGTAATACATCACTCGCGCTGCCAGTGTACAACCGCAAATAGCGAGAACGCGCGGTTCCGCCATTCCCAGTAGGCAGAATGCACCTGCTTGAAAACAAAAATGGTTACGCGCCGCCTTCGATCGTTGTTAAGTGCGGAGGGGTGGTTCTTCGTGTGGTCGTTTGCGGTGTTGTTTTTGTGACACAAGTTGTGTTGTGTTGTTCTTGTTGTGTGTTTGTGTGTGTGACCTGTTTCTCTTCTTACACCATGTTATGATCAGGCCTGGTTCACCCGAGGTTTCGCCATTCCCAGTATGCAGAGTGCACCTGCATGAAAAACAAAAAAATGTTACACACCGCGTTAGGAGCTCGGGTTAACCCAAGTAGTCGTGATAGTATGAGTAGTAGTATAGCAGTAGTAGCACAGTAGTAGTAGTAGTAGTAGTAGTAGTAGTAGAAGTAGTAGTAGTAGTAATACAGTAGTAGTAGTAGTAGTAATAGCCGTAGTAGTAATAGTAGTAGTAGTAATAGTAGTAGTAGTAGTAGTAGTAGTAGTAGTAGTAGTAGTAGCAGCAGCAGCAGGAGTAGTAGCAGCAGGAGTAGTACACGTAGTGCAGCAGCAGCAGCAGCAGCAGCAGCAGCAGAAGTAGTATAAGAAGAAGTAGTAGTAGTAGACGTAGTAGTAGTAGACGTAGTAGTAGAAGTAGTAGTTGTAGTAATACAGTAGTAGTAGTAGCAGTAGTAGTAGTAGCAGTAGAAGTAGTAGTAGCAGGAGTAGTAGCAGGAGTAGTAGAAGTAGTGCAGCAGCAGCAACAGCAGTAGCAGCAGCAGTAGTAGTGGTAGAATAAGTAGTAGTAGTAGTAGTAGTAGTAGACGTAAAAGTAGTAGCAGTAGCAGTAGCAGTAGTAGTAGTACAGTAGTAGTAGTAGTAGTAGTAGTAGTAGTAGTTGTAGTACTGTCGTGGAAGTGGTAGTAGTAGAGTAGTAGTAGTAGTAGTACAGTAGTAGTTGTAATCGTCGCAGTAATGGTAGTAGTAGTAGTAGTAGTAGTAGTAGTAGTAGTAGTAGTAGTACTAGTACAGTAGAAGTAGAAGAAGCAGTAGAAGTAGTAACAGTAGTAGTAGTAGTAGTAGTAGTAGTAGTAGAACTAGTAGTAGCAGTACGAATACTAGTAGAAGTAGTAGTAGTAGTAGCAGTGGTAGTAATAATAGTAGAACTTGTAGTAACAATAGTAGTAGTAGTAGTGGTAGTAGTAGTAGTAGAAGTAGCAGCAGCAGCAGCAGTAGTAGTAATAGCAGCAACAGCAGTAGTAGTAGAAGCGGTAGTAGTAGCAGTAGAAGTGGTAGTAGTAGTGGTGTTGGGAGTAGTAGTAGTAGTAGTAGTAGTAGTAGTAGTAGTAGTAGCAGTAGTAGCAGCAGCAGCAGCAGCAGCAGCAGCAGCAGCAGTAGGAGTAGGAGTAGTACCAGTACTAGTACTACTAGTAGTTGTAGTAAAAGCAGTAATAGTGGTACTTGTAGCAGTAGTAGTAGTAGTAGTAGTAGTAGTAGTAGTAGTAGTAGCAGCAGCAGCAGCAGCAGCAGTAGCAGTAGGAGTAACAGTAGTAGTAGTTGTTTTCTTAGTAGTAGTAGTAACAATAGGAGCAGTAGGAGTCTGAGTCTGAGTAGAAGTAGGAAGTAGTATTAGTAGTAGCAGTACTAGTACTAGTAATACAACTGTACTAGTAGTAGTAGTAGTAGTAGTAGTAGTAGTAGTAGTAGTAGTAGAGTGGTGGTGGTGGTGGTAGTAGCAGTAGTAGTAGAAATCGTAGTAGTAGTGGTAGTGGTAGTAGTTGTAGTAGGAATAAGAGTACGGGTTAACCCGCATGACTTCCAATTCAGTATAATTCAGAAATTGTTAATGGATTCGGGTGATTCAAAGTCTTTACTTGCTACTTAGGCACCTGATTCTTCTGTAGGAGTTCGACCATATCTCGTGCGTATCGCAGCCGTTGCAATACAGGAAAAGGCCTGTAGTTCCGACTCCCGTTTTAGACGCAAACTGGGTGGGGCGACTGGACATCGTCTTCTGGGAACGCAGAGACCGCAGATGTTGTGTGTGGCAGCATGGGTCTGGTTCTGTCTATCGACAGAGTTTGTGGCAGCCGTCCGCGGCCAGAACAACGAGATACGCCCGATTTAGTATTATTCGGACATCATTAATGGATTCGGGGTGTTCCAAGTGATTACATATGCGGCTAGCGGTGCGTGGCGTGCCTAAGGGCGCGCACGGGTTAACCCTAAGCCCAGCAGGCTCCCCTGTGGGGCAGCCTAGTTACTTGTGTAGTGTATTGTTTGCGCGTGCGCCAGTGTTTATGCTTTGTTTCTTAGTTTCAGTGGTTACTAGATACTTACGCACCTGATTCTCCTTTAAGAGTTTGACCATATCTCGTGCTCATTCATTATTAATGGGTTCTGGTTCACCCGATAACCCGATTAAGTGTTTGTGGGACGTGTTCGTTTGGGGGTTTAGGGTGGTGTTCTTGTCGTGTGCGTGTGTGTGTGTCGTTGTCGGGGTTAACCCGAGTGCATGGTCGAAAATGTACTTAAGCACCTGATTCTCCTTTAAGAGTTTGACCATATCTCGTGCATAACGCAGCCGCCCGGGGCCAGAACAGCGCGTAACGCCCAATTTAGTATTATTCGGACACTATTAATGGATTCGGGTGATTCCAAGCCATTACAAGCTACTTAGAGGTGCCATGCAGCTACCACTGAACCGCTATGGGTACATTCGTTTTGCTCATGTACATGAGCGAGCTTCGACGAAGAGGTTCGTCGTTTTGATGATGGGAAACTCGAAGTCGAACCACTTAGGCGCACAGGGCAGCTTTAGTCACCTGATTCTCCTTTAAGAGTTTGACCATATCTCGTGCGTATCGCAGCCGTCCGGGGCCAGAACAGCGAGAGACGCCCCACTGATCGAGAAATATAGGAACGCGGTGCTTTCTCGAGAAGTCCAGAGCAACGTTCAACTAAAAAAAAACAGAAAAAGATATGTTGGTAATTTCCCCCGCGCAACGTTCGTAATGGGTTTCATAGAAACACAGGAACACAGCCCCAACACTGGTGGACGCGCGAACAATACTCTACACGTACGCCCCACTGATCGAGAAACACAGGCACGCTGTGCCGCCTTGAAAAGGCAAGAGCTACATTTAACTGCGCAAAAAAGAAAAAGAAAATGAATTTGGTAATTTACCCCGCTTTACCCCGCGCAGTTCGTAATAAGACTCATAGAAACGAAGCAACACAGCCCTAACACTGACGCACGCGGTAACAATACTCTGCAAATCACTATGCCCCACTGGTCGAGAAATATAGGAACGCGGTGCCGCCTTGAAAAGGCGAGAGCCACATTTAACTGCGGACCAAAAAAAAAAAATTCATGGGGTTAACCCGAGACGATTCACAGACACTTAATATACAAAGAGCACACGAGCACACACGTACAGAGAACTGATCCGAAAGTGGCTTCGGGAGCCGAAGAGGAGCTCCCTTGGATATATCTAGGTGCTTGGGGGGTAGGGAGTCGACGCATGCCCCACTGATCAAGGAACACAGGCACGCGGTGCCGGCTCGAGAAGGCGAGAGCTACATTTAACTCAAACAAAAAGAAAACAACATACATGTTGTTCATTTCCGCTGCGTAGGTTCGTAATGCGATTCATAGACACGAAGCAACACAGCCCTAGCACTGGCGCACACGGTAACAATACTCTACACGTAACTATGCCCCACTGATCGAGAAATATAGGCACACGGTGCATTCTCGAGAAGTCGAGAGCCACATTTAACTGCGCCAAAAAGAAAAAAAGGTTATGATTTCCCCTGCATAGGTTCGTAATGCGATTCACAGACACAAAGAAACACAGGCCCTAACACTGGCGCACGCGCTAACAATACTCTACACGTAACTATGCCCCACTGATCGAGAAACACAGGAACGCTGTGCCGCCTTGAAAAGGTGAGAGCCACATTTAACTGTAAACAAAAAAAAGACATGTTGGTTATATCCTTCGCGTAGGTTCGTAATGAGTTTCATACAACAAAGAAACACAGCCCTAACACTAGCGCACGTGCTAACAATACTCTACACGTAACTAGACTACCCCATAAAGGAACCTGCTAGGAAGAGTGCGTGCGATGCGCGCCCGTAGGCACGTTGCACACCGCTAGCCGCGTTAGGGCTAACAATACTCTACACGTAACTATGCCCCACTGATCGAGAAACACAGGAAACACAGACATGTTGGTAATTTCCCCCGCGCACGTTCGTAATGCGATTCACAGACAATTAATATACAAAGAGCACACGAGCACACACTTACAGGGAACTGATCCGAGAGTGGCTTTGGGAGCCGAAGGGGAGCTCCCTTGGATATATCTAGGTGCTCGGGGGGGGGAGTGGGTCGACGCACGCCCCATTGATCAAGGAACACAGGAACGCGGCGCCGGCTTGAAAAGGCGAGAGCCACATAAAAGAAAAAAACAAAAAAAAACGACATGTTGGTAATTTCCCCCGCGCAGTTCGTAATACGATTCACAGACAATTCATATACAAAGAGCACACACGCACAGGGAACTGATCCGAGAGTGGCTTCGGGAGCCGAAGGGGAGCTCCCTTGGATATATCTAGGTGCTTGGGGGGGAGAGGGGGTCGACGCACGCCCCACTGATCGAGAAACACAGGAACGCGGTGCCGGCTTGAAAAGGCGAGAGCTACGTTTAACTGCAAAAAAACAAAAAGAACAGACATGTTGGTAATTTCCCCCGCGCAGGTTCGTACCTGTAATGCGATTCATAGAAACATACAAAGCAACACGGCCCTAACACTGGCGCACGCGCTAACAATACTCTACACGTAACTACACCCCACTGATCGAGAAATATAGGCACGCGGTGCCGGCTTGAAAAGGCGAGAGCCACAGTTAACTGCGAGAAAAAACAAAAACAATACAAGTTGGTCATTTCCCAGTCCCTTGGGAATCAACTCAAAGGGGTTAACCCTTCTCGAGAATGCACCGCGTGTCTGTGTTTCTCACCAACATGCCAGTTTTCTTGGGGTTAACCCTAACGATTTCCGCAATTGCGTGTGTTCCTCCATCAGTGGGGCGTATGCCCCACTCGGGTTAACCCCGAGGTTTGTACTGAGATGCATACGCCCCACTGATGGAGGAACACACGCAATTGCGGAAATGGAGAAAGAAAACACAGGCATGTTAGTGATACATATAGGCACGCGATGCCGGCTTGAAAAGGCGAGAGCCACATTTAACTGCGCAAACGAAAAAAAGAAAAGTCATGCAACGATTTGCCCATGTAACCGGAACACATCGAAACATGCGTTTGACCGAGTCAAACCTGAAACCGTCGTTCATTATGAGTCACAGCACCAACGTGATTAGTCCAGTTCGATTATGAAAAGCAGCTTCGATTAACTCAGGCGTTCCAGGCACTTAAACCCCCCTTAAAGGTGCTCTGCAGCTAGTAAGTAACTGCCATATGTAAACTCGCTTTGCTCATGTACATGAGCGAGTTTTGTTGTTGCGTTTTGTTGAACTTCTGACGGCGATCACCAGCGATTTACCCATGAAACCCGGAAGAACTCGGACACGCGATTGGCCGAGTCGAAACTGAAACCGTCGTTCATTATGAGTCGCAGCACCAAAGTCATTAGTACATGTTGAGTAAGAGAAACTGCTTCAAAATTACTTAGGCGCACATAGCACCTTTAAATCACGCGGATCTTCCGCCCTGCGCTCAGCTTTTGTGGTGTGAGCTGCATGTTATGAAGATTTTTTTTAAAAAATAAAAAAACGCATAGTTTTATCTACAAAATTCCAACTTAGGCACGGCTGCGCTTCAACAGTTCGCGCATAAAAAAAACGCGCGTTTCACAGCTGGTTCGTTCACAGCAGGTTTCGGCGCCCCGCAAAGCACGCACGCACTTACTATAAACACTAACAACCCACAACGACGATCTTGGGGGCGGCGATGACGACTTCGACTATTAAGCGTCGTTGCGCCGTTGCTCGCTCTATGTTGCGTGAGTGGTTTCTTCTGCTGCCGTGTGCGTGTGCGTGTGACCTGTTGATCTTTTGACACTAACAACCCATATCCTATTATATATACATACTAATTACATTCAAAAGGCATACCTCTATTTAGACGATTCTTACATACGTATCTCGCTCAAAAAAATGCCCTGCAGCTACTAATTAACCGCTATGGGTAAATTCGCGTTGCTCAGGTACCTGAGCGAGTTTTGACTAAGAGTTTCGTCGTTTTGATTATTGGACACTCGTGAGTCGAACCGTGGTAACCCCCTTCACATAGGTACTAGTTAGATAATACAGACATACCTCTAGCTAGACGACTCTTACTGTGCGTACGTATCTCGCTCTTCAACAGTTCGCGCGTAAGCTGTTTATAGCTTTGTTGTAGTGTTTAAGTGTACCTTCCACTGCGTAACCTGGTTATTTTTGAATGTAAAGGCATCGCGCGTTTCACAGCAGGTCCGTTCACAGCAGGTTTCGGCGCCCCGCAAAGAAAGCACGCAGTTTAGTACTAACAGCTAACTAATTCTTTGTTTCTTACACCATACCGTGTCTACCACATACTTGGCTTATTACTATGTTTTCAAACATAGATCTAGATGGTCATAACATGCATACACGCACTCTGCCTAGCACACTCTCCTATGGGGTGGCCTAGTTACTTGTAGAGTATTGTTTGCGCGTGCGCCAGTGCTAGGGCTATGCCTCCTTGTTCACATGAATACGCACCTCGCTTTTCAACACTTCGTGCGTACAGGGAAGGCGCGTTTCACAGCAGGTTCGTTCACAGTAGGTTTCGGTGCCCCGGAAAGCACGCACGCATTTTAGTACTAACAATGAACTAATTCTTTGTTTCTTACACCATACCGTGTCTACCACATACTTGGCTTATTACTATGTTTTCAAACATAGATTTAGATGGTCATAACATGAATACATGCATTCTGCCTAGCAGGCTCCCTTATGGGATGGCCTAGTTACTAGTAGAGTATTGTTTGTGCGTGCACCAATGTCAGGGCTATGCTTCCTTGTTCACATAAATACGCACCTCTTTCTTACGACATTCTTTACGTGCACCGTTTTCAAACATAGGTCTAGAAGGCTATAACATAAAAAACGTACCTCGCTCTTCAACAGTTCGCGCGTAAAGGAAACGCGCGTTTCACAGCAGCTTCGTTCACAGCAGGTTTCGGCGCCCCGCGAAGCGAGGACGCAGTTTATTACTAACAATTAACTAATTCTTCGTTTCTTACGTCATACTTTGCTGACCACGTTTTTGAAGTATAGGTCTAAAGAGCTATTCTATGAATGCACACACTCTTCCTCACAGACTTCCCTATGGGATGGCCTAGTTACTTGTAGAGTATTGTTTGCGCATGCGCCAGTGTTGGGCTTGTGTTCCTTTGTTCACATGCATACGCACCTCGTTTTTCAACAGTTCATGCGTGAAGGATAGGCGCGTTTCACAGCAAGTTCGTTCACAGCATTTAAACTCCCCGCATAGCATGCACGCACTGACTATAATCACTAACAACCCATATCTTGTTATATATATATACTCGTTACATCCAAAAGTCATAACTTTATCTAGACGACTCCTGCGTACGTATTTTGCTCTTCATCTGTTCGCGCGTGAAGGGAAGGCGCGTTTCGCAACAAGTCCGTTCACAGCAAGTCTCAGCTTAGCCCTGTGCGCGTGTGCAGCTGTAGATAATCCAAACTTTCTTACACACCTCCCTCTCAAACAGCTCACGCAAGAGTTTAACCCGCGTTTTACAGCAGGTTCGTTCACAGCAAGCCTCAACTCCCCGCAAAGCAAGCACGCAGTTACTATGATCACTAACAACCCATATCTTGTTATATACGTACTAGTTAGAGAATACAGTCATACCTCTATCCAGACAATTCTTACGTACGTACCTCGCTCTTCAACAGTTCGCGTGTGAAGGGAACGCGCGTTTCACAGCAGGTCCGTTCACAGTAGGTTTCGGCGCCCCGCAAAGCACGCACGCATTTTATTATCAACAACCAACTCCTGCTCAGTTTCTTACGACATTCTTTACTTACACCGTTTTTAAACATAGGTCTAGACGGCTATACCATGCATACACGCACTCTGCCTCACGGGCTCCCCTATGGGAAAACTGTAGAGCATTGTTTGCGCGTGCGCCAGTGTTACTTGGCTCACTACGTTTCTAAATATAGGTCTCGAGGGCTATAACATCCATACACACGTTCTGCCTCACAGGCTTCCCTATGGGATGGCCTAGTAAATTGTAGAGTATTGTTTGCGCGTGCGCAAGTGTTACTTGGCTCACTACGGTTTCAAATATAGGTCTCGAGGGCTATAACATAAATACACACACTCTGCCTCACAGGCTTCCCTATAGGATGGCCTAGTTACTTGTAGAGTATTGTTTGCGCGTGCGCCAGTGTTGGGCTTGTGTTCCTTTGTTCACATGAATACGCACCTCGCTTTTCAACAGTTCGCGCGTGAAGGGAAGGCGCGTTTCACAGCAGGTTCGTCCACAGCATGTTTCGGCGCCCCGCGAAGCGAGGACGCATTTTATTACTGACAACCCATATCCTATCATATATACGTACTAGTTGGATAAACAGGCATACCTTTATCTAGACGATTCTTACGCACGTATTTCGCTTTTCAATACTTCGCGCGTGAAGGGAACGCGCGTTTCACAACAGCTTCATTCACAGCAGTTATCAGCGCCCCGCGAAGCGAGGACGCAGTTTATTACTAACAACCAACTTCTGCTCAGTTTCTTAGGACATTCTTTACTTGCACCGTTTTGTAACATAGGTCTAGAAGGTGATAACATAAAAAACGTACCTCGCTCTTCAACAGTTCGCGCGTAAAGGGAACCCGCGTTTCACAGCAGGATCGTTCACAGCAGGTTTCGGCGCCCTGTTCGTGTGCGTCGCAGCATCGTAACGTGTCGTCGCGGCCGTACGAAATATTGACGCCGCCCTTTAGCCATCTGCCATACAGAACCGGAAAAAAACAATTCAATCGTATGTCTGTTTCACGATGTACTATATATA
>Ga0105053_10010948_pt1 | contig 11203 bp, 5 predicted proteins | sample BON01_FD_78093 | JGI IMG/M metagenome (GOLD analysis project Ga0105053, IMG submission 78093) | Freshwater microbial communities from Lake Bonney liftoff mats and glacier meltwater in Antarctica - BON-01 | ecosystem: Environmental > Aquatic > Freshwater > Ice > Glacier meltwater | place: Lake...
AAAATGGGCGCGCGGCGGCGAGGGCCCCGAAGCCGTCGCGCGCCACTCAAAATCCCAAGACATACTGCTCAAGAATTAATGAAAATATAGTTGAATGTAGCACAATGATGTGCAAAAAATTGATTATTTTGCTGCATTGGGTTCTGATGAGTCGACAAAATTGTGAAGCTTCCTTTCACTCAATGGTTGAGCAGATATTTCCAAGGATTTGCAACAATTTGAGGCTGGTTGTGACACTGGTCCACTAAGAAGTGATGCACCGTGTTTGACTCCGTTGGGTACAGCTTCAAAGACACCAAATAACCTTTCGAAATGCGTCCACACTTTTACTCCAGGTCTATGTTATTGGCATTGCGTACTTACATCTTACCACTGATCATTGGATTCTTCTTCAAGTGCCTTCTCTTGCTCTCTCATGCTTTTTCTCTGTCCTTCACACGTACAGCTACGAGCCCTTACACTTCAGTAATGCCGCGATATATTTACACGATTCAAATGGTTTAAACATGGAATCTGCAGGTACAACATCAAATCTTGCGCGCAGGTTCGAAGCCCTTGAGCAGGTGCGCGTGTCCAAGTCACGTTGACTAGTTGTGTGCGTTTCTTGCAAATATCGGGAATACATCAATTCAATTGATCTAGAAGCAGTCCAGACATTTTTTTCAAATTCTGCACTGAATGCTTTGTTAGAAATTGAATATAATGACCCCTTTTTGACCATTTTGTTTTCAGGTGGAGCAGCAACCAGATGAAAGCTTTAGGTCACCGTATGTCTTGACCAGCACCTCGACGTGGTCGGAGGTAAGATTTACTTAGTGTACAAAAATTGTCTTGATCCAATGGCTCATCTTGAAGTTTACAGTATAACTGTACTTGAAATTGAGTGGAATTTCGCACTGGCAGGCGGAGATGGGCACATACTATGACGGCTCGTATTGTGGAAATGACGCACTCCATTATGAGCCTTCAAGTGCCAAGGGCTCGAGAAATACTCGTACGCCCGCGGGCAACACATTCGAAGTAACTGTACATCCCAACAAAGAAAACCTGGGAGCAACCGAAGATCAGATTCCGCGGTCTTCAAACAAGAAAAAGCCGAAAAGAAAGAAAAAGACTCAGCAAAACAAAAGCCCAAGCCCTGATCGTCTGTCATCCGAAAGTCTCGATGTTCAGACAGCGTCTCAAAAAGACCGTGTCAAATTGCCTTTACACGTTGATGTTTTTTCGCCGCCTCTCGATGCCAGGTGTGTGCATACTATGTATGTGCATTTATATACGTGTGCAAGGGTGTATGTGCGTGTCATGCTGCAAAGTTACAGTGTGTAATATGACTGTTGTTGAGCAGGACTGCTGCCACCTCGGAAAAGCAATCGAGTCCGTTCCCAACATTTCTCAATAACCAGGTACTGTGAGGATAGAGATCATCGAAAGCAGCTGCTGTTTAACAAATGTGCGGTAGTGTACGGCTATTGCACTACCATTGCATGTAATCAGGTCGCAAAGCTTACACTATCTTTATATATAGGTATAATACCTTCGTATAGTATAACACTACATTCACATTACTTTTCAAAGAACGTTACACAGCCTTTACACGTCCATCTGGATTGACGGTAGAGGGAACTAGAGTGGCGCGCGACGGCTCAGCATTTCGCCTTCGCACGCCCACCGATGTAGTCTCGTGACATATGAACGTATGCAAAAGATTTATATGCACATATAGACGTGTATGAATTCACGACACAAATACTGACGACACAAATACTTACACACGCACGCGGGGCAATAAATACAGATCGTGGCTCAAGGCCTTGGCGCGCCACTTCAGACTCCTCAAGACTGTGACCCTATTTTTGGCAGGAAAATGTTTCAAGGTAAGCGTCAAACTGGCTTGGTCTTTTCCCCAAAGACAACTCGAAATCGAAATCGAAATTTTCTGACTGCAACAACTTACGATTGTACAGCATATGGTCGAGAAGTTTACGTTGCATCTGCAAGGACTTTTCTCTCTCACGTTCCTCTTTGGTTGGAGCAGAGGTTACTTTATTTTTCTTTTGATGTATGATTTGCCTTTTTGGTCCCCCATGTAGCAAGTAGTCTTTCTCGGTAAATGCACACCAACTGATGATCAAACATTTATGAAATCCATTCTGTCAGACCCTGCGATATGTCTCGAGTGCAAGAAATTGTCAAGCAAAAGAAAGACCTGCCTCTTTTCCCTGGAGTCATTAGCGTCTTTCAGTATCCGCACCATGTTCCTGTATCCCTTGCAGTTCCGCAGGTCAGCGACTACTGCCATACACATTGTACTATACATTAAATGACGTCATAAACACCATGATTGAATAGTGTAATTTTGACAGACAAGGGCAATTTTTGATGGGCAACATCGTTGCCAAGCTATAAATGCCATACTTCAGGTAACAGCGTTGTTGCATTTTAGATTCTTGTGATCATGCATGGATCCTGATTTGCTAGTTGGAGCGTAAGCCAAAGCAGTGCTACTAAACTGATTCATGCTGAACATACAAATTACAAATGTGATAGGGGGTAGATGCCAAGCGTATGTCTTTCTCTCATCAGGTGTGCCTCTTTTCTTTGATGCGCAAACTCGCGTAGAAATTTCTGCGAAATTTGTAGAAATGTTATCATCATCGAATATTTTTTTTATCAGAAAAGTTTTTTTTTTTTAAATTGCAGAGTTGAAGCCCCCAACAACCGGGTGCTTATTCAACAAGTGCTTGACGATTCTTGTTTGCGCACTTTCTTGGCAGCAATTGCAACAGGGGAGCGAACAAGACTTTGATATCATGGTCGAGGTTTCATTTGTGCTTGTACAATATCTTATCTTTTCTTTATCATGCAACAGGTGCTTAATCTGTGGGTGAACAGTCTTCTTTCTTGCATGTGCTATTCAATCGGTTTCAATCGTTGTAATCGTAGATGCTTGAGATCCTGAAACACGCCAGTATAAGTGTGTTGGCGGATATGCTCGCAGGTGCTTTCAAACATTTCTGACTTCAGCATCGAAAATCGAAAAATGAAAATCTATGTTCAGGTTTTCCTCGTCTCCAAGCGACAGCAGATTGTAGATCTTTACGTCGAAATCAACAAGGCACAGCCAGTGCTTGAAATTGATGTGCCTGACGTGATCAGTTCTTACAAAAAGCGTGTCATCGACCAGGCCTGTGCTGCACTCCAAAAGGTTTCTTTTGATTGTACTGTTCTTCGCTACTGATAGCTTTTACTGATATGTTTGGAAAACAGAAATACAAAGCCTGCTTTTCCAATTCAACGGCCTGCCGCGCACCAAACGTAAACCTGTCAGTTCTGCGCAACGCGCTCTTCAGAAGCAAGGTGCTAGAATCGCGCCCCATCTCCACATCTGATGACCTTGTGGCACTGTTGGAAGACATCAACACGCAACTTATGAATCGCCCACAAGAGTCCTGGCCGTTGATTTCGAAGGCTCGTTCCCTTTCCAAAGCAAGGTCAGGAATTGTATGATTGGAGTGTGCAGATGATTGTACTGCGTATGTTTGATCGTGATTTATCTCCACATTCCTGCGTTTTGACCATCGATGATGACTGTGCTAGGGAGCATGGCTTCTTTCTTGGGATGACTACAAGCTGGATTGATGCGCTATCCGAGGCCTAGATCATGCACCAATGATTACATAACAGTTTCAAACGAGGAGTACAAACCAGAGTAGATGAGTGAGTGCCAGTGAGTGGGTGAGTAAGTAAGTGAGTGAGTGAGCAATTGAGCAAGTGAGCAAGTAGGTGGATGGCTAGATGAATGGGTGGATGAGTGAGTAAGTGACGATCAGAAATTTCGAGGCAATTGCCCTCCAGGGGTGATCATGTCACAAATCGAGTCACGACTATTTGAAACGAGTTAGTTGTCGTGACCAGTTGAGTTTAGAAATCTTGCAGTGGATTTACTGCGAGTAGTTCGTCCGATATGGACTGTGTCTTGTGAATAAATCATTCGAAAATGGATTGGTGTGTGTACGTGTCAAAGGCAAGAACCAACCTTAAATTGAACGATATGTTCCACGAGCTCCTCGACGATGAGCGTACCCGCAATTTCAATTCGGATCCTTTGCTGTAATCTCTCCAATAGATCATCTCTTTGATTGGTCCAGCCTGCCGCTGCCCCGCACTGCTCGATTTACCTCTGCTGTCACACATCATTTTCAGCATAATATGCATTGCGAAAAGTCCCGAAATGTGACATTATAATTGGAGTCTAGACCAAATTCAATCACGATTTCATGACCGAATCTTACAGTCAATAACCTATACAGATCTTCTCAACAGTATCTTCACGTCTTTGAATCACAAATCCGATACCTTTCAAGGGTCTGTCCAGATCTGATCCCGTGTCCAGTTTTGCGAAATTGGTCCGGTAAGTAGTCCGACTTTGGTGGTGCGCGGCGGTGTTGGGGCTATTTAATCGAAATTGCGTATAGTCCGAACTTGGTTTCATGACACTGTCTTATGGTGTATTCAAAGTACAACAACCATACGCTTGGAGTGCTACGACTTAACTTCATGTGTTAGTGATGGCAGCGGATCAAGAAACTTAATAGCGTGTCTTGATGTTTTGATTCTTGAACAGAGCCCTGACAGCAACTGCCCCGCATCAATTCGGAGTTTTTTGGGCGCTCAGTTATTCCAAAACAATTTGTGTGGCGTCCGTGGCGACTAGAATGGCGCGGGGCGGTGTCAAGTCTAACGCAGCAAAACTCAACGCCACCACGCGCCCAAAACACCGCAGTGCGATTTGGGAACGTGGAAAAATCCAGGGTGGGAGAGGAATCGTGCAGGATTGCATGTCTTTCTGCGAATGAGTTATGTAACTTGGCATGAATCATGTATGTCGCTTACATGAATAGTCGTTTAGAAGTGCATTTGTTATCGAAACCTATCTACATAATGTTGCTGCTTACTTGAGGGAAAACTGGAGTCACAGTGACCGTGTCTCCAGTTTTCCCTCCTTGCCTGTATTTCTTATGAAATCTTGGTGCCTCCTCCCCGTCTTCCGTGTTATTTTTTCACGTTTGTCTTCCTACCGTTCATTTTCTCCCTTGTCTATATCGTTCTCTCTCTCTCTCCTCCATTTCACCCCTCACCCCTCCTCTCTTGCTCTTTCTCTCTCTTCAAACAGGGTCGAGAGTGGAAACTTGAACCCAGCACGACATAGCTGAGTCACGAACCCTTATCTCAAGCAGAAATACAGCCGTTATAATTGCTACAACCGCCACTCCCCATGCCTCCAATGAACATGTCTGCATTTACATTTGCAAAAAATATACACGTATATGTGTTTGTACAAGTGTATATGTGGTCTAGATGTTATGGATTATATGTACATGTATATATATAGGACATTGCATATATGTATGTATAAAGCGTGCACACGCGCACTCACAAAAAAACATGTTCTCTCTCCGTGTGTCTCTCACACACTCGCCTGCACAAACACAAACATACCCAGGCATCATAACATGTTGCTTATGTATCATATTTATACGCACACACACACACAAAACATCCACACACGCAAATGCACGCACATACACACACGAGACGTCCGATTTCGAAATGATGTGGAAAAAATATGAGGGGAAAAACCTGTTAAAATCCGTGGGACTCTAGTCTGACCCCTATGACGCGCGGCGGCTATACAAATGTTTGGGGAACAAATCTGAAATTGCTCTCTTGAAATTCATCATTTTACCATCCCCCCTCCATAACTTCGGCCTTGATTACCAACAAGGGGCATGCGGAACCTTTTTTCCCGACATCAATGACGAAATCTCCCGGAGGTCCCCAGAACCCCCCCCCCGACACCCCCCTTCACCCCGAAAAGACATGATTTTGAGATGTAGGCGCCAAAAATCAAAATATCACAAAATTCAAATGTGTGGCGCCAAAATGTGGGAGAGTAGGACCGTGGGAACACATCACACAAGTGTTTGGGATCCGCAAATTATGCCGCGCGCCACAAGGTCACGACCACAACAGGGGGGATTTCCAATTTTTACATTTTTCCGACCTGGGGCAGCCGCAGGTCGACTATTAGCTGACCTGCGACGGAAAACGGTGTTGTAGTAGGTGAGGTTGAGGTAGGGACAAATCGACCTGCAGCTGCCGCAGGTCAGGAAAGATCGATATTTTTAAAGATTTCTTTCTGATTTGGTGGTGACCATGCGAAGTCCTCTGCTACTGCGCGCCCGAAAGCGTGATGTGATTACACCACATTAGGATTTATTATTTCATAAGGAACTCGCTCTTGAATTTGTTTACATTTCTATTTGCCTGGAGTCTACATCGTTGATCCTATGAAGATCCAGGAGACCTTCGGCTGACTAGCCGATCACCAGGAGAAGGCGTGACGGTTGGACTTCTGCGCGGTGGGGTGATCGGGCTTCCACGAAATGGTGCAGGGCTGTAAGATACAGTTGCGCTTCGTAGCTCAGAGGCGTACAAACCTGCTAGGCTCCGCATCCGATGTGGACTAGAGGAAGGCACTGGTGAAGCCCTGCATTTCAAATCTGGTTAGCCTATGTCTTGCACAAATCAGAGCACACTTAAAGTATTTTCAGGGTGGGAACGTACGAGTTGGGCACATTTCTAGATGCCCTCCATGCTGCTGTGCGCAACGCCTCTTCGACTGTGGCATCACGACGCAATATCGCAGAATCAAGAATGCCGTTGAGAACCATTGCGTCAGAAGGTAGAGGATGCCAAGTCAGTCCTGTTGATACACACCCACTATCAAGAGGCGTTTCGTCTATGCAGGTTAAAAAAAAACGCAGCAGCAAAGGACCATTTACCTTTGATAAATTCTCGCACACTGATGTTTCCATCGTACACGTCCTTGTCCAGCTCTTGCACAAGTTCTTTTGTGTTGACACTAATGCCAAGACGCTCGAGGCCCTTGGCCAATAGGGACGGATGAATCGAAGGACTGCGTTTGGTGTCCATGAATATCCATGCATCATATACATCCTCGAAAATCTCTGAGAGCTCCTTTCGCACAACAGCAGTGGTTTTAATGCGCGGTTCTCGGATTCGAGGATTAACTCCCGGTGCTCCTGCAGCACCTTGCCTTGGTGTGTGTGGGCGCATCTTAATCTGCAATCAACCCCAAATCAAGACAGATTGGGTTTTAGTACAAAATCAACAGAAAAGTCAATTCAAGACTCATGCCCAGCAGGCTCGAATCTTGACGGAAAATACCTGAGAGTGTGGAGAAGAACAAGTAGTAGGTCGGAGATCGGCAAACTTTTGCTCGAAGGGAGAAGATGAAAGTTCGATGCTCTGATCGTCTGAGCGTTCCGTAGAAACACCCCCTTTCAAAGTTTCATCTTTAAGCATGAGCTTCAGCAACCTGTTGCGACATCATAGGATCAGAGGTGAGCTTATAATTTAATCAACTTTTAATAAGACCCCATAGAACCAAGACAGCCATCTCACCTTTCGCGTTGGTTCTGAATATGGTTCTTAAGACGCTGGACCAAGGCGTTTTTGAAATCTTGCGCACTGTGCGCACGGATGTGCTTCTGCCGAGTTTGATCGAACCTAGTCACATTTCGCCAATCTCCGCTTTGTCCAGCCTAGGTTTATTTTAGTCAGAATTCTAATTTGCAGTTTGCTATGTACAAGTACACCGGAAATCACCATTGAGATGGTACCTCGGAGAACTTGACTTGCAGCTCAATTGGAGATAGCGGATCATATTCATCCATGCGAAGACCTGCAAGCTCTTCGACGATGTTGACCCAGTCGACAACGCGCTTGGCAATATTTCTGCCTTTTGTTTTACCGCTACCATCAGCCTCATGCAAGGCATCTTCACCATGCATGTATCTACGCGTGGCCTGCGCACCTGCAAGCGCCGTATCCAAACGACACCAATCTTCGAGCACTTGAAATTCATCCACAAGCTCTTGGTGCTTGAGCCGTAGCTCTACAAGGCGCATAAAACGCTTTTTGCCACGCCAGGGGAAACGAGAGACACCCAGACCAGAAGGACTTTTCCAGGTCAAATCGGTAGGATCAAGACTCAAATACTCTACGGGATAATCACGCTTTGTACCATCCAGCTCAAAAGTTCGGACAGTCTGCAAGCGTATCTTTCCAAGAGCTTCGAGGGCATCTTGCCACCACGAACTCTCAAACTCATAGGCATTCGAGAAAACAGAGCCTTCGACCTGCCGCATTATCCAATCAATTGGTGGCGGCCAGATACCGGGTCTAGAGCCCTTTTCTTTATTCGGCTTGTTCCTGCCCAAAAAATCGCCTTCTTTCTTCCAACGTAAACGGCCAGCTTCAAGATCAAACATTTCCGAAGTCGACAGAAACGCAACTTTCCTGGCCTCTGACGGGTACTCATTCAAGTGTGAAGGGAGGGGATCTGCATAATGACATACATCAGTTACCGCAATTAATCTTGTTTTGCGGGCGTGCGGCAGCGCAGCTGCACCCCATGCAGATAGAACTACTGCAATACAATCTCACTCTATTCGAATGCAGCAACGCTATTCACTTTTTACAAAAAAAGACAATCACGTCTTGTGATTGAGTTTCACATCGCCTGCCGGTGGCGGCGGAGGGCTAAAGCCCTCCGTCGAAATGGCCCCCCCGGTGTAACGAACGAACAAATCAAAAATAGTTCAAACTCACCATAAATGACGTTCCATAAGGCGTTGCCTTGGGGGTCGCGCTCTTTATCCTTGTAGACCGCACGACTCAATACAGTGCAGCCCCACCAGATGTCGGTCCACGTTTCCAAGGCATCCTGCTTGCTCGATGTGAGAGCAGAACTCTGTTCTTTCTTCACCTTGATATTCCACGACACCCTCACACGCGAGCCAATGGTGAGACCTACATCAGTCAATGCCTCAACTTCGTGTGACATGGACTGCACCCGAACATCGATCTCCTCCAACGCAGGCCGCAAGTCATGCAGATCATGCCTGTGAACGAAAAGCCAAGCACGACTGTAGAGTGCTTGTGCCTGCGAAATATTCCGGGGATCCTGCTTTGCTGTCAGTGACACATCACCGATTACTCTACCTGCCAATTGATATCCAAGAACCATGCGATCCTCAGCAGCGCGTTCAGGACGCTTGAGATTTTCAATAAAAACATCATGCTGTGGAGCATCCATAGCTCGAGTTCGGTGAAAGCGATACTTGGCACGGTAGTTACTCCACCGAAAGAGCAATTTATAAACCCAAAAATTCGCAAGTACCCGAACTTTTCGATACCAGTCCTTTTTATGACACCATTCGGTCATGACCAGTGTCTGGACTCTCAGGAGTACTCTTGCAGCACAAATATCAGCAATTCGAATTGAACGTCCATCCACACATCGTCTCCATGCAAAGGAATGAGTCCAGGCGCTGATTATTTTACGGGGCAATCTACTTCGCAAGATCCCTATGATTTGCTGGCGTCTATTTGCTACGGAAGCCAGTGAATACCACTCAAATACAGCCGTCTGGAGCAAAAGCGGCACTCCCCATGTATCACGTCTCTCGATGGCGTATCTGCACAAGGCAAAGCTGCGTGCCGTCTTTTGCCATCCACTCAAGAGTCTCCTGTACATTCGAGAATCAACGAGTCCACCCATTTTGTCGCACATAGCTTCGAATTCCTTGGTCTCGAAGGCCCTCTGCTGCCACGCTCTGATCGATCTCCAACGGAACATAGAATTCCGGCGACCCTGTAGGATCGATACTGCAGCGTAAAAGAATCTCGCGTTTTGGCCAAGTTCACGGGACATCTGTTTTGTGGATTGGATGTTAGATTTCCACATATCAAACACGAGAACAATGGCCTTATTCTTCAATTTCCAGATCGCTCTTTGTCCCACAGTGCGTGACCTGTGTTGATCCTTTGCATGCTTTCTCCAATTGTCAAACGCAAAAATCGACCCTGACTGCATCATCCGCAATATAATCCGCTTTGATTTTGTTCTCTTCTCCTTCTCACTTTTAACGTGCTTATGCCACAATTCTAAAGAGACCGAAAGACTCCTGAGAAACATTCTCTTGACCATATACACTGCTCGTCCCTTGCCTCGCTCTTGCGTCAAAGTGGCCATTGCAAGAGCCGCTGATAATTTAGTTTGTTGCGCCAACATTGATGTCTGTACCGCATGCAGAACTGCTTGGGAAATAGCACCGTGCACTTCAGCATGAGAAGCAGAAAGCTTGAGCCCACACTGTGCAAATATACTTTGGTCGTCGAGGCAGGCCTTTGCAAGTTCCTTGGCCATCATCGCAGCAGACCTTCGTGGGAATTCATCTTCTGAAAATACATCTGAAAGAATGATTTCCGCTTTGACACTTCCACGCTGGAGGCACAGCACTTGCACAATCCCAGGATCAATATTCAAGGTTGTGCTGATCTGTTCCTTGAGAGACTTATTGAAGTGCTCCTGTGCTTCTTCTGATCGTGATATGCTTTCAAAATCTGCAGGCAACGTGAGACAAACACTTTGATGAATTGGGTTTGTGTCCTGCTTGGCGACCCACCAACATTCAAAACAAAACGCTATGGATGAATTTATCATGCGCTTCACAATCTTGATCACACGAACCTGCATTTGCTTCTGTTCCCTCGTCCGGTTGCACCAGATCTCGAATCCTTGTACAAGAGATCGGTCACGGATCCGGAAAATGATGCGATACGACTTCTCTTTCAATGCTTGATATTCCTGTACACTCTGAACCCAAATTTCGTAGCAGGTCACCAGGCAGCTGTGTATAAGTCTAAAAAATATCTTTTGGGATTTGCGCCGTAAATTGATCTGTTTTTTGGTAGTCTCGGCCCACGTTTCATAGCACATCACCAGGCAGCTATGTACCAGACGGTACATGATCTTCTGGTGTTTACGCCTCAGTTCAATCTGCTGTCTGGTAATCTCAGCCCATAGCTCCAATCCTTGTACTTGAGATCGGGTTCGCAATCTGTAGATGATACGATATGACTTCTTTTTGAGGGTGTGATTTTCGCGTGTATTCTCCGTCCAGGTTTCGTAGCACGTCACCAGGCAGCTGTGTACTAGACGGTAGATGATCTTTTGAGATTTACGCCGCAGCTTGATCTGCTGTTTGGTAGTCTCGGCCCATAGCTCCAATCCTTGTACCAAAGATCGGTTACGCAATCGGTATACGATGCG
>Ga0105053_10010952_pt1 | contig 11202 bp, 10 predicted proteins | sample BON01_FD_78093 | JGI IMG/M metagenome (GOLD analysis project Ga0105053, IMG submission 78093) | Freshwater microbial communities from Lake Bonney liftoff mats and glacier meltwater in Antarctica - BON-01 | ecosystem: Environmental > Aquatic > Freshwater > Ice > Glacier meltwater | place: Lake...
GGTGACGGCAAACTTTTTTTTTTAAAGTGTTGCATGTACTCTTGTGTCCCTTGCTTTTCCCACTTTCTCTGAAACTCGACAAGCTCACCTCAGATCCTCGATAGCCTCTTATGCTCTTCGATGAACGCAAGGGAGAAAAAAAGAATCTTCAAATGTTCGGTTAGGATTTAAACTTCGAAGCTAAACTCTCATTCGTGACAAGATCTCGTTCGTAGGCGCTTTAGGCCAAAGTCACGCCAGTGGCGCACGGCGGCAGATCTTGTTCGTAGGAGCTTTATCGCTCTTTCACTTCTTGCGCTCGCGGCCTCAGCAAGCGCCACATGCCCTGACTTCGTCGCATGGCTCCGCCCGGAGAATCAGGTGCACTTTCGCCCTGCTCGCTCGAAAGCGCGGCGTCACCTTTCAAGTTCTTTCTCCCGCGGTGAGAAGCAGTCTTTGCTGCGCCATTGACAATGCCGAGCAGATGACCTGGGTAGAGGTCTTCGTGCTCCTGCATGCTGAGCAGCCAGAGCTATGTGAGGCTCTTTTGTGGACGTATGGCTTTCATGTAGATATATGTAAATTTCTTTGGTGGTGGGCACCAACATCACATCAGATGTACGGCACCTGATCTAAAGGTGAATAGCGTGGTGATGGAATGAGATGAAGTCGAATATGAGTAGAGGCAAGTCACACAAAGATGAGTCTTGTTATGCATGCATCGGACCAACACAACGAACATTTCAACCAGGTTGACGAGATTTTATGTTACTCATGGCGCAAATACGCTGTGTACGCCGGCGGCGGGAGCTACTCTAGCTGAGGGCGCCGGCTATGTATGTTGTGTATCTTGTTGCTATGCGATGCAGATGCGCTGGCCATTGCCAGCAATAACGTTTTTCCAATTCGGCACGATGCACAAGCTCGAGCCCACTGGTAACGAGTCAGGATCCATCAGCCCAGGGTTGATCTTGAGAATCTCCTCTGGCGACATGCCAAAACGCCGCGTAATCGCCATGGCAGTCTCGCCTTTAGTGACGAGCATAGGATGCGCGAAGTAGCGCGGCTCAAGCGTCGGGCGCACGTCCGGATTCATAGAACGAGCGACTCCTGGTCGCCCGTGGTTGAGAGACCATAATGTGATCCAGTCTGATCGGTGCGACGCTGCTATTGAGTACAAGTCGTCGTGCTGCGACAGCAGCATGCGGCAGGGCACGGCAGGCATCAGCACGCCATGAAGCTCGGCGGGATAGCCCATCTCCTGCGACTTGACCGTTTCCACCATGAGCGTGCTGTTAGTGTATGCCATGGCCTGTTCCGGCGTAAGCGACATTTCAACATGGTAAAATCTGACCCCCGAGTTAGCAACGTTGAGCTCTGAGGGGTATGTGTGCCTCTCATCAAAGTTGCAAGATGTGATGCCGTCAACCTTCAAGCCGTCGAATGAGCCCGTGCGACAGCTTTCGTAGCTTTGGGCCTGCATCACCGACAAAGTGATGCCATCTGCTGACTGTATGTGCACCGACTTCGGTGGGCTCTGGATTTTGCCATCAGCAAAGAAGGTCTTGGAAGACATCGACCGATAGGCGTCTTGCGGAAACTGCACCAACACTGCGGCTTTCTCGTGGTCTTTGTCAATCATAACGTTACCAAAGGCATATGCGTTGCCCGTTGCGCCATACCCAGGGGGGAACATAGGCACAGGTGGGTGGAGCTCTGCCTCCAGACACTGCGGCACGTGCAGCTGCCCGCGGATTTCGCCCTCTGGCACGCGGTCCGAGGGCACGCTGATGTACAAAGACTCCTCGCGCATGTATTTCAGCAGGGTTTTCATGTCAGCTGCCCTTCGCTTGAAAATTCCACTAAATCGAGAGTTCTGCAGCGTCAAGTGGGGTGTTGTGATGACAACCAAGGGCGGCGCTCCAGACGGCATTGCAACCTGCGAACGTGCTGGTCCGTAAATCCCAGCCTCCATGAATTGCGGCACCGCTGAAGAATCGGGCAGCGCTGTCATCTGAAGGAAAATAGTGAGGTGCTGGCCGTCGGGCGACACATCCACTGTGACAAACCCCTCAATATTGCTGCACGGCACGTCTACGCACATGACCGGATGGATCTGGACACAAAAAGAAACCCATGTCAGCTTACAGCGTGCGTATAAGATGGTTTAGCTGCTGTTCCTCGCCAAGCCTGATTTCATATAGCAATATGACTGTTTTCTGGGATATTGACTCCGCGCAGTAGCAGCGATGACAAGAATAGTGTAGCATAGCTTCTTCCCTTCCTTTGCTTTGTTCAAGAAGCCTGTGGCAGTTTGCATGCTGTCGAGCCGTGGCGTTGCACAGTGCTGTATTTCTTGAGTAGAATACCCCCACGCTAGTGGAGGCAGTACAATTGCCGGCCGCCACAGCTGACGAAGAGGCATGAGTGCAGAGAAAGACAAGACAGCATGGCCGAAAGCGTGTGGCACACACAGCGAAAAGCACGGCTGCTGTGCATTGTCAATGGCGCAGCAATGACCGCTGCACGCCACGAGAGAGAGAACTTGCAAGGTGACGCCGCACTTTCGAGCGCGCAGGTCGAAGGTGCACCTGATTCTCCGGGCGGAGCCATGCGACGAAGTCGGGGCATGTGGCGCTTGCTGAGGCCGCAAGCGCGAGAAGTGAAAGCAGCAGGGCGAGTACCCGCATACCAGCACGCATCCTGGCGGCGGCTGGGCCAGCCGCAGCTGATTACAACCTCCCCAGTGCACTTTGCCCACGACTGCAGCCGGTCTTGTCAGCTTTGACTGTTGAATCCAGGAAACTGATGAGTTTAGATCTTTACGGTATCTAAACTAGTACCGTTTCTCCCGCGAAGCCTTATTTTAAGGGTCTTTTTTACACGCTTGTTTGAAATTCAAACGTCAGCCGGAGACGCGGGCCACCGACGACAGCGCCGCCTACATCAGCACGGCGTCCACCTGCTGCGGTCTTTCCCAGTACATGTGTGATGCTTCCTATGTTTGCATAGATATATATATATATACATATATATATGTATAATATATATATATATATATATATATACATATATATATGTATAATATATATATATCAGGAACCACTTTTCCACACACCGGATCTCTCCTGCTCCAGCGCCCATGAGAATCGCCTCTCTGTTTCCTCTGTGCCCATGCTACACACAACGATTCGCCCTGTTCAAGGGAGCGATTTCGTCCACAAGCACCTCTCCTTTTCTTCTGCGCCCGCGCTGCACAAGGCTCAAAAAGACTGTACTGCTTTTTAACACGCGTGTTGCCCTCTGCTAGATGCCGCTTCAGATGGGTGGCGGGATGGCCGCTGGCCTGTCGCTTGTGCTCCTGCTGGCACTCTCAGTCTGTCCTGCCCCGGCCACAACGGAACCGCCGTCACAATCGCCGGGTTTAGCACTTTTGTCCGAGCTCAAAATTGAGGTGGCCAGGAATGGGGCATGGGGCACGCTCGCCAAGGTATTGATGGCTCGCCCGTTCCTCGGCAGACACGTGCGCGAAGTGCTTTTGCCCGCAGGAAAGGGCACGTGCTTTTCGGCGCTCGACTGTTCCATTGAAGCGGCGCACGAGTTTCACAAAAAGGCGCTAAGGCAAGCCAGACGCGCCCACACGTACTCACGCCGGCTCCAGGAGACGCAGCGCAGCTTGAACCGATCACGTCGCTTGCACCGGCGCGCCATTGCAGTGTCCTCAGGCCACAGTTCTGCTTCACTGCCGCAGATCGCCATACGCGAGATGGAGCTGCATCTAAAGCAGCAGACGAATGATTTTCTCGCAACCGCAGACGCCAAGCTCCAGGAGATTGACACGATGAGTCTCAACTTGGACTTCGAGATGGCACAAGAGCTTGAGGGCATCGAGCAGGCTCTCCTGTACGCCACGCACCAGCATACCAACGACAAGCAACACACTGATTCGCTGGCCAACCAGCTTTTGGCAGAACGGGTTCGAGCCGAAGCTGCCGAGGCTCAGGTCCTGAATATGCAGGTTGAAGCCAAAGACACGGAAATGCGTGCAGCGGATTCGCGCATTCTCATGGACCAGGTGCAGGCCCAAAACGCAGAGGACTTTGCCTCGAGAAACAGCCAGGCATCCTCCAAAGTGGCTCAACTAAATGTGGAAATTGAGCACCTGAGATTTGAGCTCAAATCTCAGGTGCTCCAGACTGAACAGCACCTGAGCGAGACCGAAAAGTCTGGCGATGCTATGCGCACCGCAAGATACAGTGCAGAGAGGCTCGCAGAGCAATACAAACAGACTGCCGCCGTAGCGCAAGAAGCTGCACGGGAGATGAAACGGCAAACAACAGCACAACAAACGGCACTGCAGCAGCAGGGCGACGCACACGAACAGGAGCTCGGCGCACTGCAGTCGCAACTCACAGAAATCTCCGCAAAACTGAGAGAGAGCGAGCAGAAGATGCGCGAGCAACAACTCGAAAAACAGCAGGATCTGCGCGCTGAAAAAGAGCTTTCACAGCTCTACCAGCACGAGCTTGCCCTCCAACGCTCAGCCAATTTTCTCCTGCTGACCACCGCCGACGAGGCCACAGCGGCAGCAGCTCGATACTCGCTCGCTGCAGATGAAGCTGTGGCAGCTCTCGCGAGTGCCTCCTCCAAAGGCTGGGAGACACAAAGTGCGGATGCCATGTCTACCTTGTTTCTCGCAGCAGACACACCAGTGTCTTGCGGTGTCTCCTCCTGCATGCGCGGGCAGCCGCTATGTGATATGCTGCGCGGCGCATCGAGCACCTCTGACGCGAGGACGGAGGGAATGGAGACCTCGTCCGCGGAGTTGCCGCACCAGGCTGTGGCCTCGTTGGTGATGCTTATTTTGGGCACGGGCGTGAGTGTGGTGTCGCTGGTGTGTGGGTGGAATGGCGTGCCGGACGAGAAGTCGCGGGTGTGTCTGCGCGTGCAGGAGGTGCAGACAGAAGGCCCGACGGTGGAGGAGATGGAGACTGGGTGGCGGGGCAAGGTGCAGGGGGCAGATGCGGAGAGGGCAAAGGTAGAGCAGCGGATGGAAGGGGTCCAGAGCGCGCTGGAGGTGCAGCAGATGTGCAGTGTATCGCTGCAACATCAGCTTGAGTGGGAGCAGCAGTTGTTGCAGGAGGAAAAGCGGAAGTGGGTACTGGATGTAGAAGATCTACACACGCAGCTTGGAGAATTACAGACCACCAAACACCTGGCGCTTGAATCTGCCGAGAAAGTGCGGCGGGGTTTGCAGGCAGACATGGCTGGGGCGCAGCGTAAACTCGAGGCGAAGCAGCAGAGTGCAAAGCAACTGCAGCAGCAACTTAGCAACGTTGAGAACACCCACAGCAAGGCGCTCGAATCCGCTGAAGTGCTTCGACAAGATCTGGAGGATGAGTATCGCAAGGCGCTCGCATCCGCACAAGAGCTGCAGCGGGATCTGCACAAGGTGCAGCGCAAACTCGAAGCAGAGCAGCAGAGCGCCAGTGACCTGCAACAGCAGCTCTGTGACGCCGAAACCACAAATAGCACGGCGCTTGCATCTGCCAAGGCGGTGCGGAAGGATCTCGAGGCAGACGTGGCCGGGGCGAAACGTGCACTGGAGGCAGGGCAGAAGAGCGCCAGCGTGCAGCTTCAGCACGTTCAGCAAGACGCAGAAAAGGCGCAGCGGCAAATGGCAGAGCTGAAAGAGACCTTGCAGAAAAAGACCAAGGCCGTCTGCTCGTTGCAACAGCAGGTGCAACAGCAGAAGCTCATTCTCCTCGCGGCACAGCGGCAAGAGGCCGCACAGGCTAGCACGGAGGACGCAGCAGAGAGTGCAGGGATGGCGGGGAGAAAGCAAGAAGACGAGACCAAAGCGAGGAAGAGTATGCTTTCTAATGAAAGCCCCACATCGCTCGTCAAGCCGCTGGCACTCAATCTGCGCGAGCTCCTCAAAGTTTCACCGTCGCCCCGTTGCGCGCCCTCGCCTCGCGTCTCTGCAGCCCTTTCTGGAGCCGAAGCTAATGCCTCATCCCATACACTGTTGGCGGGCGAGGGCGCTGCTGTAAGGACGATTGTGCAGGAGATTGAAAACAGAGAATGGGCGCATACCACTTCGTTGCACGTCCTGGTCGATACGTGCTCGTCGCCACCAAGAGCGGCACAAGGCGTGATGAAAACGCGCGTGGGGGAGGTGCAGCACCCAATAGGACTGCAGCTGTTTTCGCCGGACATGGCGCCAGGAATGCGGCACGTGTCGCGCGCAAGCGCGCAGGAAGAGCACTCGGGGAGTCCTGGCGCCATGCCGAAGGAGGCCGACGACTTTGACGCTGCTGCCTGCGCGGTACCAGCCGTGCCGCTGCCGATGAGCCAAGAGCTGAATGGCGAGTTTGAGTGGGCCGCGCACACCTCGCGTACCGCCTCCGTGGCCGGCTCGGTGGCGGACGACGCGCGAAGCGAAATCAGTGCGTGCGATAGCGAAGACTCCTTCTACTCGGTCAACTCAGCCACGGGCAGTGTGCGCTCGCTGACCTCGAACTTTTCTGAGGCCAGCGGTATCTCGTTGAATGCCATGTCACAGGCGGCCACGCAGGCAAGCGGTGGCAGCCGTGCGGAACGGGAGGCAGCTCGGCGCGAGCGCCACGAACGACGCGCCAAGCGCGCAGTCAAAGCCTCATCTTCTTCTTTGCTTTTTGGCGACGGAAAGGAAAACTCACACAACGGCGTCAACAGGGCGAGTGTGCTGTCGTCGCGAGGGCTTCGCGCCAAGGTATGAATATATATATGTATATGTACATATATATATACATATATATACGTAGGGTCTGGCACGCTTCGACCTCTCGTCAGCTTATATTTATTATATACATGTACATATATATAGGGTCTGGCGCGCTTCGACCTCTCGTCAGCACCGTCAATGTCCACGACCAGCATGTCCGTAGGCTTTGTGGCTGCTGGTGAGTTGCCGCAAGGTCTTCCTCCTCTTCCTCCTCCTCCTCCTCCTCTGTTTCCCCCGCCTCGTATCTTCGCACGCACGGGGCAGCGCCAACCCGCACGCACGCACACATACACTCACCATTTCTGCTCCGCTTCTCAACTCTCCCTCAGCACGCTGCCACACTCGCCTGTGCATACGAATATGCTGCACATTTGTACTCACACGGATGTGTACAAGTTGTGCTGCATGAGCTCGAGTGAGAATGTGCACGTGCGAGAGAGAGTCGGTGTATAATCTGCGCATTTGTACCCGCGCGGACGTGAACAAGTTGTGCTGCATGAGCTAGAATGAGGGTGTGTGTGTGCGAGAGAGAGTCGGTGCATATTCTGCGCACTGGTACTCACGCGGACGTCGACCAGTTGTGCTGCATGGGATCGAGTGAGAATGTGTGCTGCATGCGCTAGAGTGAGAGTGTGTGCGTGTAAGAGAGAGTCGACTTGTCAGCGAGAGTCAACACCAGTTGTGCTGCATGAGAAAGAGTGAGAATGGGTGCGTGTCAGCGAGAGTCGGCGTGTATTCTGCGCATTTTTACTCACGCGGACGTGTACGAATGCGTGCAGCAATTCGGGATTCGATTCGTGAGGCTCCTAGCACTGCGTCCGCATCTTGGCAGGTCGTGCGCGCTGTCTCACACACACACGCCTTCACTCTAGCTCATGCAAAACAACTCCAGCTTCTGCTGCTGTTAACTTCCCTCTCTCTTTGCTCTGCTCTGCACGCCACAGCTGCTGTGACCTCCCCTCTCTCTTTTTTCTGCCCTGCCTGCCCCGTCTGTTACAGCCTATCCCACCTGCAGTGACATTTTCAAAAGCTCGAAGCCAACGCTCGCAGGTCTCTTTTGCAACGTTTCAATGAAAAGAGACCTGCGAGTTTTGGCTTCGAGCTTTTGAAAATGTCACTGCAGGTGGGATAACCTGTACCTTCCCTCTCGCTTTGCTCTGGTCTGCATGCCTGTCTGTGCATTTAGATATGGAGTTGCACATCCGCGTCGGTATGGAGTGGCTACGACTAGTAGGCTCCTTAAAATTATAGCTCTCTTTTGCAAAAGTGCCCTATTAAAGAGACTATATTCTGCAGAGATATGGAGCTGAAGATGCGCGTCGGTATCTTGCTGTCTACGTCTTCCTCCTCGTGCTTGCTCGAGCTTTTACCTGTGTCTAACCCGAGTCTTGCTGTGCGCGTATCAGCGTCTTGCTCTCAAGAGCATCTGTGACAGCAAGACACAGACAAGCGCACAGGAAAACACAGATAAGCACACAGGAAAACACAGATTGAAGCTCTTCGTGCTCTCAAGAGCATCTGTGACAGGAAAACACAGGAAGACACAGACAAGCGCACAGGCAAACACAGACAAGCACACAGGAAAACACAGATAAGCACACAGGAAAACACAAATTAGAGCTCTTCGTGCTCTCAAGAGCAAGAAGAGCAAGACTTCAAACTGTGTTTTCCTGTGCGCGCATCTGTGTCTTCCCCTCCTCTCCTGTGTCCTCTTATCATTGTCCTTCTGTGCCTTTGTCTATATCTTCCTGCCTGTGTCTTCCCTCGTGTCTGTGTCTTCCTGTGACCTTGTCTATGTTTCCCCCCCCTTCGCCTGTGTCCTCGAGCTCACATCTATATCTTCCCCCTCTCTCCTGTGTCGTTTTATCTATGTCTTCCTGCACTCTTGTCTATGTCTTCCTGTCTACGTTTTCCTGTGCGATTGTCTGTGTTTCCCCCCCCTCGTCTGTGTCCTCTTTGCTTGCACATGCTCGTATCTGTGTCTTGCACCCCCGCCCTCCACTAAACAATTCAGCCCCACACCCCTCGTCTCCCATCCCCCACCCATCCTGCCCCAAAACCCCACCCCCAACTCATCCTGCCCCACCATCATCCCACGCGCGCATTTCGCATACGTTCCTTTTCGTTGTGTGCGCGATGGGGAAGGCAGGTGGAAATGTGAGAAAGACGGTACAGCCACACACCTCCGAGGACCCACGCCCCTACCTCACCAACCTCCTCGCCACTCTTCCTCCTCCTCCTCCCACGCCTCCAAGTCATCGGGGGTACCGAGACTCGCTGCTCGCGCACATCTCGCCCTAGGGCACGGCGCTGCGGTGCAGGGAAATGCGCGCAGGATGCATCAGCCGCACGTCCAACGCGCCATGCAGCGCTTGTCGCCCTCGTGCGCCGGTGCACTGCGCGACATGCTCACCCGCTCCGATGACTCGCCCACGAAGTGATGGTGTAGTGATCGTAACGCCCCAGCATTTTTCCGAAATGTCAGTGGTGATGTGGCGTGCGCGACATGCTCGCCCACTACGCAATCGTGCTCGCAACGCACTATCATTTCCTGAAATAGTGGTGGTGTGGCAGGCGTGCCAGTCGCGTGGAAAGTTAGGGGAAACCTCTTGGATCGAGAGGTTTCGGCAATGTGTGTTGCAGTGGTGAGGCGTCTTGCAGTTGCAGTGTGTGTGTTGCAGACGTGAAGGGAAACCTCTCGAATAGCTCTACTGTCTGCCTGTGAGCGCACTGTCAAGTTGCAGCTCACTGCAACCCAACCTGTCACACGAACACACGTGCGTGCAGAGAGAAGGCACAACCAGAGATGCGGGGAGGAGAGACGGAGGCAAACACATCGAATGCCGAGGGAAACGGCACAGCAGGCGAGAGGGACTATATTCATAATGTTGAAACTGTACTAACACTGATGATGATTATTGCTTTTATAACTTGAAACAGTAATTCAGTACCCTTGATTGAGGGTCTGTGTCGCTCAAATCCATGGCAGGCGAGAAAGACTATCTTTATTATGTCGAAACTACACTAACACAACCATGTACCAGTATCGGGCCCTTATATTAAATTAATCATGTGCTTGCTCTCTTTTTCCCGCAACCCCCTCCCTCCCCCCCCCTTTCCTCTTCCTCTGAACCCGCTTACTTTTCCTCCCTTACTTCGATCTCCCCTTCGAAATCCCATTCCTCTTAAGGAAACCTAAAGCCTAATTCATGCCACAGTAGTGACCGTGACAAGAAAGACTTGATATGTTGTGACTTCAGTTTTCGTCACGGTCGCAGTCGCTACAACTTACTGGAAGTACAAGGATGACTTCTGTTGTCACTTCTGCCGTCCCTTGCTTCCTGTCGTGCCCTTCAAATCCCCCCTCTTTTTGGTCGTCCCCTCCTCTCTGCTCCTCTCCTAGTCCTCCTCTTCGGAACATCCACTTGAGGCCGCTACGACGTGACTCTCTTCTGCCAGGCCAAAAAAAGGAAAAGGCGAAAATCTCCTCGAGAGAAATCTGGAGTCACATGACGACTGTGCCAAGACTAAGAGAATCAAACATTTTATAAGCTGATTCTCGTCATGTGACATGAAGAAAAACTGAAGTCGATGGCTTTTCACCAGTGTGCATATATTAGCGATGAAAATAGAATTAAACATCCTAAACTCATTCTTGTCACGGTCACGGTCGTCGTGCGACTCAGGTTTCCCCTTGAGTCTCCAGTGATGTTCAATGTTGGTGATAATTGTAGCGCCACGAATTGGATGTAAGTCCAGATACACGAGTGAAGAAAATCTAAGCATAAAATTTTTGTTCCACTTGACGCTAAACCGAAAATCGGAGGGATTTATCATGTGGAAAGCGCTTGGAACACCACTATTGTTGTCACGGTCTTCATGTGACACAAGTTTTTCCTTGAATCTAGTATCTCGGATCCGCACGTTCTGCCTCTAGCAGCCGTTTCTGAGGTACAATATTTGTGTATGGTACAGTGTGCAACACAAATGTGTCAAACGAGACGTGTATACATGAATCGAATCTAACGCCTATCTGGACATTCTTTGTATGCCTTAAGTCCCTTGTGCAAAATGTCAAAGAGGCAAAGAGAAAATGTTTGTGTGGTTGTACGTGTATGTAAATATATGTATATGTATATTGTATATATATTCGTATTTTGTACATAAATATATATGTGTGTATACATATTGATATGCATATATATATCATATATAAATATATACATATATATGTATATACATCGATACATAAATACATACATGCACATACATACATATGCATATACATATAAATATACATACATATATAATATACATATATATATATATATATGTATAAACATATATAGGCATATATATATATACATATATGTATATGTGTACGCATATGTATGTATGTATATGTACATCCATGCGTATGTGGTCATTTGTGTATGTATATATAAATCTATTTGAAC
>Ga0105053_10010955_pt1:0-5000 | contig 11200 bp, 5 predicted proteins | sample BON01_FD_78093 | JGI IMG/M metagenome (GOLD analysis project Ga0105053, IMG submission 78093) | Freshwater microbial communities from Lake Bonney liftoff mats and glacier meltwater in Antarctica - BON-01 | ecosystem: Environmental > Aquatic > Freshwater > Ice > Glacier meltwater | place...
TAAGCGCTTAGAGGAAATGTGGCATAACTGGTACAGTACGGCACGCTTCCTCTACAATGACACGGTGTTTATACTAGTATACGCTAGTTCAATTATGTATCGACAAGGGGCGATCATCTGGTCGGGAGGGCAACCATAGATAATAAAGGTGCACTGCAGCTCTAAGTAACTTTCCTGTTCAAAATTCGACCTGCTCAGGTACCTGAGCGGGTTTTGACTAGGAGTTCCATCGATTTGATTATAAGCGATTCGATCAAAAGTTACTTATAGGCGCGCAAGACACCTTTAAAGGTGCCCTGTACGACTAAGTGGTTCGACTTCGAGTTTCCTATAATCAAAACAACGAAACTCTTAGTCGAAACTCGCTCATGTACAAGAGCAAAGCGAATTTACCCATAGCGGTTCATTAGTAGCTGGAGGGCACCTTTAAACCAAAAAGTAAATCGTTCCAAAGCTTCGGGTTCATCCGAACGGCCAGGTGCTTCCCCTTCGATGCATCCCCCCGTGGCTAAATTCAACCAAGCTCGAGTTTGTTAATGAGTTTATTCCGCTTTTAGCTCGTGGGAACGGGAACGGGCAGCGCGAGAAGGCGGGCAACGAGAGGAACAACTCTAATCGAACTCGAGCTCCCAGAGCAAGCAACTCCGAAGGAACTCGAAATTAACTCAAATGTAGCGCGACTTCCTACGCCGTGACGGCTTCTGTCCGCTTGGCGGCCTTCTCGGCGCCTGTGGACACTCGCCCGTGTGCTCCGCTTGTGTAGCGTGAGTGTGTTGTTCAAGAGAATAAAACTAAAAAAATCGATGCAACCTTTGGTCTTCTGGCCACGCGCTGGCGCCTTTGGCGCCGGGGCGATTCTTGAGCTGTGAGCTCAGCTTGTGTGGTGTGAGTTGTACGTTATGAAGGATTGAAAAAAAATGTGCATCAGCTTCCGCACCTGATACGCCCTCTACCGGGAGTATATGTTGTTCAAGTAACAAAAACAAAAAAAGAACTAATTCATCAGCTTCCGCACCTGATACGCCCTCTGCAGGGATGCCTGCGCAGCCTCGTCCATACCAGTCTCAGCGCCAGACCAAAATAAAAAAAAACGCTCTGCTGTTGTGGTGAGTTGTATGATATGAGAAAAAAAATAAAATAAAAAAATAGTTCATCAGCTTCCATACCTGAACCGCCCTCTACCGTGAGTATGTGTTGTTCAAGAAACAAAAACAAATAAAAGGAGAAAAAAAAAAAAAGAACTAGTTCATCAGCTTCCGCACCTGATACGCCCTCTGCAGGGATGCCTGCGCAGCCTCGTCCGTACCAGTGGACACTCGCCCGTGTGCTCCGCTTGTATAGCTTGAGTATGTGTTGTTCAAAATAAAAAAGATGGCCACTGCTAGCGCCTCGGCGCCGGCAATGTTTCTCGCTCTGCGACCTGCTCTTTTGTGTGTGTGTGTTGTATGACATGAGAGATAAAAAAATATATATATATATTAGTTCATCAAATTCCGCACCCGAATCGCCCTCTGCGGGGATGCCTGCGCAGCCTCGTCCGAAACATATAGACATCTTTATATGTACATATATAAGCTTTTCACCAATGTAGCGGTAGCGTGGCGTGGCGCCGGCGGGCACGAGCCGCAGCTCGGGAAACTGGCGGCGCCAGACCCATCCACCAGGCCGCCTCCACACCCACCCTCTCCTCGGTCCTCCCCTCCACCCTCGCCACGACCCTCGCCACCGCCTCCGTGCCCACCCTCACTTCCGGGTGGGGCGGGCGCAGCGGAGCTGTTCTCCACCTCGGACGCCGCTGGATTCGGGTATGTTGCCCTGTAAAAACATCAACAGGTCACACACACACACACACCGACAGAGAACAACACCCCCGACACCGACACACACGCACACGACAGGAACAACACCCCAAACCCCCAAACGAACACCTCCCACAAACACTTAACAACGCTCGAAGGTGGCGCGACGCCGGTATACCCTAAAGGGTACAAATGGGGCGTAGGCCACAAGGGGCGGGCTAAACTCTGCGGCATTCGGGTGAGCGCCTCTACAGGAGCCGATGTTTTGTAAAGGACAAAAAGCCACTATGCCAGTTGTCCTCTAAGCGCTTAGAGGACAACTGGCACAGTGACCTTTTGTCCTCTACGCATACCTCTGAAACCCTTCGGCGCGCCATAGCTGCATACCCCCCTGACCCACTAGAAGGGCCGCTCAAGAAGCTCTAAGCCCATACCTTCGTACGCATCTTCTATAAGACCCATTCATACCCTACAGTGCAACAGACGTTACAGGGAGTAACAGCCGCGTCTAGCGGAACACACACATGCTGGTGAGAAGAGCAGGCGTCTAGCCTGGCGCCGTCTGGCGCGCCCGTCTGCGGGATGAGGAGGCTACCGGAGGGGAGGCGCAGAGATACCGGCGGGGGCTCCGTGACGACATACCCGAATCCTGGCGCCGATGAGATACCGGTGGGGAGCGGCATGCCTAGCTCAGCGGCCCGCGCGCGAATGTCCGCCTCGAGCTTTCGAACGATCGCCGCCGTCGGCCCCTCCAGTAAAAGGCCAGCCGCCGCCTCCACCTCTGCCGCCACGCAGTCCTGAGTATATAACACATTAGACAGTAGAGAGAGGGCCGGGTATTCCCAAGATGCCAGGCCTGTAGATTGACTTATAGAAACACGACAAGGAGGCTGGCGACGAAGTTCGTCGGCCAACAAAAACAGCGTCCTAAGGGAGGAATACCGGAGGGAGGACCAATACCTCAGCATCGAGATACAACCATCTCTTTTAGAGTGTAGACGACGGCGCCGGGGCGGGGAGTAACCGAGAGGGGCAGGGACGGAGCGGGGCAGCTGCCTCTGCCTCACTGGGTGTGTGCTCTGTTGCTGCTTGCGCTTGCGCGTGCGCGTGGTGGCGGGTTATGAGTGATACGCAGATGCAATTTTAATCACTAAGCAAAAGTGTCGAGGCCTTGTGCCTTCGGTTAAACCCGGTTAAACCTGCCGGTCAAAAACTGGAACAATTCAGAACATGCTGTGACCGGCGATTCATAAGTCGAGACTGAAACCGCCGCTCAGTATGAGTCACAGCACCAAAACAATTAGTAGTCATTAGTGCAGCTTGTTACAACAAGCGCGAAGGCACAAACGCCTCGACACTTTTTAAACGACCGTTACGGCCGTTATTACTAATCAAACGCTACAACAAAACCCCATCTGCGTATCACTTATAATGTATGCGCTATGTTGCTGCTTGCGCTTGCGCGCGCGGTATATAGCGGGTTATAGGACAAAAGGGTCACCATGCCAGTTGTCCTCTAAGCGCTCTGAGGACTGTTGAGGAACGATCTCCTCCCCCCACAGTATCCCGTGTGTGGGTTGCGACTGTTTCGGCCGCCCGCCGAGCTTCGCTTAGGCGCGCGCTATTAGTAGCTCGGGTAAGTAACGACTTCCCGAGCGGCAGTTAGCGCGTGTCTGTAAATCGCCCCGACGGGGTTTAGACAGACATCTGGGCAGCCATTGAAGCTTCGACTCATTGCCCTTCATCTCCAACACAGCCGAGCATGGCTTCTGAAAGGTCACTATGCCAGTTGTCCTCTAAGCGCTTAGAGGACAACTGGCATAGCGACCTTTTGTGCTCTACACGGAAGAGCGACATCGGTCGCTCTAGGACCTGCCTCTTAGGGGGAGATTTTCGCAGCAGTGGTGCGCTGTGTCACGGTTTGAGAGATTGTCAACCGTTACCGTACGGGTGACCACTTATGAGTTCGGGGTGGTCAGATAGACCGAGTTCTAAAGTGAGTCCGTGAAGGGGATGTAGAGGGAACGTGCCGTACTGTACCAGTTGTGCCACTTCCCCTCTAAGCGCTTCCAGGGAAAGTGGCACAATTGGTACAGTACGGCACTTTCCTCTACAAAACAGCGACTCCCGGGGTTCGCCTCCCGGTTGCCGCAAGTGGTTAATCCTGCGGTATTCGGGTGAGTGCCTCTCCAGGAGCCGATGTTTTGTAGAGGACAAAAGCCCACTATGCCGTCCTCTAAGCGCTTAGAGGAAAGGTGGCACAACTTGGTATAGTACGGCACTTTTCCTCTACAAGGGACAGTCACCCTACGTGTTGAATAGGTATTCACGTATTCCTGTGGCGCAGCCATAGGAATACGGATAGCGTACTCCACCTGGTTTGCATTGTATATGACACGAATAGGGGTTAACCCGACACATTCAAGGTTAATTTATTCACAAATCAGGCTGAATATGAATAGAATACCGTATTTTATTCTTCGTTGCACGTATTCAACATGTAGGGCATTCACAGTTGGCTATTCACACCGTGAGCAGCTCGCCCGCGTCGAGCTGGCGCTTGAGCTCGCTCACCAGCTGGAAGGTGTCCACGTTGCCGCCGCGGTCGGGGTGCAGCGCCATCACCAGCCGTCGCCATACCGTCTCGCGCAGGCAAAGCGCGCCGCCCGCTGTCAAGTAGAGCCCAAACAGGCGGAGGCCGCGCTGTCGCTTCCACTGCGACTGTACCTGTGGGGGTTGAGGTAGTGTGGTGAGTGTCCTACATTTTGAATACGTGCAACGAAGAATAAAATACGGTATTCTATTCATATTCAGCCTGATTTGTGAATAAATTCACCTTGAATGTGTCGGGTTAATCCCTATTCGTGTCATATACAATGCAAACCAGGTGGAGTACGCTATCCGTATTCCTATGGCTGCGCTACAGGAATACGTGAATACCTATTCAACACGTAGGGTGAGTGTAGAGGACAAACGACCACTATGCCAGTTGTCCTCTTATAAGTCTGCGGCAACCGGGTGAGCGCCTTCCAGAAAGCCGATGTTTTGTAGAGGACAAAAGACCACTATGCCAGTTGTCCTCTAAGCGCGTAGAGGACAACTGGCAGAGTGGTCTTTTGTCCTCTACAGTAAGGTGAGTAGTTACACGGAGGCAGGCGGGCTAACCCAAGCGCGCCGCCCGCCGTCAAGTAGATGTCGAAG
>Ga0105053_10010955_pt1:10000-11200 | contig 11200 bp, 5 predicted proteins | sample BON01_FD_78093 | JGI IMG/M metagenome (GOLD analysis project Ga0105053, IMG submission 78093) | Freshwater microbial communities from Lake Bonney liftoff mats and glacier meltwater in Antarctica - BON-01 | ecosystem: Environmental > Aquatic > Freshwater > Ice > Glacier meltwater...
ACATCTGCTTGGTTAGGGCTGCGATGGTTTTTGCTACCCCGTCCTGTTCCTTGTCCTTGGAACGCGTACCTGAAGGCATCGCGTTGTACTTGAGGAGCCTCGGCGGGTCGAGGACTAGCGGGAGCAGGCGCCAACCTTTGGAGCGGAAGCGTCGGATACAAACCTGAGCAAAGGGAGACGACTGTCTGTAGAGGAAAGGTGCAGTACTGTACCAGTTGTGCCACTTTTCCTCTAAGCGCTTAGAGGAGAAGTGGCACAACTGGTGCAGTAAACTCTGCGGCAATCGGGTGAGCGCCTTCCAGAAAGCCGATGTTGTGTAGAGGAAACGTGCTGTACTGTACCAGTTGTGCCACTTTTCCTCTAAGCGCTTAGAGGAAAAGTGGCACAACTGGTACAGTAAACTCTGCGGCAATCGGGTGAGCGCCTTCCAGAAAGCCGATGTGTTGTAGAGGAAACGTGCAGTACTGTACCAGTTGTGCCACTTTTCCTCTAAGCGCTTAGAGAAAAAGTGGCACAACTTGTACAGTACTGTACGTTTCCTCTACACTGTCATCACGCCGCGCGTGTTCATGTTGTAGTTCTGGTTCTGGTTCATCTTGTTGATCTTGTACAAGTTGGTAGGTCACGAGGGCTCAGGGTCGAAAGGCTCCACGTTACAGGGAGTAACAGCCGCGTCTAGCGGAACACACACACACGCTGGTGGGAAGAGTAGGCGTCTAGCCTGGCGTTGTCTGGCGCGCCCGTCTGCGGGATGCGGAGGCTGCCGGAGGGGAGCCGCAGAGATACCGGCGGGGGCTGCGTGACGACATACCCGAATCCTGGGTGAACCCGACGCATAAACCGCCAATTGGAACTTGTCAACACCGGGGAGTCGAACACACAACCTCTGGGTAAAAACAAAGGGACCGAACCACTGATCAGAAATGACCGAACCACTGATCAGAAACGGTCAGCTGTGGTGCGGTGTCGGGCGAAATCAGAGCCTATACATCGAGATATATGTGTGGCATCGACTGCTGACAACAACAACACATACCATACTGTAAGGGTGTCGACCCGCTGCGCGCCTGCGCGTGCGTGTGCCTAGGTTCTCCCCGGCCCGCCTTCTTTTCAGCGCGCGAGGGAGATCGGCCGGTTACCGATGAGTAGTAGTGAAGAGGACAAAAGACCACTATGCTAGTCGTCCTCTAAGCGCTTAGA
>Ga0105053_10010959_pt1 | contig 11194 bp, 8 predicted proteins | sample BON01_FD_78093 | JGI IMG/M metagenome (GOLD analysis project Ga0105053, IMG submission 78093) | Freshwater microbial communities from Lake Bonney liftoff mats and glacier meltwater in Antarctica - BON-01 | ecosystem: Environmental > Aquatic > Freshwater > Ice > Glacier meltwater | place: Lake...
TAACCGTACGGGCCGGATGGCCCAAACGCCTCACGCTTGTACGGGCGACTCCATGTGCAGAAGTCAACGTTATTGGTGCTCAGTTGTGCTCATTTGCCAGGGCAGTCTTTCCCATATGGACACTTTCTTGATAAGCCCTAATAGATTGTGCCCTCCGCAATAACCGTGGATAACAGCCCCAACATGCTTCTTTCCTGGTTATCAATGTTTCTTGAGAATTCTTTTTGCGATTCTCAACCGATTTGTTTTTTTTGTCTGACAACAGTACCATTCAAGTCCCTGAACCGTTGAGGAATGCAAAGCAGAGCGATTGATTGATTCACCACAATTAAAAATCCGTACGTTTCGGAGCCCTCGGTGTGGTCGTAGTATGACTCACTGGCATACCATTGAGGGAACAGATTTTGTTCTGACCAGATTTCCCTCCAAAGCTGTTCTGAACGTTCAAAATCTTTTCCTCCCAGGGTACTGTGAACAGACTCAGAATAGGTCATCCCTACATGGATGGGGGGACTGGGCCGGTGTGGGGGAGGTACTCACAGTCGCGATTGAATCTGAGGTCCGCTTTACCTATTTTGACACTGCATCAAAAAAAAGTGCTCCCGGTGCAGTATATTATGACAGTTCCTTCGGTGGCGAAGATAGTGACTCGGACATGGACATTTTTTTCCTCTGTCTCTCTTTTAGTGCCTTTCTTTCACACACACACAGAGATTTAAATCACTGGATCTTGAATCTGAGGATGAATACTGAGAGGTATGTTACCAAGTGTGGGATGCGAATTCCTTGATATCTCTTGATTAAACGCACTGTTTGTACGGATGTTTGGGAAATTATATATTGATTCACACACACACCCTCTCACACGGTCTCATATCCACCATCAAACAAATGTCACAAACATCCCGTTTCCAGGTTCAGATATCAAGTAAAAAAATGTCAAAAAGTCACGCAAACACTTTCGCACTATGACATTGTCACTACGCTCCACAAAAAAATTGCTTGTGGCGCAAGCCTCCGGCGGCTCTGCGAGGCTTCCACATTCAAGTGACTGTTCAAAATCTGTCTACAACCATTTCCTCAAAAACATTTACTGAACACCTTCAAAATTTGTCAAAAACTGTTCCTCCAATCCTATGGGTGTGGTTGACAAGGATTAGTCTTGTTTTAGTTAACCTCGATCCAACAAACAATACACGATACATACATGTTTAGTTCAGTTCATTCTCATGGCTTTTTTTTCCTTTTTCTGGGATAGATTTGTAGTTCATTTTCCATGATGGACGTATGCTGACAGTTTGGACCGACTCTGATTGGGTGCTGAGATCAAAATCAGATTTATCTGATTTTCACTTTGTTACTGAGTTTATTGATCGCGGAAAGATCTGTAAAAAAGAAACATTCGTTTGTACGAGAGTTGAGTAATATACAAGAATTTGAATATTCGTTACCGCTGTTTTCAGATTTGGCGGCCGTGTGGAGACCGTGACGATTTTTGGCCTCTTGGTTAGGTCCTACCTAGCCCCGATCGAAATCAAATTCACAGGCCAGAGGAGTATCTCGGCCACAATCTTGGCGAGCACCGGTTGGAGGACACTGGAGAGTCTGGTGCCTTACCTACCCTAGTGAGGGGCCACCTTTCCACTGGGCGCTATGTTTAGTGTACCAGAACCCAAGAAAGTGTACAAAATGGCTTTTGGACATGTATTTTGTGGCTGGCCGGTTTGCATGAATTTACTAGATTTTTGACAAACTGGATACCAGCAGCAACACCGGTAGAGTGACTGGTAAAGACATATTGGCAATACTTAGAACCAGAATTTTTTTGAGGTATATTCTATGGTACTAGATTTTTGCGGCAACTTCAAAACATGTTTTGGGTCAGTGATGAGTTCCCCAACCACTTTCTTATTTTCTTTCTTGGGTGGCGAAGACCCAACTTAACCACTGGACTAACAACGACCCTGCCACTCTCACTGCACACTTTTCCAAATTCTTGAGATGTGTTGTAGTCGGAAAAATTCGGTCAATTTTTTTTGGTAAGCTTTTGGAGGAATTTGTACTGCAAAAAAATTGATTAACTTTTCCCTGGGCATCTTTCAGACATCCCAGAAATCGGCAAGTCATCCGGTGTTTGAATGGGGGTTGTAACAGGAATTTGGCACACTTTTACAGACCGTGGCAAAAGACAAAATACACGATGCCGGCTACAAAACCACTTCGTACATTTACTTTTTTTCTTGTTATTATTTCTTGCTTGGGTGGATGGATTTGTTTTTTCTGCAGATTTGGAGGGGAAAACCTTCAGTTCTACCTTAGGCTCGCCCAAACGCTGTGACTGTCTCCAAGGAGGAATACGGGGAGCTGACAGTCCCACCACACAACCCGCACTCCCACCTCCCACCCCACCACACCCCACCCACACCTTTAACCCGACCAGCACATTTTGGGTCCTGCTCGTGTACAATATTGTTGTGTCCCTTGGTTCTGCGTTCGCTTCTTCGTGAAACTGCACTTAATATTGGTCTATTTTGGCGAGGTTCACACTCACTTCAGACGACATCTTACCAACCCACCCCTTAGCGAGCATACGTAAGAGCCTGTTTTGTACTCTCCTTCAACACCCCAATTCACTAGCGCTACTCACCTCCCACACCCCTCCCAAAAAAGCATTCGTCTGTGGGGCCTGTGCCTGGTTCTCGCCATTCTCCTGTGTGCTAATCATACATTTGTGGTTGTGTGTGTGTGTTCAAATACGCCCCCAAACGAGGGTTCTAAACTACTGTTTCTAGCAATAAAAGCCAAAAAAAATCAAATATATGCGCGTGTGAAAATATGTGATTAAAGTGATGAATACCAACAAATATAAGCAAACCGTGGGCCCATGATGACAACACGTGCAATGTTAGAGTAGAAATAGCAGTACATGTTCACGGTGACGTAAAACAAGTAAAGTGACAAGCTTTTAGACACGTCAAAACCATGAAGATGTGTGTTTGTAACATGTATGGTACAGTCGCATCCCGGGATATTGAAACTGGCAGATAGAAACTGCAGCCTGAAATTTGGATGTACGCCTAGATTACAAAAAAACAAACTCTATGAATGCCTAGAAATATTTGCTTGTAAATACACTTGCTGGGTCATTTCGGTGGTTTATGTCCCGGGATGCTACTGTATCATGTACATACCCAGAATACAATACAAATAAGTAACATACAATACGTGTGTCCGTCTTCTGGACTCTGGGGGTCTTGGATTGTGGTTGCCAGTTTACTATCCTGAATCCACTATCGTTCGATGGCCCCAGCCTTGACGCTCTGTAAGTGTGTGTTTCTCCTTACATCTCCTTACACGTGCCCAATATTCTCCCTCGATCCCTTTGTGGTTGGCCTTGCAATTCTTTGCACCTGCTATAGGAAAAGCAGAATCACACAATCGTGTGCTTTGCATACTTGTGTCACATGATCGGCGAAGAGTTTGTCTTTCTTTCCTTCTCGTACCTCAAGCTTTCTGAGCTTGGCGTAGAAGTGACTTTCTCAGTACAACGGATTGGCATTTACGCACAACAAGGTAAATCTGCTGAAATTGCCACGTCGGAGCAGCTGCTCTGAGCGCACCGATGATACTTTTGTGCTGCATATTTGTTTGCGCTTCTTTCACCTCTAGGAACTCCTTGTCCGGGCGGCCTGAAGGGATCGATGCCTGTGCTCGACCAGAATAAGATGTGTGCTCGACCAGAATAAGATGTGTCACTGAAAGGAATAGAACCACGATGTTGGCAAATCAATTCGAGATCCGCCCCCGTGACACCCAGCTGGATGTCATCATGACTTATGTCTGTATGTAACCACAAACTCCCTCATGAGTGTCCAGCTTCGACTTGACACAACACCAGAAATATTTTATTTTTTGGACCCAGTCGCCTGCACTCATTTCTGACCTTGACGAAACAGCCTCGCTATTGCTTTCCAAGTACAGTTGAATAAAAGACTACTAGCTGGGCATATGGGGAAAAGTAGCTGCGTCGACACCAACATGATTTTGGAATAAATTTGTTGAGCAAATTGGTTTGACCTGATACACACATGACTCGCCTCAGCGAGCGGCCTACTTTAGGATATACCAAGTGTTTCGCTGACACTGATGATGAGAAAATTAGAATGAGTGAATGATAGCTGAGACACTCGGTGTGGCCACATTGTACGTTGAGTGACTGTTACTGCGAGAAAGTTGATCTAATTGGATGGCGATGCACTGTGAGATTGATACGTATCTTGTGATCACGTTTTCTAATTGTCATGTTTGGTAGGTTGTACGACTGAGTCACCTATGAGTAATATACATAAAATAAATAGAACGTTGCAAATTTTAAGCAACATATCACGATGCTTGTTAATAGTAACTATACTATAGAGTAGTATGGTTATTGTGGTTACGCTGTTTTAAAATTAAACAAAAGATTAGTGATACTTAATATGTATCAATATGTTGCTAAGAACTCAAACAACATGTTTATAAGATTTAATAAAATTTATGTCACAATTGATATGTTGTTTGAATTTCGAAAATTGTTTAACAATGTGCCGACATGAGAATATGCCATTCAATTTTGATTGACATGTCAAATTCGGATGTTATTGAAAACATTTCAATCGTAATGTGGCCGGGCAAAAAACGCCGAAGCGGGAGGAATTTGGTACTCCATTTTACAATAGCGTCTTGCTGCCATCATCACACGTCGATCACGGTTCAGCTCAGCCTTACCTCAAAACGCCCAGGCCGGGCAACCAACAGGTCAAATGTATACTTCTTCATTGAAGTACGTGTGTTTATATGCGCGCATAGAGTTGTGTACATGTATACAGTAGCATCCTGGGACATAGAAACTGGCAGATAGAAACTGTAGCCTGGAATTTGGATGTACGTCTAGATTACAAAGAAAGAAACTTTATGCACACCTAGAAATATTTGCGTAGAAACACGCTGGCTGGGTCATTTTGGTCGTTTTTATGTCTCGGGATGCTACTATATCAATTTTAGTGGCCTAATCTGTCCACAATTTATTCTGATTCCACCAAACTTGTGTTTTCAGATTTTTTTCAGTAGTCAAGGTTGCATGCATGGGTAGTACCCAGTGTCATTTGTGGGTGTGTCTGAGGTTTCACTGATGCGGGGTTGCGAAAACAAAGAAAGAAATAAAGGTATTTTTTTGGGAAAGAAACAGCGTGTAGGAATTGAAAACAATGGGCAGGGAGTTTTCCAGGAGGTTATGATTTTCTGTATTGATTCAATACAAGTTCCACAAAACTGCTACCATTACAACCCAACCACCTGCCCCTACCACGCCATGGCCACTCAAGTGCACTCTAGGTGGTGCACAATCGCTTTGGAGGAGGGTATCGTTGAATAGGACGAGTTTATAGGGGACTTTTTGATCACATTTGCCTCCAATCCAGCCCTGCAAATATTTGGTGAGTGTAAAAAGTTTGGAGGTAGGTGGAGGAGTCACACAACGTGCGTGTGCGTGTGCGTGTGCATGTGCGTTTGTGTATCTTCTGCGCGTACATATGTACTTGTATGTGTACTTGTATGCATATGCGCGTCTGTGCGTCTGTGTGCACAGGTGTATGTGTGTGTTGCGAGGAAAGGACATCCATGCAATCACACGCGCACAAATACGCACATACACACACACACCCGTACACACAAACAAAAATGACACACAAAAATAGACACTGGCACACAGACACACTGACGCACAGACACAGACACACAAACACTAACACATATAAACACCGCAAATGCATACACCTGTAAACAACCAGGCACAGGCACAGGCACTGGCACAAACACAAACATGTCTACATATGTCCTTGCAACACATACATTCATACATATATATATACATATAAACATGTTTCTTTTGTGTGCGTGTGCATGTGCGTGTGTGTGTACATACATGCGGCGTGCACACACACTTGCGTGCACACACGCACACGTACACGCCCACGCACATATACGTGTACATTCACACAGTGCAACCACACACACACATACACGCACACGCACACACACACACACACACACATATGAACCTCTTTGCAATCACACACAAAGACGCTTCCGAGCGGTTGCTGGTACATGTTTGTTTCCGTTGGCTCGCACTTTATCTCACAGGCGCTCCCCTGTGTTGCAATGTGTTGCAATGTGATGCAGCGTGTTGCAGTGTGTTGCAGTATGTTGCAGTGTGTTGGTACATGTTTGTTGCTGTTGGCGCGCACTTTAATCTTGCACGCACTCCCCTGTATTACAGTGTGTTGCAGTGTGTTGCAGTGTGTTGCAGTGTGTTGCAGTGTGTCGGTAAATGTTCGTCTCTGTTGGCTCGCACTTTATTTCACACACACTCAACTGGGATACATGTGTATCAGTGTGTTGCAGTATATGTGTTTACATGTGTTTGCATGTGTACGTGTGTGTATGTGTTTTGAGTACGTACGTGTGTGTGTATGCGTGTGTGTGTGTGTGTGTGTGTATATGTGTGTGCATTTGTGCGTGTATTTGCGAGAAAGAGAGTGCGTGTTTTTGTACGTTTACATGGGCGTGTGCTTGTGTTCGCCCGCATACATACACAAGCACTTAAACATCGAGGCAAATTAATATATGGACAGAATGCGCACATATGGTACGCCGTCAATATTGCTTTGACACGTCACATATGAATGAGTCACGTCACGTTTGAATGAGACATGTATCATTTGAATGCAACACGTCATGTATGAATGAGTCACGTCAAATATGATTGAGTCATGTCACGACATACAAAGTCTACATGTGTGCTGAGTCATGTCAAGACAAACATGTATCATTTGAATATGTGACGTGTATCATTTGAATATGTGACGATCGTGTGTCATATGAATGTGACACGTCACATATGAAAGCGTCACATATTCAAATGATACATGTCTCCCGTCACATATTCAAATGATACATGTCTCGTCACATATTACAGACATGTATCATTTGAATGCAACACGTCATGTATGAATGAGTCACGTCAAATATGATTGAGTCATGTCACATATGAATGAGTCATGTCCCATATGAATGAGTCATGTCGCATGTGAATAAGTCATGTCTGAACACACGTCATTATTTCATGTATCATTTGAATGCAACACGTCATGTATGAATGAGTCACGTCAAATATGATTGAGTCATGTGAAGACATACAAAGCTTTCATATGTGACGTGTCACATTCATATGACACACGATTTATAATACCACGAATATATTGATGGCGTTTGTGTGTCTTGGCACGACTCAATCATATCGGACGTGACTCATTCATACGTGACGTGTTGCATTCAATGAGACGTGTCTCATTCAAACGTGACGTGACTCATTCATATGTGACGTGTCACAGCCATATGACACGCGATTCATAATACCACGAATATATTGATGGCGCGCTATACGTGTGTATTCTGTCTATGTATTTGTTTGCCTCCATGCCTACATGTGTGCTGAGTCATGTCAAGATAAACACTTTCTATTTCGCACCGTCAACATGTTTGTTGCGTTATGGGTCATGTGAATACGCTATGAGTCATGACTCATTCATATGTGACATGACTGTCATTTCAAATCATACGGCGTAACGCTTGCTACGTCGCACCGTCAATATATTCATTGCATTATGAGTCACGCGTCATATGCTCACGTGTCATACAGGGTGGCCAAGACTCATAGGATCCCCTAAGTTGCAGATCAATTTCCACAAAAGAGCCACTAAACATAGGGCTCTTTTGCCGAAAATGACCTATAAAGATAAGGGATCCTATGAGTCTTCGCCACCCAGTATGCAGACTCATAATGCAATAGATTCATTGCGTTGTGAGTTTGCTGGGGTGATCCCCGCAAGCTTGTTTTATTCATATGACACATGTTTCATTCATATAACTCGTGACTCATAACGTTATAGATTCATTGCGCTATGAGTTTGCTGGGCATTTGCGGAGGTTAGCCCCGCAAGCTTGTTTTCTTCATAGGTGAGCCCCATACGTGAGCCCCGCAAGCTGATTTTATCCACATGACACATGTTTTATCCACATGACTCGTGACTCATAACGCAATGAATGACTCTGTTTTATTCACACCACGAACGGAGGAGATCGGACTTAAAATAATTACGAATTCAAAATTTTTAGCTAGTTTTCACAGCATTCCCCGTACTATCAAACACGTCTTCACGGGAGTCCCTTTATTTTCATACAAGTTTTCAGGTGTGTAAACGGAGTGCCCGTGACGCAAAAGATCTAACGATCAAATTATAACATCTCGAGATCCAAATATTGTAAGTCTGACCTCTTCCGCGAGCGGTGACACGTGCCTCATAACGCAATGAATGACTCTGTTTTAGTCATATGACTCATGACTCATAACGCAATGAATGACTCTGTTTTATTCATATGACTCATAACTCAAAACGCAATGAATTGCGTTATGAGTCACGAGTTATCTCATTAATATGTGATATGACTCATTGATATGGACGCATTAATATGTGACTCATTAATACGTGAATACATACTGAAACACGCAGGCATATGTGACAATAGATTGACGCAATCACAGGGTGGTGAAGACTCATAGGATCCCCTAATTTGCAGATCATTTTCCACAAAAGAGCCATTAAATATAAGCCACTTTTGCGGAAAATGACCTCTAAAGATAAGGGATCCTATGAGTCTTCGCCACCCTGTATCAGTTACGTGTCATCATGTTTGATGAATAAAACATGTCACGTATACGTGAGTCAAGTCACACATGAACGAGTCATGTCACGTATAAACGAGTCATGTGACATATGAATGGGTATTTTCAAATTATGCAGCGCATCACTTTACATGTTGCTATATATGTGTGTATAAGTGCGGAAATTGAGAGTGAGTGTGTGCGTGTGTGAGAGAGAGCAGACCTGAAGGCCCTTCAAACAGAGATACAAGAGCCACTGGGATCGCAATCGCAGAGCTGACATTGAGCGAGAGAGAAAGAGACAAAGAGAGGAAGAGAGAGATAGAAGAGGGAGAGATTGAAAGTGTGCGTGTGAGAGAGACAGAAATAAGGAGAGGAAGAGAGAGAGAGAAGAGAAAGAGGTTGAAAGGTGTGTGTGTGTGAGGGAAAGAGACAAAGAGAGGAAGAGAGAGAGAGAAGAGAGAGAGGTTAAAAGTGTGTGTGCGAGAGAGGGAAAGAGACAAAGAGAGGAAGAGAGAGAGAGAAGAGAGAGAGGTTGAAAGTGTGTGTGTGAGAGAGGGAAAGAGACAAAGAGAGGAAGAGAGAGAGAGAAGAGAAAGAGGTTGAAAGTGTGTGCGTATGAGAGATTGAGAGTGTGAGTGTGAGAGAGAGAGCAGACCTGAAAGCCCTTCAAACAGACACAAGAGCCATCGGGCTCGCAATCATAGAGCTGGTCACTCTCGACTTCTCCGATGCGATAGATACGGTCGAAGGTACCTCTATCTGAGCACGTTCTGTGTTGCAGTGTGTTGCAGTGTGTTGCAGTGTGTTGCAGTGTGTTGCAGTGGTTTGCAGCATGTTGCAGTATGTTACAGTGCGTTGCAGCGTGTTGCAGCGTGTTGCAGTGTGTTGTCATTCTCGATGTCTCTGAGGCGATAGAAACAAAGGTGCCTCTATAGTGCGTTGCAGTGTGTTGCAGTTTGTTGCAGTGTGTCGCAGTGTGTTATCATTCCCTATGTCTCCGAGGCGATAGAAACAAAGGTGCCTCTGTCCAAGCACGTTCCGTCGTTGCTTGAGTCACGTCACGCATGCATGAGTCATGTCACATATGAATGAGTCATGTCACATATGAATGAGTCATGTCACGCATGCATGAGTCATGTCACACACGAATGACTAATGCACGTATGGATGAGTCATGTCACATATGGATGAGTCATGTCACATATGAATGGGTCATGTCACATCTGAATGTATCATGTGTCACATGACTGAGTCATGTCACACATGGATGAGTCATGTCACATATGAATGAGTAATGCACGTATGGGTGAGTCACATCACATATGAATGAGTCATGTCACATATGAATCAGTCATCTAACATATAAATATAATCATAGAGCTCTTGACTCTCGACGCGGTGTGTTGCAGTGTGTTGCAGTGTGTTGCAGAGCGTTGCAGAGTATTGCAGAGTGTTGCAGTTTGTTGCAGTGTGTTGCAGTGTGTTGCAGTGTGTTGCAGTGTGTTGCAGGGTCAAACTGCAACACACTGCAACACACTGCAAGGGTCACACTGCAAGACACTGCAACACACTGCAAGACACCGCAAGACACTGCGACACACTGCAACACACTGCAACACACTGCAACACACTGTAACACACTGTTACACACTGTAACACACTGCAACACGCTGCAACACACTGCAACACACTGCAACACACTGCATCACATTGCAAAACTTGGTACATAGACACCTAGCCAAGCCACAGCACAGGCGTTCGCAGTCTCATTGCAACACACTGCTACACACTATAACACACTGCAGCACATTGCAATACACTGCAACACATTGCAATACACTGCATTGCACTGCAATATTCTGCAATACACTGCAATACACAAATTCAGCCAAACCACGGCACAAGCTTTCGCATTCTCACTGCAACACACTGCAACATACAGCAAAATACTGCAAAATACTGCAACACACTGCAATAATGGCAACGCACGGCAGACACCTAGCAAAGCCATGGCACAAAATTGAGTGTGATTGTAGCATGATGCTGTATGGTGCAGTGTGTTGCAGTGTGTTGCAGTGTGTTGCAGTGTGTTGTAGCGTGATGCAGTATTGCCCAACCCAGTCAAGCCACGGCACGGGATTGAGCAGTCGTAACCTTTGTATCCTCGCGCGCAATCACACGACTCTGCTTTCCTGTGAATCATATACGTATATGTATTTACATATACACTATGAATCATATACGTATATGTATATACATATATGTGAATCATATACGTATATGTGAATCATATACGTATATGTATATACGTATATGTGAATCATATACGTATGTGTATATACATATATGTGAATCATATACGTATATGTGAATCATATACGTATATGTATATACGTATATGTGAATCATATACGTATATGTATATACATA
>Ga0105053_10010961_pt1 | contig 11193 bp, 9 predicted proteins | sample BON01_FD_78093 | JGI IMG/M metagenome (GOLD analysis project Ga0105053, IMG submission 78093) | Freshwater microbial communities from Lake Bonney liftoff mats and glacier meltwater in Antarctica - BON-01 | ecosystem: Environmental > Aquatic > Freshwater > Ice > Glacier meltwater | place: Lake...
GCGGCATAGTCCTCGGCATTGTCCTGCGGCCGGTAACCGAGGAACTTCGCGGGCGTGTTGTCCCAGCGGTTGCGCAGGTTGTTGGACACGCCATACGCCACGACGAAGTGATAGTCCGGATGCTCGATGCAACGGCACGCCAGTTGCGCCATGTCGCGGTGGCTGATCCAGGTCAGCAGGTGGCGTGACTCGCTCGGACGATCCGAGGGCCGGAACGAGCCGATGCGCAGGCAGGCCACCGACAGGCCGTATTTGTCGGCATACATGCGCCCCACCGCTTCGCCGAATACTTTGGATACACCGTAGCGGCCGTCTGGGCGTGGGGCCACCTCGGTGTCGATGAAGGTCTCACGCCGGTGAAAGCCGACCGCATGGTTGGAGCTGGCGAACACCACGCGGCGCACGCCCTGGCTGCGTGCCGCCTCGAACACGTTGTAGCAGCCCTCGATGTTGAGCGGCAGAACCTTGTCCCACGAATCCTCCTCGGGCACGCCGGCCAGGTGGATGACGCAATCGATGCCCTGCATGCTGCGCTCCAGCGCCGCCGGGTCGCGGATGTCCACGCTCTGGACCTCCTCGCCAGGGCCGGCGGGCGCTTGCGGCGCCACGTCGGTCAGGCGCAGCAGGGCATAGCGCCCCTTGAGCTGGGCGCGCAGCACGCGCCCGATGTTGCCAGCCGCGCCGGTGATTAAAACACGCAAGGCAGCGGGTTGGTTGAAGGGGGTTGTCATGGGAAGGTTGGTCCGGTCTGGGAGTTGAAAAAATCATGCCCCGGATTCGATCGCGCACTTCGCAATCCGGTTCCGGTCGATGCTAAGATGCGCCCCGATGGAAGTCAAGTCTGGCACAAACCCGCTGCCGCAAACCCGCAAAGGCCAGTAGCCCGCTCATGACCTACGTCCTCTTAGGCAATCTGTTGCCTTTGCTGGCACTTATCGGCCTGGGTTATGTCGCCGGGCGCTGGCTCGAGGTCGAACCTCGCTCGCTGGCCATGATGGCCATGTACATCCTGTCCCCGGTGGTGAATTTTGGCGGCGTGGCGCAACTCGATTTCCAGCCTGTCTATCTGCTGCTGCCGCTGGTGCTGTTTGGCATCGCCGTCGGCATCACCCTGCTGGTGTACCGACTCGGCCGGCACCTGTACGCCGACAACACCCGCAACTTGCTGGCCATGGCGGCCTCGACCAGCAACACCGGCTACTTCGGCACCCCGCTAGTACTGGCGCTGTTCGGGCCGCAGGCGGTCGGCATTTATTTCCTGATGAATTTTGCCGTGGCGCTCTCGGAAACCACGGTCGGCTATTACTTCGGCGCACGTGGCCACCACGGCATGCGCGACAGCCTGAAGAAAGTTCTGTCACTGCCGGCCAACTACGCGGTCCTGCTCGGGCTGGCGTGGAACGGCCTGGACCTGCCGCTGCCGGACGCTTTCCTGACCTGGTGGGCGCGCTTTACCGGCGCCTGGGTCATCATCGGCATGATGCTGATTGGTGTGGCCCTAAGCCAGGTCGGCGGCTGGCGCACCAATGCCCGGCTGACGGGCATCTTGTTTTCGATCAAGTTTTTACTCTGGCCCGCATGCACCTATGGTTTTGCTCTGCTGGATAAAACGGTGCTCGGCCTGTTCGATCCCATGGTCCACACCCTGCTGCTGGTCATTGGCATCGTGCCGCTGGCCGGCAACACCGTGACCTTTGCCACCCAACTCAAGCTGCGCCCGGGCGAAGCGGCCGTGGTGGTGCTGGAGTCCACGGTGTTCGCAGTGATCTACATTCCGTTCGTGTTCTGGTTGCTAGGCGTGGCTTAGGAGCCGTACAGCCGCGCCAGCCGCGTGGCCTGCGCAGCGTTGACCGCGCCCTTGGGCGCGCGGCCCTGCAGGATTTCGGCGGCCTGTGCCACCGTCTCCAGAGCCTGGTGCTCGATGGCCTGCGGCGTCAATCCGCCGACGTGCGGCGTGGCAATGACTTTCGGATGCCGGGCCAGCGCGGGCGATGGCAGCTGGTCGGGCGCGCGCCCGACATCCATGGCGCAGCCCGCGATCAGTCCGGCGTCCAGAGCATGCAGCAGGGCGGCCTCGTCCACCAGGTTGCCGCGCGAGGGGTTGATGAAGAAGGCCGTTGGCTTCATGCGCGCGAAGGCCTGGGCGTTCATCAGGTTTTCGGTCTCGGGGGTCGCCACGGCCAGGCTGACGAAATGGTCAGATTCAGCGAGTAGCTGCGGCAGTTCCACCCGGGTGATGTCCGACTCATTAACCGGAGCGTAGGGGTCACTAACCAGCACGCGCATGCCCAGGGCGCGTGCTAGCGGGCACAGGTAGCGGCTGATCTGGCCGTAGCCGATCACGCCCAGCGTGGCACCGCGCAACTCGCGCCCCATCGGCGCGTCGGGCACCCGGCCCGCGTGGTAGGCCTCGGCGCTGGCGCTGATGCCGCGGCACAGGTCCAGCATGGCGCCAATCACCCATTCAGACACCGAGGGAATGAAGCCGGCACTGGCCTGCGTCACCAGAATGCCCTGCGCGCTGGCGGCCGGCACATCGACGTTGCGAATGTCGACGGCGCAGCGCGAGAAGGCGACCAGCCCGGACAGGCCCTGGAATAGCGCCGCCTCCCCCGGTGTTTGCCGGTACGAAACGATGAGCTCGCAGCCGCGGGCCGCTTCGATCAGCTCCGGCGTGCTGAGCTCGCGCCCGGCTTCGTTCAGATGCACCTCGCCCAGCGCGCGCAGGCCGGCCAAGGCTTTGTCGCCATAGTAAAGCTGGCGCGCTTCCTGCGGGTGGGTGAGAAATATTCGGGGCATGCGGTGATCCAGTGCGTTGGGGTGAGGAAATGGAATCAGGCTTGGGCTGAATAGCCGCCATCAACCGGGATGGCCGTCCCGGTGACGAAATCGGAGGCGCGGCTGGCCAGGAAAATCGCGATGCCGGCAAAGTCCTCAAGCACGCCCCAGCGCGCCGCCGGCGTGCGGGCCAGCACACGTTCGTGCAGACCGGGCAAATCCTTGCGCGCCTGCCGGGTCAGGTCGGTATCGATCCAGCCCGGCAGGATGGCGTTGACCTGAATGTTGTCCTTGGCCCAGGCCGAAGCCAGCGACTTGCTGAGCTGTACGATACCGCCCTTGCTCGCGCTGTAGGGGGCCGCGAAGCCGGCGCCAAAGAGCGAGGTCATCGAGCCGGTGTTGATGATCTTCCCGCCACCGGCCGCCACCAGCGCCGGGTACGCCGCCTTGCTGCACAGGAAGGCGCTGGTCAGGTTGGTGTCCATCATGGTTCTCCACTCGTCTAGCGTGTAGTCCTGCGGCGGCTTGCGGATGTTGGTGCCGGCATTGTTGATCAGGATGTCGAGCCGGCCGAAGTGCGCCAGCGTGCGCTCGATCAGGCCGCAGCAATCAGCTTCTTGGGTGACATCGGCCTCGACCGCCAGCACTTGCGCGCCGAGGGCACGCAGCGCCTGCCCGGCGGTGGCGTTCTTCTGTGCGTTGCGTCCGGCAATCACCAGCGAGGCGCCGGCGGCCGCCAGCCCTTTAGCCATGCCCAGCCCGATGCCGGAGTTGCCGCCGGTGATGATGGCCACACGGCCGTTTAAATCCATAAGTCCCTGCATGTCAAGCTCCTTGAAAGAGGAACGAAATGTAATGGTATGACGATATGATGTCAATGCTCGATTGTCCTTAGCGAAAGGGGCTTGAAAACCCAACACGCCAACGCGCACTCGGTCTAGAATGAATTTTTTGTACAACCACTACTCTGAGGAGAGCAAGCCATGAAGACTTTTGCATTTAATAGTAAGCGCCGTGCCGTTCTGGCGGCATCCACCCTAGCCTTGGCGCTAGGCAGCGCGGCCCTGCCCGCCGCAGCGCAGCAAGTGATCACCCTGCATGGTGCCTCACAATTCAATGACGACCACGCTTTCACTAAAACCCTGGTGAAGTTCCAGGACCTGGTCAAAAAATACTACGGCAAGCAGATCAACTTCGTGCTGCACAAGAACAGCGAACTTGGCCTCGAAAAAGACTACTTTGCCTACATGAACCAGGGCAAGGCGGTGGACTACGCGGTGGTATCTCCGGCACACATGTCCACCTTTTCCAAGGCGGCCCCCTTCATTGATGCGCCCTTCCTGTTCCGCGACATCGCTCACTGGAACAAGGTGCTCGATTCCGAGATCCTCAAGCCGATTGCCGATGAAGTCGCGCAAAAGGCCGACGTGATGCTGATCGGCTACGCCGGCGGCGGCACGCGCAACATTTTCGTCAACAAGCCGGTGCGCAACCTGGCCGAAATGCGGGGCCTGAAGGTGCGCGTGCAGGGTGCGCCGATCTGGAGCAAAACCTTTGCTGCGGTTGGCATGTCGCCCACGGTCATCGCCTACAACGAGGTTTACAACGCGATCCAGAACGGCGTGATTGCCGCCGGTGAAAATGAGGCCGCCGGCGTCGAGCAAATGAAGTTCTTCGAGGTTGCGCCCAACCTGAGCATGACCCAGCACGCCATCACGGTGCGTCCCCTGAGCTTCTCCAAGAAGACCTTCGACAAGCTGCCCGCCGACCTGCAGGCCGCTATCGTCAAGGCCGGCAAGGAAGCCGGCGCCTATGGCCGCCAGATCGAGTCCTCCGAGGACACGGCCAAGCTTGAAGTCCTGGAGAAGGCCGGCAAGCTCAAGCGCATCCCCTTTGCCGACCGCGCCAAGATGCAGAGCTTGGTCGATCCGGTGATGGCGGCTTATGCCAAGGAAATCGGCGCCGAGGCGATTCACGCCAAAATTGTCGGCCTTAAATAAGACGCCAACAGGAGTGCCGGGATAAGTTTGGAATTAAAAATACGTCGCGCCCTGCTGCTGTTGCCGGCACTGGGTGCGGCGGGGTGGCTGCTGGCCGCACCCGGCGTGGCCCATGCCGCCTATCCCGATAAACCGATTCGCATGGTCATACCCTACCCGCCGGATTGATCGTGCGTCAAGCGGCAGGCGAGGGGCAAGCTCTCCCGCCTGGTTCTTCTCCGGCCGGCCCTTGGGCCGGCCTTTCTCAAGCAACTGACATGAAAAAAATACTGGACTTTTATCACCAGCTCCTGACCTGGCTGTTGGTGGCTAGCGTCGCCATCCTGATTGTGCCGGTGAGTTTGCAGATGATCTCGCGCTTCACCGACCTGATTCCGCCCTACATCTGGACCGAGGAGCTGTCGCGCTTTCTGCTGATCTGGATGATCATGCTCGGCGCCATGATTGGCGTGCGCGAAGGCACGCATTTCGATGTCGATGTCTGGCCCAACCTGTCGCCGAAGGCCAATGCCATGCTACGCATTGTGTCGCAGTGCTTCGTGCTTGTTTTTGCCCTGGTGTTCGTGATCTGGGGCATTGAGTTCGTGCGTTTTGGCTGGGACCAGCAATCCGAGTTGGCCGAATTGCCCATGACCTACATCTTCATCGCCTGGCCGTTGACGGGACTGACCTGGTTGGTTTTCCTCGGTGAGTCTTTCCGCGCCAACCTGCGCATCTGTTTTCATAAGGACATTGCATGACCGAGGTCGCATTCACTCCCGGCATGGCCGCGTTGGTTTTGTTCGGCACATTTTTCGTGCTGCTCATCGTGCGGGTGCCGGTGGCCTTCGCGCTCGGCCTGGCTTGCCTGCCGCCCCTGCTTTTCGAGGATCGCCTGTCGCCCCTGGTGCTGTTCAATGAGGGCTTCAAGGCCTACAACTCCTTCATCCTGCTGGCGGTTCCCTTCTTCCTGCTGACCGCCAACCTGATGAGCATCGGCGGCGTGACCGACCGGCTGGTGCGGCTGTCGCGCACCATGGTGGGCAATATGCCGGGCGCCCTGGCGCAGATCAACGTGGTGCTGTCGGTGTTCTTCGCCGGCATCTCTGGTTCCTCCACCGCCGACGCCGCCAGCCAGGGCAAGCTCTTCATCGAGGCCCAGGTCAAGGAGGGCTATGACAAGTCGTTCGCGGTCGCCATCACGGCGGTGTCGTCCGTGCTGGGCGTGATCATCCCACCTTCGATCCTGATGGTGGTGTGGGGCGGCGTGATCTCGACCTCCATCGGCGCGCTCTACCTCGCCGGCATCGTGCCCGGCCTGCTGATTACCCTGGCCCAGATGGCGACGGTGCATGTTTATGCGAAACGCCGCAAGTACCCGGTCTATCCGCGTGCCACGTTGAAGGAATTTGTGATCGCGGGCTTTGTGTCCATTCCCGCCCTGATGACGCCGTTCATCATTGTCGGTGGCATCCTGCTGGGCTGGTTTACGGCCACTGAGTCCGCCGCGGTGGCTGTGATCTATGCCGCTGTGGTGTCGATCTTCTTCTACCGCGAGATGGACCACAAACACCTTTACATCGCACTGATGGACACCGGCAAGCTCGCCGGCATTACCCTGTTTTGCATCGGCACGGCCTCGGCTTTTGGCTGGATGCTCGCCTACTACAAGATTCCGCAGACTCTGCTGGCCGACGTGACCACCTGGGGGCTGGGCGTCACCGGTGTAGGCCTGCTGATCGCCGCCGTGTTTCTGGTCGCCGGCACCTTCCTCGATGCGATTCCGGCCATCATCATCATCGGCACCACGCTGGCGCCACTGGCGGCCTCGGTGGACATGCACCCGATCCAGTTCGCCATCATCGGTATCGTCTCGCTGGCCTTCGGCTTGGTCACACCGCCCTATGGGCTTTGTCTATTGATCTCTTGCGCCGTCGCCAAGGTGCGACTGACCTACGCGCTCAAGGACACCATGATCATGCTGGTGCCCATGCTCTTGGTGTTGCTGGGGTTGATCCTCTGGCCGGAGATCGTGCTGGTGCTACCCATGCTGATTGCGCCGGAGCTGGTGAAGTAACCAGGGCGCTTCATGCGTTCGGGCTGAGCCTGTCAAAGCCTGTCCTGAGCCGGACTCGTCCCCATAAAAACGGCCTGCCAGTTCATGCTGACTGGTTGCGTGGGTGAGGGTCACGCTCAGGCGGCCCTTCTTACGGTTTGGGCATTGGCACCGTTGCGTGCATGGTAGAGGCCCGCAGGAAATCGAAATCGACCCCTTTATCGGCCTGCGTGACGGTCTGTAGGAAGAGCTTGAGGTAGCCGCGGTCCGCCGTCGGCTCGACCACCGGCGCGGCCGCACGGCGACGGTCCAGCTCTTCGACCGAGACCAGCAAGTCGAGTGAGCGTGCCGCCACCGACAAACGGATGCGGTCGCCGTTTTGCACATAGGCCAGTGGTCCGCCGATGGCGGCCTCCGGGGTGACGTGCAGCACGATGGTGCCGGAGGCCGTGCCGCTCATGCGGCCGTCGGAGATGCGTACGATGTCTTTGACCCCCTGTCGCGCGAGCTTCATCGGGATAGGGATGTAGCCGGCCTCGGGCATACCGGGGGCGCCTTTGGGGCCTATATTCTTCAGCACGATGATGTCGTCGGCATGGACATCCAGATCGTTTGAGTCGATGCGCTCGGCCATGTCCTGCACGTTTTCGAACACCACGGCGCGGCCTTCGTGCTCCATTAGTTTGGCATCGGCGGCCGACTGCTTGATGATGGCGCCGCCCGGTGCCAGGTTACCTTGCAACACGGCGATGCCGCCCTGCGGATAAATCGGGTTAGAGGCCGGTCGCACCACGTTCTGCGGGAAGGCCGCGGGGTGCCGCTCCATCTCTTCACCAAGCGTGCGTCCGGTGACGGTCATCGCATCAAGGTGCAGCAATGGCTTGAGTTCGCGCAGCAAGGTTGCCATGCCACCGGCATGGTGGAAGTCCTCCATGTAGTACTGGCCCGAGGGCTTCAGATCAAGCAGCACTGGCGTGTCGCGGCCCATGCGGTCAAGGGCCTTCAGATCAAGCTCAAAGCCCATGCGCCCGGCTATGGCCGTCAGGTGAATAATGCCGTTGGTCGAGCCGCCTATGGCCAGCAGAACACGCATGGCGTTCTCAAAGGCCTTGGCGGTTAATACCTTGTCTATTGTCAAACGCTCACGCGCCATCTGCACGGCGAGTGTGCCGGTCTGTTCGGCAACGCGGATGCGGTCCGCCGTGACGGCGGGCGGCGAGGCACCACCGGGCACCGTCATGCCCAAGGCCTCGGCGATGCAGGCCATGGTGCTGGCCGTACCCATCACCGAGCAGGTGCCGACGCTGGCCACTAGCTGGTTGTTGACATCAGCGACTTCCTCAGCGTCGATCTCGCCGGCCCGAAAGCGCCCCCAATAGCGGCGGCAATCGGTGCAGGCCCCGACTCGCTCGCCCCGGTGCGAGCCAGTCAGCATGGCGCCGGTGACGAGTTGTATCGCCGGGATGCCGGCCGAAGCTGCGCCCATCAGTTGCGCCGGCACCGTCTTGTCGCAACCCCCGATCAACACCACCGCATCCATGGGCTGGGCGCGTATCATTTCCTCGGTGTCCATGGACATCAGGTTGCGCATCAACATGCTGGTGGGCGCAGAGAAACTCTCGTGGATGGAGATGGTCGGGAAATCCATAGGCAGCCCACCCGCGAGCATGACACCGCGCTTGACGGCCTCTATGAGCTGCGGCGCGTTGCCATGGCAGGGGTTGTAGGCACTGCCCGTGTTGGTGATGGCAATCACCGGCTTATCGAGCGCCGAGTCGGTGTAGCCCGCCCCCTTGATGAAGGCCTTGCGCAAGAACAGCGAGAAGCCGGCGTCGCCGTAATTGGTTAAGCCCTTGGACATGCCTCCCGGCGTGGCGGCAGGAGCAATGGGATGGTCTGGTTGGTCGGGCTGCTGGTGTGTGGACATCTTTGATCTAGTTTGCTTTGTGTGTTTACTGTTCATGTTTCACTGCGTTCTTGGTACTCGAGCGTTAAGCTGGGCCTGCCAGTGACGCGGCATCAGGCATTGAAAAGCCGCAGGCCTGTAGGTCTGTCGTCAGTTGTTGGCATTGCGTCGCGTCGAGCTCGACCAAGGGCGGGCGTAACGTGGCCCATGCGGGGTCGTTCGTCTGCCAGGCAATCGCGGCTTTCATGGCGGCGATCATCGGCAGCTTTTGAAACACACCGCGCGTCGCGTTCAGTGCCTGTTGGCGCGCATCGGCATCGGACTCTTGCCAGTGCTCATACAGCGCGACGATAGGGCCTGGGTTGACGTTGCCGGTCGCCGTGATGCAGCCAGCGCCACCGCCGCGCAGGGTGGAAAGCAGGATGGCCTCCGAGCCGGCAAAGACATCGAAGCCTTGCGGTTGAAACTCGCGCAGCATGGTCTCGGTGTTGCTCCAGTCGCCCGAGCTGTCCTTGATGCCTGCAATCGCCTCGGGATAGGCCTTCAGCAGACGCTCTATCAGCCCCATGCTGATACCGACCTGGGATACCTGGGGGATGTGATATAGGTAGATGCGCAGGCGTGGGTCGGCGACGGCATCGATCACGCTGGCGAAGCTGCGGAACAGTCCTTCGTCGCTGACACCCTTGTAGTAGAACGGCGGCAGCATCAGCACGCCGGCGCAGCCGGCAGCCACGGCGTGCCGCGTCAGTTCAATCGTGTCGGTGAGCGCGCAGGCCCCGGTGCCCGGCATCAGTCTATCGGTGGAAATTCCCGCCTCCAGAAGGGTATCGAGCAGGGTGCGTTTCTCGCCGACGCTCAGTGAGTTGGCCTCGGAGTTGGTGCCGAAAATCGACAGGCCCACGCCCTGTCCGGTCAGCCAGCGGCAGTGCTTGACGAAACGCGGCACGGACGGCGACAGGTCGGGATTGAAGGGTGTTAATACGGGCGAGAAGACGCCGCGGGGCTTGGGACGGGAGGAGTTTGCGATAGTCATCGTGCGATTCATCAGTGAGAGTTAAGAGTTATTGGACGCTGGACCACTTGCCGTACTTCTGAATCGACTTCTCATCGAAGCAGAAGCCCAAGCCGGGTGTTTGATGCAGTATCACCCGACCGTGCCTGTGTTCGAGCTGACGATCGATCAGGCGACGGAAGTTCAGCACTTGGTCGTCCAGGAAGAATTCGACATAGCGTGCGTTGGGTGTTGCTGCGACCAAGGGCGCATGCACGTCGTGGAACCAGTGCGGACACACCACCACGCCATAGCTTGCGGCGGTGGCGGCGATTTTCTTCCATTCGGTGATGCCGCCACACACCAATGCATCGGTCTGGAGGATGGCTGCCGCACCCTTGTCTAGCAGTTCCTTGTGGTACCAGCGGCCGTAGCCGATCTCGGCCGTGGCCACCGGGATGCGGGTCAGTCTGGCCAGCTTGGCATGACTGTCAATGTCGTCGGGACCGAACGGCTCCTCGATAAAGTAGGGGTCGAAGGGTTCAAAGCGCCGGATGTAGCGCATGGCCTGCGTCGTATCGGTCCATGCGTTATTGCAGTCGATCATCAATTCGATATCGGGGCCTATCGCTTCACGCGCCGCCTTCACCCTCAGTTCTTCTTCCTGGGGCGAGAGTCGCCCGGTCTTCATCTTGACGGCCTTGAAGCCTAGCGCGACAAAGCCCGCCATCTCTTCGCCAAGCATGGCCGCAGTCTTGCCCTCGAGGTAATAGCCACCACTGGCATAGGCTGGCACCGACTCAAGCTCGAAGGCGCCCAGGTACTTGTGCAGCGGCAGGCCGCAGGCCCTGGCGTTTAGATCCCACAGCGCCGTGTCGAGTGCGCTGAGCGCGCGCATCACCGTGCCGCTACGCCCCTGTAGCAAGGACTCCTGATACATCGCCGCCCAGAGCGCCTCGACGGCACACGAGTCCTGGCCGATCAGGACCGGCGCGAGTAGTTGTTCAACTGCGGCGGCAAAGATGCCACCGCCAGCGCTGCCCACGTAGCAAAAGCCGATGCCTTCCAGCCCCTCCTGGGACCGAATTTTCACCAGCCCGTAGTGGCGGGCCGTGACCGTTCGGTTGGAAAACGCGGTGACCCGCTCTAGCGGCAGCACAAGAGCACAAAATTCGACAGACTGAATCTTCGGCAAGACGACTCCTTTAGACGGTTGAAATGAATCCGCAAGCTTACGATTCTAGCGCTGTCGGCGGCCGAATCGGTACGGCTGGCGCTCGTCGATGGGGTGGGTTTGATACACTTCGTCAAGTATGTTTATTCATCACATCCACCGCACCATTCACACGGGCCATATAAGCCGGGGAGCCTGGCTGTGGCGTCGCTGTTCATCAACAGCCGCCTGATCTCGCCAAGCTGCCACTGCTCGGCTTGAATCCATTGGGCAGCTACATCCCCTTTTGTCATACGGCCACCGAGA
>Ga0105053_10010963_pt1 | contig 11191 bp, 5 predicted proteins | sample BON01_FD_78093 | JGI IMG/M metagenome (GOLD analysis project Ga0105053, IMG submission 78093) | Freshwater microbial communities from Lake Bonney liftoff mats and glacier meltwater in Antarctica - BON-01 | ecosystem: Environmental > Aquatic > Freshwater > Ice > Glacier meltwater | place: Lake...
AGATAATTAAAATTTAACCCCCCCCAAATGGATCAACCTACAACAACTATTAAACTTTTGAAATTCGAAATATGGCGACATAATATCTCTGAAATAATCTTCGCACATTGAAGATGAGGAACTCTTAAAATTTGTTTTGAGAAGCGAGACCACAACAACCTGAAAGACAAATTATTGTCAAAAGATGGTAATACGACCATAAACGACATTCAAAAACTATAAGTTCTTGTAAAATAACCACATATTGAACTATGTGTTCTGCAAAGCTATCAAAAAACGTTATACATCGGTTGGAAAGCCCTGAATATAACTTTGTCAACGAGGAACTCATAAAAATTAGTTTTGAAAAGCGAGATTTTTTTGATTTTTTAAAAACAACAAAAATCGATTTTTTAAAACTATTTTAAAGCAGTGCTAGTATTTTTTTGTCCAAGTAGGACACCATTCATTTTGGTGTAGTTTATTTACGGTATATTTTCTTCCTCGTTGGCTCGAAGTCGTTGGTTTTAAGCAGCAGCGTTCAAGTTTGAATCTCGTTCTTTATCAGATCAACATCTAGATTTGTTTTATTTAGCGTATTCAAATGTCTCAACCTCCACCCCAGCAACCTGGTGGTTCCTCAAGACCAACTTTTAAAGAGTACATCCCTCGACACGCGTATGGGTCAGTGCCTGGTAGAACAGCTTCTGCGCCGGCCTCTATTCCTCAGTATCCGCAGCAAATGTACTTCAATGCTCCATATGGAGGTTCTCCCTATTCAAATGCTTCAGAGGCAAATCCATCTCAAGCATCTCTCTACACTCAACAGCAGCTTTACCAGGGTTATTACGCAGGAGCTTCACAAGGTTATGGTGGATATCCACAGCCTGCTCGTGGTCCGCCAATTAAAAGGGAGAGCAAAGCATTGCAGATTATCGACCCCAAGACGAATAAACCCATCGCTCCTTCGCCGTCCAACAAAGAGGCTGCACCGAAGCCGGTTGAGGATAAAGAACCCTCAGAAAATCTATTGCTTGAAGCGCTTAAGAATGCAAAAGACACAGGAGCTGAACAAGAGGCCAAATTGAAGGCGGAGCAAACCCTGTTGGCTGCCGAAGAAACAAAAAAGAAATTGCAGCAGGAACAAGAGAAAGAAATCCGTGAAAAAGAAGAAACCGCTTTGAAAGTGAAAGCAGAAAACTTGGCCAAAGCCGCAGAAGAAGAGAAACTTGCCGCAGCTTTGGACTCTTTATCTATAGAAAAGACCCAAGCCGAGGTTCAAGAAAAAACAAGTGTCCCAGAAAAGGCAAATGTTGTGGTTAAAGCTTCAAGTAGTTTGGCGACGAAAATTCCCAATTTCAAAGGCGCGACCGGGAAGATTGTGTATCACTTGGAAGACATGTTAGCTATCAAGGAGGAGCATAAGGAGACCCCAGAGTCCTTGAAGGAAGTTGATTTCACCATTGTTTTTGTTCGACCGGGCATGGCTCCTCGAGGAGGTGGCGCATTTCAAGGCGGCAGAAACGATAAACCTCAACAGCAGCAACAGTGGCAACGCGGTGTTGGCGCTAAGGGAGGATCAGCACGCGGTGGCAAGGCACCAATTGGAGGACTAGAAGTTAAACCTATCGTAATAGGGGAGAACGCATGGAAACCAACCCAAGCACAGGATGATTTAGAAGGTACCGTGAAAAAGCTAAAAGGAATTCTGAACAAACTGACGTTGGAGAAATTTGATAAATTGTCACAACTGATTATCGACATCCCAATGACCAGTGTGGCGATGATCAAAGAAACAGTGACTGCAGTTTTTGACAAGGCATTGGCTGAACCAAATTTTGGAGAATTGTATGCAAGGCTGTGTAGAGTAATTGTGGAACAAACTTCCAACAACCAACACCAAAAATGGAGTTTTGTGACTATTGAAGAGAAAGACGGCGAGTTTTTCTGGACCACCACTAATGACGAGACGGAAGAAGATGCTACTCGTCTTGTAGGGCCGTTCATAACATCAGAGGAAGCCACTGCTCAATCTAAGAAGATGACAGATTTTAAGAGAATCTTGTTGAATAAATGCCAGGAAGAGTTTCAACGGGATAACCAAATCGCCGATGCCGATGAGAAGGTGGTAGAGGTCAAGGCACTTGTGGAAGCGGAGACAGACCCTACAAAGGCCTCGGAATTGAAGGTACATCTACAGGAAGTTACTTATGAAGCGCTTAAAACCAAACGTAAAGTGTTGGGGAATATTCAGTTCATTGGTGAGCTCTACAAGCAAAAAATTCTCACAGAGAAAGTTATGCACGGTTGTATTCATAAACTTCTCATTGCGATGGGTCCTAATGACAAGACTACCACTGAAAATGGTCAAAAGGTTCCTGAAGATGAAGAAATGGAGTGTCTAGCTAAGTTGTTAATCACCATTGGCTCCACGTTGGACAATCCTCAACAGCGAACTCTGGTTGATGAATACTTTCTTCGGCTGCGCAACTTGTCTACTTATCCTCTTTTGCAAGCGCGACACAAATTCATGCTCCTGGATGTCATTGAACTCCGACAGAACAACTGGACAGGTCGAAGAGAAGAACTTAAAGCCAAGAAGATAGAGGACGTGCACAAAGACGCTAAAAGAGAGGAGCAAGAAAAGGCTCGTCAAGCTTCCCGTGCAGGTTCCAATAACAATCGCAACGCGAACCAATCTAGTCGTCAAGGACGTTCTAATAACAACAGTCGCTCTGGATTAGGTAATGTGGCTTCCGCGTCTCACATGGGTAGTGGCGGTGGATCTAAGATAGGTGGTGCGAGTTCGTCTAGGAAACCGGGAGTGAGCGGCCCACGACCTACCTCAGCTGTAGCACGCGGAGGAGCAGGTGGAGGCGGGTCAACTAGTTTCAGACCAGGAGGAAGCATTGCCAAGCCGTCAAAGAAGAATTGTATCGACCGTGCTACGATGGTGCGTAAGGTGGACTATGCGCTTCAAGAGTATGTGGGCATGCAGGTGGAAGAAGAGCTTCTGATGAGCTTGAAAGAGATTGCGGATGTGGTGGAGACGAAGGAAGAGTTTCAGCAATACCTTGTGAATACTGCAATTTCAATGGTTATTGAAAAGAAGGACGATGAAAGAAGGTACATTCCACAAGCTCTCAGCGCTATTGTGAAAGAATCTGAGCTGCTGGAGAAGGAAGCGCTAGTTGATGGAATTGCAGAGAAATTAGCAAATCTTTCTGAAGATAAGATGGACAGTCCGAAAGCAGACACGCATGTAGCCCATTTGCTTGTTGATCTAGTAACTTCACAAGTTCTTCAAGTAGGCAATTTGGCCAAATGTTTGGTGAAGCTCTTAGATGAAGCGCCCCATGTATCTGTAGCTCTGCTCGCGCTGGTGCTCAAGTTCTTTCAAGATGATGAAGAGAGTGCATCTATTTTTCAAAGTCAGAAATCAGACTTTGTACTCAAAGAGTTTTTTAATGGAGACGAGGCTGCAGCCAACAAATTCAAACAAGAAAAGGGACTCGAACCTTTCCTAGAACAAATATAATTTTCGTTTTATATTATAAAATTAAATTAAAGTTTGACCAACTTCTCCAGTGGCATGATTGACTTTGTATTCTCTATTAATTGCCGGATACAGAATCGAACCATCTTGTTATCGTCATTAGTTTCTACATATCGCTGATACCCTTGATGCAATCTATCTTGTGGCTTCATGGACAAACGAGAGAGACTGTCAGTGATCTTATTGAGGACCACTTGATGGTCATTACCAGCTTCTAGCATCATGGCGCAAGATGCAAAGTGGAAATAAATATCACTGATTTTGGAGGTGAGAAGTTTCAAATTTGGGCTGTCATTCCATTTTTCAAACTCTTTGTTCATCAACAACATATCTAAGATCATTTTGGAGGTAGGGCCGCGCTGGAACAATAGTTCTAGAAGAATCACTACTTGCGACGATGTTCCTTTGTCTCCGGACTTGATCACTTGAAAGCAGCAATCCCATGCAACTTGATGCGATTTTGAATCACGAACCGCCAAACGATGCAATACCCCTAATGTCCGTGAAGTACTGGAGGCAATACAGGATCCACATTGCTGATATAATGAATCAATCAATGAAGTTTGGCCGTTTCTTTCCAGCAACATATCTCCGTGGCTATCCCTACGAAACAATCTCAATTCTTGAATGTCTTTCGAATTCTCGAGGTTTTGCGCAAAAAGCAACCTAGACATCATCGGATGCTCTGCCATGCATTGAAGAATAATTAGCGACACTTGTTCAAATGACGAGTCCCCGCAATGAAATCCGAAGCTGGACAATTGCATCATTTGCAGGACTAAATTTGGACAAGCTACCGGAAGTTGTTGGGACGAATGTCCATCACTTGCCCAAGGCGGGACGTCGTGCTGTACTATAACGTCAAGCCACGAGTCTCTGTATTTGTTGTTTGAAACCAATTCATACAACGCGAGTAAAACAAAACGGACCCGTAACCATATATTTTCCCCACAGTACACACCCTTGGTCAATTCCGGGGTTTTATTGATGAAGGTTGGATTATGAATAGGGTCCTCGGCAGCTGGTACACCTATCATCCATGCACCAAGAGTGGAGCTCAACTGCGAACCCCATGAAATAACAATCTCGCTCGTAGATTCCATGAACGAAGCTAACCCATCGTGCGAGTGATCCCTGATGCTTCCTCGACAACATCTATCCAACAAATCATTTATGTCACTAACGACCGCCAAGAGAGAAAAACAAAACATATGGATCGTATTGGTGCTCATTACTGACAGATGGTGAGCAAACATGTTCTTTGCTTCATGTTTTTGGTGATTCAGTAACAATGCCAGTAAAGACACGCTAACCTCTTGGAGTGCCACATGTCCCTGTTGTATCATCATATGGTCTAATAATTGACAAATCATAGTATGATTCACCACAAAGTGGTCTACTATGTGATTGCGTTCCAGATTCTCACACCCACACGATAGTAGCAACAACGAATACATACTGAGCAACTGGAAGTACTGTCTCGAGTCTCCAATCACATCCTTCCTCGTCTGGACTGACACCTTGTACAACAATGAAAAGAGTCTCCCAAAAAAACCATCCGCTTCTTCCAGGTTACAGAACAGCACCAGAATTTGATTATTGAAGTCACTAAAAGGTCTATCGATGAGACTGAACAGAATAACACCAAGCTGTTCCAGCGCATGTCTCTCGCGTATGAGAGATTCATTGCCAGCTTCTCCTTTTTGAATAGTGTCTATAAGCTTCATAACCAGACATTGAGACAACCATTGGTCATTGCGAACGGGTTGGGTTAATTGATCCAGCGAGCAGGTAGAGAGATTCTTCCTCAACCAATGAACGTTGACCTTCAGCATAAGGAACTCCTGCCATTTATCTTCGGATGTGAGCCAGGAGTGATCAACACCAAGAAGAATTTGTCGATAAATTACGCAGAACTTGGTCTGCTGTCTCGTCATAACAGATTTGGTCCCTAAAAATAGATTTTTGCAATACAGCACTAGTTGCGTTTCGAGTCAGTTTCCACACGCAAGATGGAAGAGTTATTCTTCTTTTTGAATGGCTACTTGAAAGTAAATAATAATGATGAATTATATGCCTTAGTAAAAGTTTGCAAATATTTAGTCGTCCAAGCCCTCCATGAATTTGCAACATGGATCGGCGTTCTTCTCAGAGTTTTCCCCGGAGTTCTTGTGGAAGAGAAGATGACCGAGAACTAATCCAGCACATACTGCTACAAACAAGGTGACACAGTAAGTCATTGCAATGAGCATCACCAAGTACCCCAATATAATTTGAATGAAGAAACTGACGATGTAAAACGATGCATTGTTTTTGAAATACGATTGACGTATATGCATAAACAATTCAACAAAGATGGCGAATGCGAAAGAACCAATGGCACCTGCTGCAAATTTTCCAGGTGTGTCCAGCAACCAGGCATCGAAAAGCAACACAATGCAATTCTCTTCAGGTTCGAGTCCTGACACGAAACCGAACATGTTCATGCTAGTTCCCAGCCCATTGCAGATACCAGTGCCGTGATGAATATTAGTTCCATTGCAAACAGGAATGCATGATTGGCAATGACCGTCTTGCTCTCCTGTCCAAATGAACCCTTGTTGACTTCCTGATGTGCCCATGCATATTTGATCTGAATCAGAACAGCCACTTGCATATGGTTGACAACCCATCCAACAAAACATCTCACCTGAACCACATGAGGATCCAAGATCTCTCATGATGCTTCCTGCTGCGCATCCTGCTTGAAGCGGCCTCGAAACACTCTCTTGCTTCAAATCCCGAAACGAAATTCCGAGTAACGGATGAGATGCATCAGCAGGAGGCAAGAACATACGACCATACCACACACGCTGATGTCCACAGTTGGAGAATGTTAAGGAGTGCGGAACTGCGCGCAAAGAGCATCTAGGGAGCCATTCGTTTGCACCAGCACCGACCATGAAGAAGATGGAGTCGTCTTTGAGATCAGGATCCACCATTGACCCAGAACTAGTTTGGTAAGTGAACCCAGATTTAATATCGCCTCCATTCCATTCGGGTTTAGTTACTGCGATGAATAGTCCTTCGTCAGTGTGCACATCTAAAGCAGGCAATGAATTGCAACTCGGCTGGTAACTATGAAAGTGTTCCAACTGCTGACCGGAAGACACGAAATCTCGCAGATCCAAATTTGTCCCATTAACCAAAAACTGACCTCCACACGTCTCATGAAGTTTCTGAATAAAAGCATTGGACACTCGAGTTACAATTCTTCTGAAAGTGTCGCTGCTCAACGAAAAGGCTTCACAGTGATCCAGGAGCATGGAACCCAAAATTCCATTAGTGGTCAAACCTGCGAGTGTTTTCCTTCTCGTACCGTCTTCGAGAACCGATTGTATAGGACTACCAACCTCCATGCAGTCAAGTGCATCATGCAAGGCTTGTTGTCGGGCTTCCGCGAGTGCGGGGATGCCGGTGATTTCCAGTACACCTTCAAGACGCAGTGCGTCGGTAACGTCGTGATTCATTAGTGATGATAGCGGAATTGAACCATGAGTCATCGTCAACAGCAGTCCCATCACAACAGCAATCATGATGAAGAAAAATTGCCTCACGCCCAAAGAAATGAACGAATTGTGCATGAAAAAAAAACAGATCTAACGTCTCCAATTCAAAATGAGGAGTGACGATATAAACTATGTCTTGTCATTAGAGCCTGATGTATTGATGGACGCAATTTGCACATCCATGAAGCACTCTATCGATGACAATACTGATACAGTGAATGAAGCAGTCGATGATAATGTAGTTACGATGAACAAACCAGTCGATGATAATGTAGTTATAATGAATAAAATAGTCGATGATAATGCAGTTACAATGAATATAGCAGCAGATGAGAATGCAGTTGTTGAGGAAGAATATGCTGTTCACACCAAGAAACTTTCATGGGGAAAAGCGAAGGCCCTTTCCAGGCGTACTCATACTAGGAAAACCGACTTTGTTTCATGGCAAGCGCAACATTTGAAATCGTATATCAGTGGCACCTATTCGAGTGACACTCTCCCTCGCGCTGCGGTTCCATTCAGGTTCAAGAAACCTCAAACAGTTGAAAATAATGTTCTTGGTGAAATAGAAACAAAGATGGAGTCAATTCAGCGAGATTCGAAGCCAAGGAAAAAGGAGACAAGGAAAATATTGAAAACCGACTTCAGGAAATCAGCAACGAAGGAAGATATAACAGTTATAATTGAGCAGAAACCTCCATTAGAAACAAAAGTCACTCGAAATGATTCAACACAAACAGTGCTTTTCGATGTGGATGAGGTTCAAATACAAACAGAGAGACATTTGAAAATAAGCGACATTCGTGAACGATTAAGAATGATAGCCACAGAAGGTAGACTCTCACTACTGAGGATTATGAACGAGATTCGTCAAGTGAATAAAGAGCTGGAATATCAAACGGTTCCAAAAATTGTCAAAAAACAAACAGACAAGAAGAAACTTATTAATAAACTTCACCAACCTCCTTTCATAGGTGGCGTTTCAAAATCATGGAATAAAAATGCCGCAATAAAAAACAAACCGAAGCTTCCATCAGAAAAAACCGTAGCCTCCTCCTGGGAGGGAAGTCCATTTAAAATAGTCCTGTTGAATAGTTTGAAAAGTAGACTTCAACTGGAGATAGTGTTTCGTGCGTTAAAGCATCATTGGTATATGAAAATTGCCTGTAGAAGGCTGTGTTACCGGAGGTCATTGGACTTGGAGAGGTTCACCGTGAAAAGCGTGTGGAAAGCCTTGGTTCTTTTTTACGATACTCGACGTTGGTTGCGACTTCGGTGCGAAGAGCAAGGAAATCAACGGATTTATCGAATACTGTCATCAGCATTTCTCCCATGGAAAGAGCTCACCAGGACTGGACTTATTCATTCCGCCCAGAGTTTCATAGCTTTGAAGCACTACGAAAGGAGATGCAAATGGAAATCGTTGATGGTGTGGCGATCTGAGTTAACCATTGCAAGATATGATGCTGTGTCGATGATATGTGCGTCCCATTGGTACAAAATGAGGCGGAAATTTTCGATATTTGTAGTCTGGCAGGAATTTGCTGTGTATGAAGCGACCCTCAGACTGAGAATGGAATTAACAGCTGTTGGATTCGATGACATTTTGAATCGCGTTTCGGTTCCTTGCAATGTGGAATACTGGCAGTATAGGAAGCTGCAGTTGAAGCTCAACATTGTGGCTCAACTCGATGTCGATGCAAAAGAAATTGTTTCCAGTGTATGCTTGGAACTTTCAGATCCAGAATATGTCAACTATTTTGAATTCGGAAGACTTTTGAGAAAGACGACCAAAGGAATCACCATTCCCGGCAGGAGATGGATTCATGTGGGACTTGGACGAAAGGCCGCGAAAGCCCCCCGTGCCCATTTACGAGCTCTTGTTTCGTTTCTGAACGGTAAAGGACTTGTGTATCATCAGTCGAAACATTTGGCATCCCCAATAACAAGTATTATGACTAGAAAGGTAGTGAAGCGTTCTATGTTGATTCCATGGTTCTTTAAGTGGCGTCGAGGGCTGTCTAACGACATATATGAACGAAAATTATTTTTGAGAATGATAAGTACCTGGAGATTATTCGCCAGATCATCCAAGGTTGAAAATCAAATTGAAAGCATGAATAATTTGAGACTGTGGAAGATGGGATTTCGACTGCTGGACCATTATGCTGAACTTGCCTTCGAACAACGTGTTGAAAGTTCTATCCGTTATAAACGTTCCCTACAGAAACGCTGCTTGATTCGATGGCGAGTTTATCAAGAGTTTTGGAAGCTTGTTTCTCGTCGTGGGATGTTTTCAATGTGGGGGCGATGGCGTGGATTTGTCCAGCTGGCGAAATGGGGACGAGAGAAACGGGAATCCATAGTTAAGAAGCGTTGTCTAGTCAGATGGAAGATCACACATGAGCGTCGAGGACTTTTAGTCAGAGTTTTTACTTTACAGGAGGAGATGAGTAGAGATGAAATATCCAGACGATTCGATTTGCTCTCGTCGATTTTGGAGAAATGGTGGACGCAGTGTGCTGGATCAAAACAAGCGAAGAGAACGAGGCAGCAAGAGATTGAAGCTGATCTTTTGTATTCATTCACTCTAATGAGAAAACTGTTTGGCGCATGGATTCAACTTAAGCCAGAATCGAATCAAGCATGGATGCAACTAAAACCAGAATCGAATCAAGCATGGATGCAACTAAAACCAGAATCGAATGTTGCCAAGTACGGGAGATGGAAAGATGAAGTTGAAAATGTTTCATTTTTGAAAGTTGTCGGTCCTGAAGAAGTAGCATTTCAGCGATCTGCGTTCATGGGTTTGCGAAATAAAGTCCAATGATTGATTATATAATCTATTTAAATATATATAGTATACCACACCCCTAGTTTTTATAAATGAAAAAGTACACATCTACTACCCAACAATCTGCTCCCTATGGTCTTTAAGTAGATTTTCCAGATTGAAAGACTTGCGAAGAAATGGCCGCACATCTTTCTCTTCCTTGATCCTGTCTAAAAACGTCGTCAAAACTGCTAGTGCTGAATCGTTGGGGTCATCATAGAACGAAGAAATCGGAATCCCGTTGCCCAGTTGTGGCAAAAAGCAGAAAGCATTGTTGTCCACCAGAACAGTCCTCGCCATGACTCTATTAGCCTTTTGCAAGTCCTTCAGATAGTAACCTCTCATGAATAAGCAAGAATCACGATAGAGGCGTTGTCGGAAAATACGGTTCTCCGGGTCTAACCAATCCAGCAATGGTTTCGCGTATTCCTCTAGCCCTGCCGTGTATACAAAAGTCTCATAGTTTTCAGACATGTGATTCAAAAACTTATCTAGTCCAGGTCGTTTATTCACCCAGACTGTCTCTCCATCTTCTAACGTGATCTTGAATTCATCACAAGAACCCGCGCTCTGCTTTCGTTCCTCGTCTTGCCTGTAACTCTCCTGCTGCGAAGACAGTCTGCTGTGAATTAAAGTTTCATCTATGTCAAGAATCACTGTGAGTTTCCCTCTGTCTCTAGCACTCTGCGGCGGTATTCCTGGTCGCCGGTTCATTGAACTATTCCTTACCGCATTCAGTCTCGCACTGGTGTACTGGTTTTCGTTTCCCGAAGGCGAGGCTATGGCTGTAATGTTCTGTCTGCGCTTGGCATCCATCGTACTTGCAGGGGATTCCTTCTGTCGAGCGACGGGGGGTAGGGAATCGGTTTCGGTTGCTGATGTTCTTCCAAAGGAGCGTCTCATGCTGGCACCTTCGATGAGTGTCGGTTGAGCTCCTGGCTTGATCATGTTTATAGTGCGAGATACTCCTTGACGGTAATTGTACATACACCGACTAACGTTACCTGTTTGCTCTCCTCAGTTGAAGAATCCAAGTTTAGAGACTACAATCCACGCTGGAAAATTAACGATCAAAACCCATTTTCGACCGTTATTAGGACCGCGGATGAATCCAATTGCCAGAGTTTTCGCTGGTATTGAATCAATTCCAGAGTTTGGGTAGTGTGTATTAGGCGGAGTATTTGCTAGGGAAAAAAGAGCATTCATTCGTTTTTTTCATTCATTTTTGGTGTGGGGACCCCATTTTTGAATGGTTGAAAAGTAATGAAAACCAAT
>Ga0105053_10010969_pt1 | contig 11184 bp, 8 predicted proteins | sample BON01_FD_78093 | JGI IMG/M metagenome (GOLD analysis project Ga0105053, IMG submission 78093) | Freshwater microbial communities from Lake Bonney liftoff mats and glacier meltwater in Antarctica - BON-01 | ecosystem: Environmental > Aquatic > Freshwater > Ice > Glacier meltwater | place: Lake...
AGTGAGCCGAGTAAAAGAAGGGGGTAGTTTTTGAGATTCGGCAAAAAGTATCGTTTGAGTACGGTAAGGCACACTTTATGGACAATTTGAAATTTAGTCGGACGTCAGTAAATTCAAATCATTTAAACCAAATGAATTTAATTTAAAATCTATAGGCCATTTTGCTTTTTTTTAAGAAGAAAAACAAAGAAAAACTTTGAATTTTGGCACTAAATAACATTGAAGTATATTATTCCAAGACCATTTACCCAGGGGCTCAAATGAATAAAAAGCTAAACTTAAAGAATTATATATTAAAGTATTGAAGGATTTTAAAAACTGTAATCCAGTAGAATTCTATGCCAATAGGAATGATAAATGGTCGGCGGCTCAAAACATGGCAAATCTCACTTCAAGTGCAAAACTATTTTCAAGAGCTTAATGTTCTCCTAAATTTGGTTTGGTATATAAGTTTGGTTTGTATTTTGGTAATCAAAAAACATTAGTAGAGATGGATAAAACATACAAATTATTTTCTTTTACAGCAGTTACTAGATTTGAGCTCATAGTAGCCTGAAATTAGTAAAGAATATGAAATAGAAATGTTTTCGAGGATATCACGAAAAAATCATTAAGGGTTCCGCAATCAGTCTTTGACAAATTATGAATTCTGGAAATGTACATGTTTTTTATTTACCATTTGGCACATCATCAAAGAGCAATAAAAGTATCATTGACGTAAAAAGAAAAACACCTGAGGCTTTCGCCATAGGTGTTTTTCTTTGTTAAAAGGTAATCCTTAGTCTGTTAATGTTGCAGCTAAGGTAATAATTCCACCTGAAATCATTAAATCTTTTAGCATTGACATCATTGACATTTGTACGCCATCACCGCCTGCTATAACAGTTGGTAAATGAATAATTAAAGCAAAAAGCAAAATCATAACACCAAGTAAAGTGGCTGCCATTCTAGCTTTTTTACCAATGACTATACCAACAGCTGCAGCAATGAAAGCTACCCCAGTTAAGTAGACCCAAATTACACCACCAGGTATTGGTACCATGGCTGCCATATTTTCAGCACCCATAAAGTGAAATACACCAAATATTGCTGCCGGTATGGCAATTAAATACTTAGAAATTTTAGACAAAGGAGATAATACTGCTTCCATAAGAAAATTGTTTTAGGTAAAGGGTTAATATTAAATACTATTAAAAGTACAATTAAATATATTAATATAGCTATAAAGTTTGGTTTTATATTGAATGTAGAAGCAAGTATCGTCTTGAAACGGAAAAGGAACACTTACTTTATTTTAATGTACTTTTTCTTTGATACCAAGTTAAGAACAGCAAAGAAATTATGGCCATTACCATACAGAATTGAAAAGCCAAACCTATTTGTTCGGGTTTATTGTTATAAAATAACATAGGAATTACGGCACCAAAGCCTATACCTGCTTCTAATGCTATGTACATTGTTGCAATGGCTCTGCCGCGTGTTTCTTCAGAACAAAGGTCTATTGTCCATGCCTGATAAGAGGGAGAAATAAGACCCCAAGACATACCAAATAGAACACCTCCGATAATAAAAAAAGCGAAATGACTAGTTATAGATGTAATCCCTAACGCTAATGCTAATACGAAGGAGCCAAACAGTAATACATTTATTCGTCCTTTTCTGTCCGATATTCTCCCTCCAATAATACGTGTGAATAAAGAAGAAAGGGTGAAAATTAGAAAATAAAGTCCTTTATTATTTACACCTACTATTTTGCTAAGGTCTGGTGTAAGTGTTATTACTGTTCCGTAACCAAATGATGTTAAAAAAACGACAGCCGCCACTGGGTAAATGGCTGGATGAAAAATATCCTTTCTTTTAATCTTCAATAATTTAAACGAAAACGGTTCTCTTCTTTCTATAGACAATGTTTCTTCCATTGAGAACAAAATGGCGACTGACAAAAAAGCAAATAAAGAAGAGGAATAGAACAGGGTATTAATGGAATAATTAGCAGTAATTAAACTACCTAAATAAGGGCCGAAAGCCATGCCTGTGCTTGTTACAAAACCATAAATGCCCATAGCTTCTCCTCTTCTTGAGGCAGGAATAATATCGGCAATAAAGGCTGCAGTACCTGTTGGCTTAAAACCTGTGGAAAATCCATGAATTAATCTGAGGAGTAAAAAGTAGAAAACGGTATTAGCCCAAGGGTATATAAATCCACAAATTACGCAAACTGATGCTCCTAACATCATAACTGGTATTCTTCCCCATTTATCAGTTAATTTCCCGCTAAAAGGTCTTGAAAAGCCTGCTGTAACAGCAAAAATGCCTATTATTAAGCCTTTGTAATCTTCTCCACCTAGGCTAGTTAAATAATCTGGCAGCTCTGGAATGAGCATATTGAAGCTAGAAAAGAATAGAAATGAACTTATGCAAAGTAAAACGTACTGCCTTATAAAAATGTTTGATTTCAAAACCTAATGCTATTTAAATATATGGGGAATAGCTATTTAACCATCCCCCATTAATTTCCAGTTCTTTAACGAGAATAATTAGGTGCTTCTCTAGTTACTTGAACATCATGCGGATGACTTTCCGTCATGCCAGACGCTGTCATTTTAATGAATTTTGCTTGCTGTAAAGCTTCTATATCTGCAGCTCCTACATAGCCCATTCCAGCTTTTAGACCACCACACATTTGATAAAGTACCTCGCGAGCTTTTCCTTTATAGGCTACTCTGCCTACAATACCTTCTGGAACTAGTTTTTTTATATCGGCTTCAGCATCTTGGAAATACCTGTCTTTTGAGCCATCTTCCATAGCTTCTACAGAACCCATTCCTCTGTATGTTTTGAATTTTCTTCCTTCAAAAATCACCATTTCACCAGGAGCTTCATCTGTACCTGCCAAAAGAGAACCTATCATGACTGAACTTGCTCCGCCTGCAATGGCTTTTACTAAATCTCCAGAGAACCTAACACCACCATCTGCAATAATAGGTACGCCAGAACCGGCTATAGCTTTTGCAGATTCATAAACGGCCGTTAACTGAGGCATTCCTATTCCAGCTATAATTCTAGTCGTACAAATACTTCCAGGCCCCACGCCCACTTTTATGGCGTCCGCACCAGCATCTACTAAAGCCCTGGCAGCTTCACCTGTGGCAATGTTCCCACAAATGACATCCACATCGGTAAATCTCCTTTTTATTCTTGATAGCGTTTCTATAACACCCTTAGAGTGACCATGAGCTGTGTCAATACTTATCACATCAACACCTGCCTTTACTAATGCCGCTACTCTATCTTCAATGTCATTTGTTACACCTACAGCGGCACCTACTAATAATCTACCAAAACCATCTTTGGCAGCATTAGGTCTATCTTTTTTCTTAAGAATATCTTTATAAGTGATAAGCCCTACCAATTTATTCTTATCATCTACTATAGGCAGTTTCTCAATCTTGTGTATCATTAGAATTTGCTCTGCTTCTTCTAAAGTCACACCTAATTTTGCTGTAATTAAGTTTTCTTTAGTCATGACAGATTCAATAGGTTTATACATGTCTGTTTGAAAACGTAAATCTCTATTGGTTACTATTCCATATAGAAAATCGTCATCCGTTACTACAGGTATACCACCCACTTTGAAATCTTGCATCAATTTAAGGGCATCTCCTAAAAGAGCTCCTTTTTTTACAGTTATGGGGTCTATTATCATTCCACTTTCAGAGCGTTTTACTTTTCTAACCTGCTCTGCTTGAGCCTTTATACTCATGTTTTTGTGAATAATGCCCATTCCGCCTTCTTGAGCTACAGCTATGGCCATTTCAAATTCTGTTACGGTATCCATGGCTGCGGATAACAGAGGGATGTTTATAGAAACGTTTCTTGAAAGTTTTGTGACTGTGCAAGTATCTCGAGGTAAAACCTCAGAATATGCTGGTACTAGTAATACATCGTCGTAGGTAAGTGCTTCGTAGAGAAGCTTTGTGGAGTCCATCATTAGCAAATAAATATATTTCTCTTATTTGCCAATCAAAGGTAAAGCAAAATGTTGACAAATAAGTGTTGTTAGAGAAAGTTTATATTATTGCTTCGAATAATAGTAGTAGGAACCATCTGCAAGAAAAGCATCAATAGGGCATTTTTGATAAAGAACGAGATACTCTTTGTTTTTCCATAGTTCAAAAGAATACCAATGATACATTCCCTCATCTAAAAGGATGAGTGCGTCTAAATCCCCTTGCTTACCTTTTTCTAATCTTGACATTTCTTTAGGTAAATTATCAATTTGGACTATAAATGTTTTATTAGCCGCATTTATATATAAGTTTTCTTGATATCCAATTTCATCACTTCCTATTAATTCTAATTGAGCAAAACCATTGGTAACGCGTTCCAGCTTCCATTCACCATGAAATTCGGCAAGTTCTGGTGTTAAGACACAACAATCTTCCCTATCGCATGTAAGAAGAGTTAAGCCTAAAACCAAAATGCTCAATAGACCTTTCATTTTTTTAGGTCAAGTATTTTTCCAACAAACTGAATGGTACCAGATGATTTCTCATAGATGTAAAAAATGAATGGCTTATCTACTGTAAAGGAGGGATAGTTGGGTACAGATGTCAGTTCTATACCAATAGTGGTAACTGCTGCGGCTTCTGTACCTTCTTCATCCACGGCTATAAATGTATTTTGTTTTACAAAACCAACAACTAGTTTACCCGCAGGTTTAGAGATTTTGGAAAGGTCTGCAGCCCCAGAAAATAAGCTAGGCATTCCCATGGTGCTCAAAGTTTCGTTCAACTTTTTTTCATATTCCATGTTGAACTTAGGAATTTTCAAGTCCAACTTTTGCACGCTCATAGCTGCATTAATTTCCTTCCATTTTTGGGTATTCATTGTATTGATAAGCTCTGATGGGTTTTCAGAATTTGGCAACAAAACACGCATGGCATATTTGCCATTTCCATAGTTTAAATCTAAAGCCTTAAAACCATTCATTTCTGCTAAAGCAAAAGTGTCTCTTTTAGACATCATCTCCACCGTAGCGGAGCCATTGGAGCCGTCAAAAATGGCGTCGTAAGTCCTTTTCTTGTCAAATTGTAATGCCCAATCGCCTTTAAAGTAAAGAGCATTAATCAAGAACATGACCTGGTCTGCGGTGATTTCCTTTAAAATTTCCTTGATTTTAGCATTGGTGTTATCGCTTGCCCATTTATTGATTTTTGTAACGGTAGTTGGGCTAAAATCTTCTTCATAAACCTCTGCTTTGAAATAAGATTTAAGGGTGTTTTTGTAATCCTCGTTTACATCAAAGCCCTTTCTTTGCCAAATAGAGTTAGCCAATTTATTGGTGACTAGTTTGTCTATTTGAGGTAATTTGTCTATAAGTTCTAAGTAATTAGAATTGAAGGTATTTATATCTAATCCTTCAAGTTTGAGTGTTTTTATAAGTTCGTCTTTGGAGTCATTATCAGCACCATTTAAGAGCATTCCTAAAGCCATATGAAGACCTAAAGGGGACACAAAGTAGTTTTTGTTTTTCTCTTCCTGGTCAAGTGTCTTGGTAAAGGCAAAAGCAAAAGCAGAAGTTCTTTCTGAAAAAGTGCCATCTAAATGGACTACGATGGGGTTTGGAGAAGTGCTATCACAACTACTCACTATAAATAATAAACCTGTTAATATGATTGACACGATATATTTCATAATCTAATTCGTTTTTAATGTCTGATATTAATAGAATGAACTATTACCTATAAAGGTTGGCTCTGCTTAATAAAATGGTGAATAAATTTGATTATTTGGTATGTTGGAGAAGAGAAACTGGCGGATTTTTGTTTCTCAAAAACTCTTAAAAGAAAAAAGGTTGAACGGAATTGCTGTGAAGCGTTCCCTCAACCTTTTTAACCCTAAAACCATTTTCAATTATATAGACCCCAAATAGTTTGAAAAGGTTGTAAAAGCCCGAAAATAAACTTGAATTACAATAGTATACCTGCTATACACGCCGTAAGGTTTGTGGCAATGGCTCCACCTATCATTGCCTTAGTGGCCAGTTTTGCAATGTCTTTTTTACGTTCAGGTGCAATCCCTCCGATTCCTCCTAATTGAATTCCAATGGATGCAAAATTGGCAAAGCCACAAAGTGCATAACTTGATATGATAGCAGAACGCTCTGTTAAGCCATCTGCCAATATAATTTCTTGAAGGTTTGAATAGGCTATGAGTTCTGTCAAAACTATTTTTTCCCCTAATAGGCCGCCAACTATACCCGCCTCATTCCAAGGAACGCCCATAGTCCAGGCTAATGGCTTTAATGCAGATCCTAAAATTTCTGATAATGAAGTGCCAGCATAACTCAATGCACCGTCTACCATGGCCACAATAGCCACCACTGCTATAAGCATGGCACCAATATTGGCAGCTAGTTTTAATCCATCAATAGCTCCATCTCCCACAGCTTCCACTAGATTTCCGGCATTGGTTTCAACATTAATAGATAGTGAGTCCATTGTTTCTGATTCCTCTGTTTCAGGATACATTATTTTGGCTATAATAATGGCCGCAGGAGCGTTCATGATAGATGCTGCCATTAGATGACCAGCAATATTTGGTAAATCGGATAGCATTTTAACATAGATAGCCATTACTCCACCAGCCACTGTTGCAAAACCTGCTATCATAATGGTCATTAGCTCTGATTTTGTCATTCCCTTAATGAAAGGCTTAACCAGAAGTGGGGCTTCTGTTTGACCCACAAAAATACTTCCTGCCACGCTTAAGGTTTCAGAACCACTGGTTCCCATTGTTTTTTGCATAACATAGGCGATAGCTTTCACTATTTTCTGCAGAATACCAAGATAATACATTAGGGATACTAATGAAGAAAAGAAAATAACGGTGGGCAAAACACGGATGGCAAAATTTAAGTTTGGTGAATCAACAATTCCGCTCACGAAAGATTTAAAAAGAAAATCTCCACCAGCATCAGAATAAGATAAAAGCTTTCCAATCAGGATATCGAAAAAACGAAAGAAAGGCAAGCCGATGGGTGTTTTGAGTATTAGAATGGCAAAACTTACTTGAAGAGTTAAACCCCATAATATCAGTCTTTTATTGATTTTTTTTCGATTATTACTCATTAAAAAAGCAATTCCTAGTAAGACGATTATACCTAAAAGACCTATAAAGCGTTCCATTAAATGAGTTTTGGTTTTAAAATTGCTCTAAAATAAGTGATTTTAACCTATATAGATTACTTTCGTGGGTTTTTACGTGCATTTTGACATTTAGGCCTTCCATCTTGAAAATTATTATTCGAAAATTACTGTTGTTTATGGCCATAATGCTGTTAATACAAAGCGTTTCGGCACAGCTTATGTATCGTTCTCGGTATAAGTCAGCCATACTTGTTGAAGGTTTTGGATTGAGTCCAATTATGTCTATCAATTACGAAATGGCTCCATTAAGATATCATAAAAGTTATGTTTCGGGTAGAATAGGGCTGGGTTATCTTCCTGCAACAAGAGGAAATGGTGCCGGTATTTCCTTTCCTGTGGGTGCTTCTTATAATATGTTAATAAATAATCTTAAAAAAGGGATTTCTTCAAGGGTTATGAACAAATGTAGGAGTAAGCCTCCTAAGTTTGATTTGGAGTATTTTGTAGAAGTAGGGGCAGGCTATTCTTGGGTGGTATATCCCTCAGGCCCAGACAGAAACTATTTTAATGTATTAGCTGCATTGAAAACACAACTACTGATTGATATTCCTCCGAAGCCTAAAGTAATTCAACTCAAAATAAGTGTCAATCCTAGAATTGACAAAGATAAAGGTCTTATTTTCTATGAATCTTCTTCATTAGGTGGACAAAACTTTTATGGTGGTTTTGCTATTGGGTTTTCAATTTAGCACTATACTTAACTTCCTGATTCAAATATATAGTCTAAACTAGCTTTCTCTATTTCTTCATCTTTTAAATCATAAAATTCTTCGTGTATATTAAACGATTCTGTTTCAAAAACTGCTTTATGATATTCTCCAGACTCTGATAATTGATAAGAATTTACATTGTCTTTAAGGTTATTTTGAAGTATTAATATGAGTTTCTTTTTGATTCCTCCATCTAAAATTTCAAACATAGACTCAATACGCCTATCGAAACTTCGCACCATGGCATCTGCACTACTTCCAAAAACCTTAGGCTTACCTAAATTATGGAAATAGAAAATTCTAGAATGTTCTAAATATTGTCCTACAATACTTTTGACACGTATGTTTTCACTCAAGCCTTTTCGGTCTGGCCTTAAGCAGCAGATTCCTCTTACGATAAGTTCGATTTTAACACCCGCTTGTGATGCGGCATAAAACTCTTCAATGATTTCTTTATCTTCTAGTGAGTTAATTTTTATACATATTCCAGCAGGTTTACCAGCTTTGGCGTTTTTAGCTTCATGTTTTATCATAGCAATAATACTTGGTCTCATATCTCTAGGAGACGTAATAAGATTTCTATAAGAGCTAGGTACTGAATGGCCGGTAATTACATTAAAAAACTCTGCTATGTCTTTTGTGTAGTCTGCCCTAGAAGTCAAAAGGCCTATGTCTGTATATAGTTTGGCCGTGTCTTCATTATAATTTCCTGAAGCCATGTGTGCGTATTGTACTACTTTATTACCCTCTTTTCTTACAATAAGCATGAGCTTTGTATGGGTTTTTAATCCACCTATTCCATAGATTACAAAACATCCTGCTTTTTGAAGCTTTTCAGCTTCTTTGATGTTATTTTCTTCGTCAAAACGTGCTTTAATTTCAAATAAAACAGAAATATGTTTACCATTTTCTACCGCCTTTAGTAGGGCCGCCGTTATTCTAGAATTCTTTGCTAGTCTATAAATGGTAAGTTTTATGGCTAAAACTTTAGGGTCTTTGGCAGCTCTTTCAACTAATTGAAGTACAGGTTCAAAATTATTATAAGGGTGATGTAATAGAACATCCTGTTCTTTTAAGGTTTCAAAAATACTGAGCATTTTATCTCGACCAAAGTTAAATGCTGGTACAGTCGGTTTAACATGTGGCATGAGTTCTTTAAATTCGGAATGACCAATTAATTCCCAAAGACGGTTATAATCGATTAATTGGTCATTGACGAATATATTGGATTCGTCAATTTCCCATCTTTTCTTTAGGATTTTCATCATCCATCTAGAAGGCTGGTTTTCAATGCTCATGCTCACCAGACGACCTGCTTTTCGTTCTTTAATTTTTTGTTTTATCTCGTCCACAAAGTCGGCTTCAATGTCGTCACTTTCATCTAGGTTGAAATCGGCATTTCGTAGAATTCTAATAAGATCTACAGATTCTATATTGATATTTCTATAGAGTTTTTGAATCTCATGGATAACGATTCTTTCAATTGGAAGAAAATGAACAACATCGTTTTGAATAACGGTATAAAATTTTGGTAAATTCCTTGGGATTAGAACAAATGAAAGCTTCCTGGAGTCTTCGTCTATTTTCTTAGAAAAGAGTTTGCTCTCACTAGTTACTACTCCAAGGATTAAATTTTTAGCTAAAAGGATGGGGAAGACGTGCGTTTGATCATAAACCATTGGTGTGAGCATTGGGAAAATGGTATTATCAAAAAACTTGATAGCTGCTTTTTTCTGGGCATCTGTCAGGTCTTTCATTCCTATAATCTTGAATCCGTTTTTTTCAAAATCAGGGGTTAGTTCTTCATTGAAAATCCGGTTTCGTTCTTTATAAAATTCTGATGTTACCTGCAATAAACGTTCTCTAAATGGCCTTTCGCGTAAACCGGAATAGTCAATTCTTTGTTTGTCGTAATCTATATAATTATATAAACTTCCTACTCTTACAGTAAAAAACTCATCTAAATTAGACTCTGTAATAGCCATAAATTTCAATTTCTCAAAAATAGACAGGTTGGGGTTTTGAGTTTGATCCAAAACCCTATAATTAAAGGTCATCCAGCTTAAATCTCTACTGATAAATGGAGATTTGGCAATGCTCTCAAATTGTTTGTCAATTTTGCTTGCTGAAAACGGGCTTACTTCTATCTCATCAGCTTCTTCTTCTGATTGAACACCGAAAAGTGATTTCATTGAATTGAAAAAATCTTTCATTTTATTTACTTAAGAATTTTTTTCAATGTGGTAATAGTTCTGTCTAATTCTTCAATTGTATTATGAACACTAAAGGAAAAACGAACATTGGCTCTATTTACATCTAGTTTTAAGGCTTCTAAAACATGTGAACCAATATCTGTTCCACTACTGCAGGCCGACCCTCCTGAAACGCAAATGCCTTCAATGTCTAAGTTAAAAAGGAGCATTTCATTATCCGGATGAGCAGGAAAACTTGCATTTAAAATATTATAAAGGCTTTTATCTAAATCGCCTGTAGTTCCATTAAACTTAATGCCAGGAAAAGCAATTAATAAGCCTTCCTTAAGGTGTTTTTTAAGTTTTAGTATTTTTTCTTTTGTGTTAGCCATTTTTGAAACAGCTATTTCCAAAGCTGCCGCAAGACCAACTATTCCAGCTACGTTTTCTGTGCCACCACGCATGTTTCTTTCCTGAGCACCACCGATTATAAAAGGATTGAGTTTATTCTGGGCATTGATATACATAAAGCCTACACCCTTAGGGCCGTGAAATTTATGTGCTGAGCCAGAAATGAAATCAATATCAATTTCATGTAAACTAATTGGCAATTTACCAATAGTTTGAACGAAGTCTGAATGGAAAAGAGCTTTGTACGTTCGACAAAGTTGAGATACTTTATGAATATCAAGAATATTCCCAATTTCATTGTTACCATGCATTAAACTTACTAGTGCATTTGGTGTTTCAGAAAGCATTTTTTTTAAGTCTTCGAACTCAATTTTCCCACTTTCATTTAGACTAACTAGCTTTAAATTAATCCTTTTTTCAGCAGACAAATGCTTTGAAGGATGAAGAACGGCATGGTGCTCTACAGAAGATGTAATGATATTTTTAACATTTAAGCTTTCTACTGCTCCATGAATTACGGTATTATTGGCCTCTGTGCCTCCAGAAGTAAAAAAAATCTCAGATGGCGAGGTGTGTAATAATTCCGCTACTTTTTTTCTAGCATTTTCTATTGCTGCTTTTGCTTTTCTACCCATTCCGTGAATTGAAGATCCATTACCA